>JAAUYH010032359.1_pt1 | contig 13841 bp, 7 predicted proteins | sample 7278061 | NCBI WGS metagenome assembly JAAUYH01 (sample SAMN14350203, study PRJNA611818) | marine sediment metagenome | isolation source: surface marine sediment (0.6m) | place: French Polynesia: Moorea | collected 2018-08
AAAAGCGAAAATGTGCATTTTTACGACTCGGCGCCCCGTACTGGCACAGTCCGTTCCCAGGCATCTTCCGAGCCTGATCTCGAGATACTATACCGTATTTGATCACACATTGAACATAAAAACCGACAAAACTTCCAGATTTCTATGCTTCAATAAATGAATCAAAAATTTCTCGTTTTCTCATGCCTTTGCAGTGCTTATCCGGAATCCTTTACTTTTCCGACGCATGGATCCCGCTAGGAGTGTTTCATTTAACTTTTTCGCAAGTCTAGTCTTTTCAGTTGTAGCTAGTGTGTATGTTTTTTTTCGCTGAAAATAGCTGGTTGAAGTAGAGTCACTCTGTGCAATAGAACCTACTAGGTCATGAGAATGATGTTGCGATGGTAATAGAATATTTACACAGACCCATGAAATCAAATTGTTACGAGAAGCTAGAAAACAGTCTGTGAATCTTTGCTTTATATTTTCCTTACCACTTCGGTTGCACGAACGAGAAAGTATTGTTCGTATTTCTGAAATAAACAGTATTGTATTTTCCTTAGTTTTACAGGTAGTGCTCTAAGTAATCCTGACGGACTTCAACACCTTGGTTATATATTTTGTTCAATTTTTCATATCAGGGATTCGCTAGGGGACTTGAATCCCTACTATCACCGGGAAGAAATCGGCTTCAATACATCTGGCAAAGGGGACTTTCGCAGAGGCCAGTACTACTCCACATACCGCGAGATTTCATACTTATGAAAATTATTCATATTTTAGCGATGCTGTACTGTTGGCAGATTCTAAATTGTTTTCATATGGGTTTGAACCTGGTTTAGTGAGCAGTGGATAGATAGTCACCAATTACTAACTCAGTAGCTGATACTGCATACCGAGTTCTGCTGTCAATTTCTCCGAGCAGTAATTTCATGTAATCTTTGAATTCATTTAATACCGGAGGAAATATGATTTCGAAACCGAACAAATGCTTTTGCTCTTAGACTGGATTTGGAAATTTTCCAACGTACAGCTTCATAGAATTAGTTCATTCTCGATACAACAAACACTTTATTCTAACGCAATCGGCGCTAAATCTGCAACCACTACTTTCGATCTCGACGTGTGAGCAGACAAGAACAAAAAGCAGATTCTTCTCCATCGAGGAATCAGTAAAGGTGGGAACCAAGCATCGTCAGTTTATTTTTACGCTTGGAAAACAAGTTTCTGTGCATCACCCAAAATTCGCCTCCACCACTCGCAACTGGTAACCGCGAAAAATGATAGCCAGTTTTGCTCGTCCTAGCGGCTTTGTCTTGCTTTTTGGCTTTGAAAGAAGAACCCTAAAGCCACTTGATCATTAACCTCATCCTGTATTCGCACATTTCGCCGGCTTGCCACACTTGTTGGACGAAGATCCTCGGAAATAACCTAGCCTAATCAGAATCATGAAGGCATGAAGCCGTGCTCTGTGGCTATTGTTCTGCGCGAACCACGGCTCCATCTAGATGAATTCGACGTGTACAGTACTTTTAAGTGTCCGAGCGGAGAAGAAGATTAAAGGTCAAGGACGGATCTGATCAACGCACTACGCAATATGGAGTTCCAAAAAGAACCTAAAGTCCGCGCGGCCTTGGCATTGCGAGCGTTAAAGAAGGAGGCTCGGAAAAAAGCCGAACATGACCTGACGCATCGAAGAACCACTCGAAACGTAAGTGCTTGGCTCTCGAGAGCGTCCAATCGGCATTATGAAGCATTGCTGGTCGGTCATGTGAAGAGTCTTGAAGAAGAAAAGGAGCAGTTTCAACAGTTATGTAATAAGGAGAGAGTTGAGATCATGGAACTTCGTAAGATGATCACGCAGCTCGAGTATCATTACGAAATAGCACAGAAGTCAAAGGAGAAGTTATTGAAGGAGGCCGTTGACGAAACAGACAGAGTGGTCGATTTGGTAGATCTCGCTATTTGGCCTGACGGGGACTGTGTTTTGTAAATTGTGTAGATTGTAATAAAAAGGTGGCACGATGTCAACTGCGAAGGTCCCGAGTTAGGGACAATTATTTGCCGAACTCCAAGCTTGGGGACAAACTTAAGTTTGAGCTTTTATTCTGCTTTGCTCAATGAAACTAGGCATTTCTTAATGAGCTGTGGGTTCACCTAAAAAATTCCGTTTTCGTGTGGAAACAAAAGTTCAGTCTTCAAAAACAATACTACTACGGCTCAACAGTTTGATATACCTCTATGGTTTTGGTAAGGTAGGATAAGACTACGGAAGAGACTGGGTCTTTCCCCTCTATCTGAGTTCCACAGATACATTCGGTACGTGAGCGCTGATCAAAATGACCAAAAGATCATTTTCGGAAATTTTGCCCTTGTGCGATCTTGAAAGTACAACAATCCACGAATTGACAACAGGCAAACGATGAAGAAATCTATTTTGTACGAATGTTCATCTATCTAACTTGATCGCGAGTAAGCATACTGGTATAGCTCAGATGAATGGTTGCCAGGACTTCCTGTCCTCAAGAGAGCAAGTGCTATTTAGCTTGCCAACGAACAACGCTGTGCCGAAATAAACTTGTTCATGACTATTTGAAAATTAAAGGGGTGGGTGCGATTCTACTGTACAGTAAATTTAATGTGTTGTACACCGAGCCGCAGTTATAGCGTCACGAACTATCTTATGGTGTAGCTTACAGTAATCAAGAATCGTGCTGTCAATTAAATAATGGGGTCAGCACAGACATGCAGGTGCCGTACAATCATCACAACCAACACAATTACATCATTGCGAAAGTTTAGTGCCCCAAATTCAACATTGTGGCAAATCCCAGCTCGGTATTCAACATTATTGCTACATGATTCTCCGCACGAATAAAGTACAATTCTGTGACGAATCTCTTTCTGACACGCTCATGAATGAGTCCGCGATTGTTGTAGGGTCGTAGTATCAGCAACTAGTCCTTCTGATCTTACCATACATTTAATGAAGTATAAAGATAGCTAACACAGTAGAGACTGCAATTCATTCAGCAGGCACACAATATTACAGATTCTCGACCTCGTTATCGCTGGAAGACTCATTGTTTCCTGAACAGCACAGTTGACGCGATGCTCGGTTCACTCGAGATGGAAAAGACGCCACTCTCAGAACTCCTGATACAAGTAAGCGTTTCTTGTGCTCTTTCTATTTATTCATAGAGAATCGAAGATGACGTGTGCAACGAAAAAAATTAGCGCATGCTCTTGCGAGAGAACTTGGCGGCCTATGTTTGCAACTGCGGTCAGTGCATCGCGTCAAGCATTATCGCCAAAAACTCACGACGTCATGAACAGCTAGGCTATACCTGATGTTATGTTCGTTTGAAATGAAAAAGATGCAGCCAAAAATCCTCAGTCCATCCCAGCTTCTCCGTCAAATGCATACCTTTTCGCTTTTTTCCTACTTGCATCAACGTGCTTGTTCTTAACACCGTCTAAAGTTACAGCCACATATTTTTCTTCTCCATTTGTAACCCATCTATTTCCTTCGTCTTTGGTTAGGTAAGTGTGGATCACTAGTGGCATATGTTTGTGTCACAATTAATCGCTTGCGTTGCGCACGGTCCACGCAGAATGTCGCGATGGCCATCCTCTCGGCCATGCTCCACCTCAACGGCGCTCTGATACTTTGACTTGTTTAAACCAATTGATTTTTTGCATCGACATCTGTTACAATTGGGCAGTACACAGCACACTCATCTTCAGTTTCATAAGCACGATTTCGAACTTCGCGAATCGCAGAACAAAAACAAGCATTTCACTGTCACCTCCGTCAATTGAAAAAAGTACAAACCTCGTGCTATTATTTAGCCAGACATCACCGTCACATACGTGCGTTTCTGCCATACACCCCCATCATCGTAAGATTCGTCTGGTTACATGTGACGTAGACCACTCTGAAGCCTGTATTTCTCTGCTCTGTCCGCACAGTGCATGTCTTGCGTCCCAGCGAGACCGTTTCATGTTTGAGAATCGCATTGCGAAGTTGTGTGCTTTGCCTCCTTAACTCTTCCCCTTCACGTACGAGACGATTGGACGTTCACTGCAGATTCCTTTCTTCGTCGTTATACATGAGACGTCTGTATGCCTTATCTACGAGAATATACCCCTCATTCAACCCTTGGTGCCAAACTTCTTCATTCCTCTCAGCTAACACGAGCATCGTGCAGCAATAAGGTGTAGTTTTCAGCCACTGGATTTCATCTCATTTTTGTGCTGGGGGAAAGCAGGCGAGTGCTTCCACATAGCTCGTGTTCATCCCTCCCTTTCGCCCCACACCGTTCAATGGAATCAGCGAATGATACCCCCACGTTTCCACTACATCCTCTTGCGCTGAACTTGCTCTAATCCTAGGCTGTTACCGAATGGGAAAAGCAAGACCCACATTCCAGCGCGTGAACAAGCATTTCCGGTATATCCGCTGATTTCGCTTCCAGCGAATGCGACGTACCAAGGATCGCCGCCGCAATTCACAATTGGCCAGGTGCTGGTCTTCCAGTCGATTTCCACTGGTCGGAAACAAGTGGCTGTAGAACACCCTTCACTGTGGATTGAGCAAGGGTACGAACATACGATAAGGCCCGGGCCGTGCTTGTTATTCGAATATTTCCATTGGTCCTAAAGCTGTGAGCGTAAGGCAGAAACAGATGGCCTGGAGAGCGCGTCATCAGGTGCAATCTGGGAATCAGGTAGGTTTCTTTGCCAAAGACCTATTTCCGACGTATCTTACAGTCGCTTCGAAGCGCATACACGCACGAAACGCGACGTCCCTCCAGACCGGGGATAAAAGTAAATGAGACGCAAAGGATAAACTGGATTCGGTGTGGACTATGGCAAGCAACAGGCGTGAAACTCGCTACCGGGGTTAACCGATCAAGGGTCTGGAGTGCATTCTCCCGATTCCCATTGGAGAATTGCGTTCATTCACAGTCCGATCTAGGTAGAGCGCAGTCGCGTGATATCGTTCGATGGAACAAGTCACAGATTTAGGATAGTTACTGCGTGAGAGTTCTTGCATTTAGATGGGTGAAGTGCAATATGGATCTACAGTAGTTGGGAAATGCTCTCCAAGCAGGCACGTTCAGTACTCTAATTTTCGTGGAAAGAATTCCTAGTTAAAGGGGCAAACTACAACGTACAGCTGCCTCATCACTCACCAATGCAATGACGGATAGGCCAAAGCCCATATTTCCACTCGCATTTCCGACTAGATTTTTGGATCTATTTTCCAACCTTTCAAGATACAATCAGAGTACGAATAGAATTTTAATTAAATGTTTCAGCAGACTACAGTACAATGATTCTACGAATCATAGGGTATCGGTCGGGTCCGTGAGCCAATTCCTTAAGTAGGTTTCGATGTAGTTTACACAGTGTTAAATGACAGTGTATAACATACACTGTGTATTTTATTTTATGAACGTGCTCTTATGACTCAGTGTCTGAGTTGGTGATCGAACTAGTTAGAGGATGGGCACCTACAACAAATGATAGTGCACTAGCGCTCTGTGCACTCAAGCTGCCTGCACCAGGTGTCCAAGTACTTGTACATTGTTTCATTAGTGCGTGGTGATAAATAATTGGTACTACAGTACTATAGTATGCGTACCACCTCCTAGTTGCGGCTTAGTTAGGGAGTAGAGAACATGGTATGAGAAATAAAAAAAATAAATAGTGCATACCCACTTAGGAGATAATGCCAACTCGTGGCATGCATAAAATGGCAGTACCATAGTATTACCTACTGTTCGCATACGTGCGCAAATAAAGCAGTGTACAAACTTCTTGCCAACTTATTTGGGCGATGTAGACTCGGGTACTGCACCAGTACCGCTATTTGTCTATGTCACATGAAAATCAAGCTACATTTTGATGTTAAGAGACTACTTTTCTCCTTTCTTGGTTATTTCGGGGTACTGCTGCGGCATGCGGGGACACCAAATTAAATACTGCTATTTATTGGATGTACGACTTTCGAAAGTACCAACCTAAATTATTTAAGGTGAAGAGTGCAGATGAATAGTAAATTTTAGTGCACCAGAGTAATCTCACCTAACGTCCGTTTGGATTTTGAAAATTTCTTGCTAGTGCTTAGATGCACTAATTGGAAATTTAAGAACAGATGTTCTGGACATGTAACGGAAATTGCTATAGCGAAGTTGACTTCAAGAAACTTAGCAAATTCTTCTACGCTTGTGATTGGCCAGCGAAGTTGGAAGTGCAGTGGTACCAGCTCAGTGTTACATTATCGTTTACTCACACGAATCTGAAATTTACAGCAATCCAAGGGCGCTTTCCTACTTCATGTCAAGTCTGCGGCATTTTTTCTTCCATGAAGTTAATCTCTATACTGGCTCTTTGCTGTAGTCAGGTGAGGAAGTCTTTCTCGGAGTAAACTATCAACTTTGTTCTACTCGACTATCTTTGTGGTGCCAAATCACGATTGCTCGTGGAGATGGTGAAGTCATCAACCGAATCAATTCTTTCGCCATGCCAATCTAACACATCGTCCATCAGACTAATCTCATTCAAGTCCTCGACGATGTGGACGATGATCAATCTGACTGGACCGAGCCACAGATGAGGAATACGAAGGGGTCATTAATCTGTAAACCCTGAAAATGTTCAGCTTTCGAGCAGTTCAGGCGCTGCACGAATCACGGAGTCGCACAACATGATATATAACATTTCCATGTGATCATGTGTAATTGGGAAAGATCACGATCGAGGTTATTTGTCCTACTTATTTGGAACAAGTACTAACCGATGATTCCAAACCAACCGATGACCATTTTCTCGGAGAATTAGTGGCGATCAACGTCAAAATGACGGAAATCATTCATAAAACATTTTATATATAGATCAACAGTCGGGAAGAACAATGAGGAACATCAAACGAATATGTCATCCTGCAAAGCTTGTCTAGAAGAATCCTATCGAGTGACGTTGATAGCCCGCCGCAAAAGTATTATGCAGTGGTACAAGGAAAACTCAGATGGGACAAAAAACAAGTACGGTACCGTAGCCACGTTTTCGATGGGAATTTTGACAGCCATACGAATCTTCAGTAAGATTTGTTGCATTGAGGGGTGCAGAATGGGAAGCGTCACATATTTACAATACTGTACAAGTTCATGAAATTAACAGAGAATGGACCATTCATTGCTGCTCTGTCGAGAACGCGTGTCAGGTGAGTGAATTGATGTCAAGCGCTTCATACAAGATTTCCCGTATAGTTCATGAAGGACGTGTTATGAAAGTCTATTCTACGTCAAAGCGTACGTTGAGCAAATCCACGAGACAGCCAGATCTAGTAGAAATTTAAGAGCAAAAAGTGGGGGCCTGGAAAGCAAACATAGGGTTTTGCATCAGTTCTTCCTCAAATCCACGAGGGCGCTAGTTCCAGACTTCGAAAACTGAGCGAGGCAGATACTTCTGTTAGAGAGCTGTCCGATGGCTCTCAACAGTTACCCCATCTATGATTATGAAGCTGGCACTACGGAATTGTTCTAGAGACTGTCGAAATTCTATAAAAAAACAACTGTTCTAAACGTACTTTATGAGAGTCAACTGTTACTTTGCGTCGAAATTCTTAGATAGAGAATTATACATTTGCATGGGGCAATGAATTCTAACGGTAAAACCGAGGTATCGTAGATCAAACGACTGCACCCGCATGCACTTAAAAGGGTAGAGATAGTCATCCGGATGGTTCATTTGTACAGTACATTCTCAGGACTAACCTGCCAAACATGGACCGACAACCACCGGCGAAGATCAGAGCTTTGCTTGACCTACGGATGTTGAAGAAGAGAGCGAGAGAACTTGCCAAGCAAGACCTGGAAAGTGGGAATGGGTCGAAGAATCCGAGTGCGTGGCTTTCACGCGAAACACATCGCCACTATGGAAAGCTTCTTGCTGCTCATGTCGAGGCGATAGAGAAACAACGTGACGAAAAGCAAACCGATTGCCATGAAATGCAGGGAGAAGTGGAAAATCTGCGTTCGGAGGTCTCGAAGCTAGAAAAGCGCCTTCTGGAACTCAAGCAATCTGAGCTCGGTGAAATTTTGGATTTAGCCATAATGCCGCACGAACGCTAAGGTCCAGGCCAAGGTCGATTGTAAGATGTAAAATTGAAAATACTGCAAGCCAACAGTTACTTTACTGCTGATTTAAGACCAAGCAGACTTCCTTACTTTTCATTTTATTTCTTGGCTTTCCGAGTCTGGGAAAACAACTTGGAATTGTTGACAGTTCTCAGAAGTCAGCATAGATTCAATTTCTAGTGTATGAAGGAATGCTAAAATATCTTTGTTGGTAAAGTAGAAATCAACTTGAAGACACTTGCAATGGAAATCATGAAAATGTAATGAAGACTATTTCGTTGAAGTCCTTGAATGATCTAGTCAGCGTGGCACTGAAAAGAATCACATCAGCCACTCAATAAACCACAAACAGAAAACCCTCGGGAATGTTGGGATTCCCGAATTTGTGTGTTGCTCTGAGCACTACTATGGCTCGTGTGTAAAAGCCCGGTCTAGTTAAACTAATTGGTTTTGCATTGTGATGAAAGCAGAAATCGGGGCAAAACATGTCTCAGTATGATATGAAATTCTTCACCACACTTTCGAACTTGACGAACCGTAGATCCAAGGTATTGTAGAATAATGTGGAACAATTAGGCTTGTTCCAGAACCTTGCACAACAAACCTTATTGGTTATTCCGACGAAGTGAGGGTTCTGGAGTGAATGCAACTGAATTTTGGAACGCCTGGGAATTATCTCCGTTGCCAGTCCTTCAGATTGCGAGAGCCCGTATACGACGGGTTCCTAGATCTCCTTCAACGAGATAGACGCTTCCTAGCTTACGCAAGTTTTGACCCTCGCATAATATTGGTTCAGGCCGAAGGTTTCGTGATGATGTTGTCAGGTTTGCACCACAAATCAAGAAACATTAGCGTTGAATGTCTCGCACTGTAAAGCATCGTCCCAAGCGGCGTCCTTGTGGAAGCTCTGAAGGTACTGGTGGCGTTTTACACCTTCCGGGCATAGTGCCCATTTCTCGGTGATTTTTATATGACGACGCGAAAAGAAATGGCTTCCACGCTTCTCGCTTCGAAATGTCTTGTAGATCAACTGTGACATCTAGGCGCTTCCCTTTTAAAGCGTATCATGTTTGAGGTTCCACGCTTGAACATGAATAGTTCTCAGCATCTCATACACAACTGTACGTGTTTTTTGACTTGAAATTATTCTAGTTTGTTGCGAAGCAACACAGGTGTGTATCAGAGAGCATTGCTAAAGGCCCGCTGCAATGGTTATAATCAACAGTATAGTTTGTGTCAAAAATACGGAATGACTTTCTAGATGATGCTATTGAATAACCTCGATATGGAACCCCGACGATGGATGTTCACTGGGCATGTATTGTGGTGATATAAGCAAGTTCTTGTTCCTTCATGTTGGCTTTGACAGTGAGACCAAGAATTACATAATTTGTTCACTTTCACCTACTGCATCCGTCCCGAAAACAATGTCACATCTTTTGTTTTTGAGTTAAGCCCATTCATATCTTCTTACCCTTGTCATACTGATTACATGAGTGTTGCCCTTGTTGCGATGCCTGATTCTTCTAAATCTTCGAGCTGTGGAAAATCACCCTCGCCACATTTCAACATTCTCGTATTTGGTCGATCTCCAACCACGACCCTACCCTGGCACCCAAACGCGATCAGCTTTACTCCAAATGACAAAATTCAAAATGTGTGAGGTGTTAGCAATCTCGGGGTAGTAATGAGAAAACAAGCTCTTACATGCTCGCTGTGCTGAGATTATATTGAAGGTAAATAGGAAGTATGAGGCTGAAAAAACGCCTTTAGTTCTGTGAAAGAGGCCTGAGCGAATGAAAATGTCATTTTGGAGACACATTTTCACAAATTTCTTCTTTCAGACAAAACTTCTTGAATATAATAAAAGCTTCCCGGGGAGTGAGATGGTCGTACAAGACTCTTCGCCGAGATATTCATCATGCTTCCAGGATCACTTTCCTAACTCGGAATGTTCGAATACTCAACAAATTGGGAACTAGAGGGCGAATGTCGCAGAATTTCCGCCACCTTACATCAAATATCTTACGAATTTGAAAGCTATAGTCTACTTGTGCAAATTATCGTTAAATAGGGGTAGTAAAAATTGTAACCGTATCGAAGCAAACTGGTCGTGAACATAACGAATATTTGCTTATTTGCCGAAAAATTCGTGATTACGAGAGTTGAGTATCGCATGCTCCATAAAATTGCTATTCTTCTTTCGAAGTCCATGTATAGAATATCATGCATCCATCTTTATTTCGTAGAGTTATAGTTGCTTCGTTTTACTACTTCTAGGAAAGAACGTTAGTTACGGCAAAGCACTGTTCAACGAATATTTGTCATAACAGGAAGGTGATCCGGAGGTTTCAACGTTAAATATCGACATTGTTACTGAAAGAATTCTACATGATGTTTAATGTTGTAATTTAGAAACACCACTGTATCCTAACAGTGTGTGTAGGATGCACGAGTGTTTCTTAATTGTAACATTAAAAATTCTAGAAAATTCAGTCACAATTAAATCATGTTTTTAACCTTAAATTCTACGGATCACCGTATGCTCCTAGTGATATGCAACATCAGCGTTGCATTCGAATCTTTATTTAACGTATGTGTTATGCATTGCAATTCATTTGAAAATGCGACGTGTTCGAAGCTTCCAGCACTCCCCCGCCTCACATTGGTCTGTACTTCAAGTCTAAATTTGAAACTTCTGTTGACAAATCACGCATTAAAAAGACATATCGAGGCCAAGGAGAGCCGAAGGGGATGGTACTTCAGGTTGATTTATCATTTGCGTTGGTCGGTGCCTTTTATTTTGACTCTGTCTTAATTCAGTGATAATGCAGTAGGCGTATCAATTAAGGAACAGAGAGGTGTTCGTCAATAATTTACCTTCTTTGTGTATGAGTTTTACGATGAGAACAGATAATACTTCATTCACACTGGGTTACTACAATAATCGATTGATTAATTTAAGTGAAGTCAATGATTGTTAGTTACGATATTCATCGACCGCTCAAAGATGCTTCGGATTTTTGAAAGATATTTCTAAAACACAGGAAGTTTCGGCGCAATCGAGTATGCAACAGTTTTCTAGTTCCGAATCCGACCCGTGTTATGCGACACGGTGCAAGAAACTGGAATTGTAATATTGAGAATGGGTGTCGAATTTCCTCTCAGAGATGTTCGTAGAAGATACTTCCAAGGCCAAAGTAGCAGTTGAACTAAAAAAATGTTCTGACTTCAGTGCTTCCATCAAAATCTGATTTCAACATTTCACACAATCAAACAACAAACCACAAACATTAAATAATGATCTATTTCGATTAATTTTTGATAACGACTGATAGTCAATTTGAACTTCTCGAGCAAAGACATTTTCATTTGGCATGTCTTCGGCTACAGCACTTGATCGACTACAGCCCTGAAAAAAGTGCTGGATTAATGCGTTAAATTTCGTAGTAATACTTACCAAAAAAGCAAGGTACCTAAAGGAAAAGAAAGTGGTGCAGCTACGCTTTGAGAATGGTCAAACTGATTCATGCTAAACAATGCCGAATAAATTTGCATATCACAAAAAGATATTGGCGGAAATGAGATCTTACTTGTCAAATTTATTTCTACGAAATAAAAATTGTAATAATTATGAACATTCATATAATGATTGTAGAATGAGTAATTCTTGAGTAGTTCATGATCAAATTTCTGTACCCAAATCACAAATATTTCTTGGACACGTTATCGGAAACAATGCTATGAGCTGCTGACCGTGCCAAAAAGTAGGTACTTTTTACTATGATATAATTAAACTTGATACTTTTAAGTTGAGGTAGCGGAACATGAATGGACCGTAAGTTGGTGCCAAGGAAATTAGGATGAGTAAATCCAGAACTGAACATAGATTTCAAGCGAGACAAAACCATGTTTCTCCCATAAATATAACCGTTACCGCTCTAATGTGCATGGCTCTATAACGCAATAATTTGAACGAGTATATGGTATAACTAACATGAATTCCTTTTTGGATTTTTCCGGAGTACCAAAGCGATAAAAAATTACACGAATCAATGATTTCACTTTCAGTCGAAAATGAATTTGTGAATAATAAGTTCTGCCCGAATTATTCCTGAAAAGGTTTAGCGGGATTGTCTTAAATTTCTTCGAAAGCGATTGCTTATTTCATAAATAATATCTTCATTGCCATGTATGGCGGTGTGCACATTATTGTCCCTGATCGTGTAATGTATTGTACACTGGTTTTCTTGAGTAAATCAGAATATCGATGGGACAATTCAACTACATATGGACCAATGCACTGAAGAAATATCGGCTTGTTTTGAAGTGGTCTCATATTTGAAAACCGCTGCTTAGAAAAAATGTCTACACGACCTGGAACATCTGTACTAGTTCTGTGCTGCAATTCTTTTCAGACTTCATGAAAATAGTCAAAGGGCGCGATTCTTCAACTAGTCTACATCGAATTTGCTTATGAGCAAGAGCTGAGCAATCAGTATTATCAACATGAGCTACTTTCTGAAATCTTTCGCTCGTGCCAGTACTTTATCTTTGAAGTATAAATCACAAGATGATTAAATAAATTTCGTTTCATTTTCTCGATGGCTGTTCCATATGTTGATTTTTCGAGCGTCGAAGCGCTAAAAATGCAAACTATGGACTACGCTGTGCAATAAACGAAAAATATAGAGCTTTCAACATTCTTGGCATCCGTCTTTTCGCACAGAGCTCACGAAACGTAATTTCGAATTGGTATATCAGAGATTATATACATTGTGATCTACATTAGTGAAAAATGGAGAAATTTCGGACTAATATTTGAAATCGACATCTTCGTGACTCTTCTCTATCAATAGTAGAAGGAAATCTACAGAATTTGGAAGTGTTGGCTTTCCAGGCTAACTTTCTCTATTTTTTGAAGATAAAATTAGAAAACAAATTATTCGAAAACGGCAAAAATCTATTCCCGGAAACATCGTCGCATTGCTATTTCTGAATGAATGAAATTCGAACCATAATTCCTTTTTATGTGGAATGAAACATGAAGATTGGTTATGTTTACCCGACAAGATAGGAATCGAAACTTTGATAGTTTTCGAGTGACCCTCATGCATCACATTAGTCTTACGTCAAGTATTAAGACGGTGCCTAATATTAGTTTATGGGTTATCGTTGAGATAAAAAATGGAATCAAATCGCTCCTCTCAGGCTCTTTTACTTCGCTGAAAATTTGTAACTACTTTTATAAATTATTCTATAAATGAGATTCAGAAAGGCGTAAATATCTCAGAGACTATTATTTTAGAAGGAAACCAAAAGTAGAAGTCATGAAACTCAACAAAGTTAGTTTCCAAAACTTGAACATCACAGACAAACTTATACTGCTTCAGATGTCGATATGTAGCCCGGTAAGTAGCCGATAATGTTTCATTCAGCCACAATAATAACGTTCATTTTGAGAATATCTGGATAAAATTCTTCTTCCAACGTTAGGTTTAACCATTTCGTTCATGATTTAGTCAGCCACAATTAGATCCTCTATTCACAATTAAGTGGTCTAAATGTGACCATCCTTACCCTACGATCATGAGTGATGAGGTTTTTCGTTTACGTACAAAGTTAAGTCATTACAATGCTACTAATGTCCACTTTCATTTTCGGATTGTAAAAATTTCTGCTTCATTGTAATAAAGTCTAACTTCCAGAATGTTC
>JAAUYH010067528.1_pt1 | contig 13838 bp, 12 predicted proteins | sample 7278061 | NCBI WGS metagenome assembly JAAUYH01 (sample SAMN14350203, study PRJNA611818) | marine sediment metagenome | isolation source: surface marine sediment (0.6m) | place: French Polynesia: Moorea | collected 2018-08
AATGCTTTTCTATCGATTCTTTTAGGGACTCTTTCCTCATGGGAATAAATACATTATTGTCCCATTTTTTTCTCTATCCGTTTGATGCGATTACCCTGGTTCAAAATGCCCCGTAAGGGAGTAATCATATACAAAAGAGTCACGGTATAACCAGATAAAACTGCCGTTGAAATAGTCATAATCTTAGTTAAAAACAACAGCATCAATCCTAAAGGAATAAAGAATAATACTAATCCATATCCATTAGCGATCGCATAAATAGTCATTGCTTTCATCCAACGAAAACGTAAAGCTGATGCTGTTACTTTTAAATCTTCTTGAAAAAAAGTTTGTCTTCGTTGTCGATGTAATTTAAGTTCTTTAGTCCCTTGAGTAACAGTTTGAAAATGTTGGAATAAATCATCTTGGGTTTCACGAGCTATTTTAAACCATTTAAGCCCTTTACTTGCTAAAAATTGGTAACTCAAAATACCCAGGATGATAAAAAATAAGAAAATTAAAAATACTGGTAAAGATAACCAACACAAATAAACTAAGCAACCTAAGACTAAAGCGATACTAACACCAAGAGCAGAAATAGCAGCAGAAGAATTAGCAATAGTATTAATATCTGCCGTCAATGTAGCTAATAATTTGGGCGCACCAATAATTTCTAATTGTCTGAGAGGACAAGCAAAAATATTTTGAGTGATTTCTAAACGCAGATCGTAAATAATATCTTGAGATAAACGACTTAGTAATATCCAAGAACTAGCTGATGAGACCATCAACAATAGACATAAACCAATAAAACTCCCAACTATACCAGCAGTAGTTTGTTCTAGATTTTGCAAAATATAGTTAATTACAGCAATTAAACCCGCACTACTAGCACCAGTAATAATACTCGCAATCGCACCAAGAAGAAAAATCTGCCACGAGTTTTTGAGGAGAAGACGAATAATTTTCATATTTTACAGAAATTGTAAAGCTGAGAGTTATGCAATTTGACTATTGAATTGATCGATTTCAAAATTGCTCAAATTAGGGACGTTTTGCTAAATGCTCTATTTAATTCATTTATACTAACTCTCCTATTTTTGCTAGGAAAATAATCATAAAAAAAAGAGTTATATAATAACATTTATGTCTTATATACTATGACTAAAAATCAACTACTGTATCTCTGATTAATGGTCGATAATTAATGTTACAATATTTAAAGGAAATTATCTAACAATAAAATAGTAAAGTTTATCTTCTATTAGGGTAGTTTTCTATAATACCCATAGATGATAAACCATGGTAGAAAGTAGAGTTGTAATCTAGTTAAAGCGATCGAAGAAAAAGAAGAGTAATTTTGATATCTAATAAATGCTAGTTTTGTCTAGCTTTTAGGAAATCATATATAGATATCAATTGACAAAGTATTAACTAATTTCTAATTGATATGAAACTACTCAAAAAAATAGCTGCTAGCTGTTTGTTAAGCTTAGGATCTATTTGTTTACTAATTTCAATTATTACTTTTATTGAGCCAGAACAAAGCCAAGAAAGTAGAGAAGATGCCTTGATTACTTTAGTTTTGGGATTGCCTCTAACTATCTCTGGTGGTTGGCTACTCTGGAGTTTATCTAAGCAGAATCAGCAACAAAAAGACAATCAAATTCGCTCACATTTGTTGCATCTAGTTGAAGAAAGAAATGGTTCAATTACTGTTCTTGATTTTGCTAAAGAGGCTAAAATATCTAGTGTAGAAGCGAAAAAATATTTAGACAAATATTTGAAAGAGTTTGATGCCATTCTGGAGATAACAGAACAGGGAAATATTATCTATAAATTTGCTTTTTGGCAGCAAGGTAATACCCTACAGCAATTACCAGAAAAAAATAAGCAGTAATCGAGGATAATAGATAGTTGATGTTTTTATAAAGAACCAATATATGCTTTCTCAGTGGGACTGTTTTCTGAAAAATTTGGGTGAATGGCATGGCTCTTTTACACGAATTTCTCCTGAAGGAGAAGTAACAGAAGATACTCCTAGCATAGTTACCTTAGAGGGAAGAGACAATAACAAAGCAGTTCATCAAGTAGTTCGCTATCTTCCTCCTAATGAACCACCCCGCGATATAGTGTTAGACTATCAAAACTTAAATAGGACTATCCTATTTTTTGAAAATGGTGCTTTTTCTCAGGGTTCAACTCAATGGTCGCCTTATGGTCAGTTTGGTGGTGAATTTGGTTTGATTGAGGGCGATCGACGTTTACGAATAGTACAACTATATGATGGAAAGAAAATCGATCGAATAGTCTTAATTCGAGAAAAATCCCCCCAAAGTAATACCCCAGAAAGACCAGTTCTTACTATAGAACAGCTAATAGGAGAATGGCAGGGACAAGCTGTTACTGTCTATCCAGATTTGAGAACTCCAGATACTTATTCTACCCATCTGAAAATAGAATATAAATATAACAATACTATTGAACAGAACTTATATTTTGGTAATCGGATAATTACTTCTTGTGCCAAAATTGATGGTTCAAGACTTCTGTTTAGAGAAAGTAGTTTACCAATCCAAATTTTACTTCTACCTGATGGTGCATCCTGTAATTGCCCCGAAGAAATCAAATCAGATCAACCTTTTGTGTTAGAAATAGGTTGGTTATTACAACCAAATCTGCGTCAGAGAATTATTCGTAGTTACAATGATAAAGGTGCTTGGATTAATTGTACTTTGGTGACAGAAGAAAAGATTTAGATTAGGTCAGAAGTCAGAAGTCAGAAGTCAGAAGTCAGAAGTCAGAAGTCAGGAGCGGTGCGACCCCCTAAAGGGTTCAGCAGTTCCTTCAAGTCGACGGGGCTTATAAAGGGCGGACGCAGGTTCCGCCCACAGCCCCTTGGGAAACCGCCCAACGGACTGCTTCACTGCGGAATTTTCAATCCGCAAAGCGGTCAGAACCCGCGTCGCCGTCAGGCGCAAGGGAACGCTGACCAAGACAGGAACGCGCACCGAAGGAGTCAGAAGTCAGAAGTCGGAAAAATTTTAGCTGAATTAAGAAAAGTATACTTTGAGGTTGAGGGATGCTCTCGGCTAGAGAACATATCCAATCGAACAGTTGGTAATCGGATTTGGTACGATATGCAATTTTGGCGTGGATTAGCTTATTTTAATCCAACAAAGGAATCCACAATTCTGAAAGAGGAAGTTCCCAATCAGGAAGTAATTCTGGAACAGTGAGAATTTCTCCGTTTTCTATTACTTCTGCTTCTATACCAGGACGATAGATAGTTACGGTTTGCTGATCTGGATCGATCAATAATCCTACTTTAGTTTCTTGTTGTAAAAACAATTTAATTTTATCCTCTAAAGTCGATCGTCTCTCAAAAGCAGATTTAACTTCTACAACCAAATCGGGTAAAACTTCGGGATAGGTGCGAGGAATACGTTTAAGTCTTTCTTGTAGGATAAAAGAGATTTGCGGGGTAAGTATTTCCCCATCAGCAAGTTGATATCCTGTGGTAGAACCAACTACATAACCTAACTTACGAGGTTCAACCCAGGTAAACAACCGAACGCTAAAACGAGTACTTACTTCGCTAGCAGTAAAATCGGGCGTTGCTTCTTCTAGATATTCACTAGTCATAGCATTGGCAGAAGACTTGTTGATCTTTTCCTGAATAGCCTTAGCAATCATTGTCTCAGAACCTCGTGGAGCAACTTTTAGTAACTGGGTTCTCAGTTTATCAATATCGATATTTAATTTTTTTAAAACCTCAATTGCCACTCCTTCTGTTAACCGAAGCAAACCCAGTAAGAAATTTTCTGTGTCAATATGATAATGACCAAGAGCTTTAGACTCTTCTTCTGCATTCTTGAGAAGTTGAACCGCTTTAGCAGTAAAAGGTATCCCTAGAGAAATATTTCCTGCCCCACGACCGATAATTCTTTGTACTTCTGTTTGGACAACTTTTTGGGAAATGCCAAAAGACTTGAGAGTTTGGGCAGCAATGCCCTTATCTTCAGCTATTAATCCAATCAGAATTTGTTCTGTACCCACAAAGTTATGCCCTAAGCGACGGGATTCATGTTGAGCAAGCTGAATAACCTCAACAGCACTAGGCGTAAATCTAAGAAAAGGATTATCCAATAATGATGAATAGGATGACTGGGCAAACATACTTTTTTCCTCCGTAAAGAAAATAGTTTCGATCGAAGTGTTAAATAGTTGAGCAATTTTGAAAGCCAAAGGCAAACTAGGATCGTACTTACCTACTTCCAGCGCATTAATAGTTTGACGACTTACACCCAAACGTTTTGCTAACTCTGCTTGTGACCAATTACGCTCAACTCTAAGAATACGTAGTCGATTTTTCATTACAGGCGAACAGACTTATCTATATAAACATAACTGTTCTTTAGCCCTTACCCTAAGAGTAAAGCTTAATTTACTTTATGTCAAGCTTGCTTTACACAAAAGTGCAAGATTAAATTGCAAAATAATAGAATTTGACAGCAACAATCCGATAGAATTGAGCCTCATCTTTAAACTGTGCTGGGATTAGCCTAAAAGCCAAACAAACGTTAGCATTAAAAAATTTATGAGAATCTCTGATTTACTAGAATTACTTTTATTGGCTGCGGTTTGGGGTGCTTCTTTTCTCTTTATGCGGATTGCTGCCCCTGTTTTAGGGCCAGTTTTATTGATTGAATTAAGAGTACTACTAGCAGGTTTGGCTTTATTACTCTTATCAATTCGCTTAAATCGAATCGCAGAAATTCGCAGACAGCTACTTCCGTTGTTTGTGGTTGGTTGTATCAACTCAGCAATTCCTTTTTTGTTATTTGCCTTCGCTTCCTTATCTTTACCTGCGGGATTTACGGCAATCCTTAATGCTACAGCCCCTCTTTTTGGTACGGCAATTGCTTCTGTCTGGTTAGGAGAAAAGTTAACATTCAGCCGATTTTTTGGCTTAGTCCTCGGTTTTGCTGGTGTAACAGTGCTGGTTGGTTGGACTAATATCCCTATTACTCAGTCTTTCATTTGGGCAGTACTTGCTGGACTTTTCGCCTCCTTGATGTATGCAATCGCTGCTCCTTATACTAAACAAAAGTTATCTAAAGTCTCCCCCATAGTAATTGCTACAGGCAGTCAATTAAGTGCAGCAGCAGTTTTATTGCCCATAACGCCCTTTTTCTTACCGACAGAATTGCCATCAGTATCAGTAATCTCAGTAGTTTTAGCTTTGGCTTTTCTTTCTACCGCTTTTGCCTACATTCTTTATTTTCGCTTGATTAGTAATATTGGTGCTGGTAGAGCTTTAACTGTTGCCTATCTCATTCCTTTGTTTGCTATGGTTTGGGGAGCAATTGTATTGAGTGAAGTAATAACACTGTCTATGATTTTGGGTTGTGGTCTAATTTTAACTGGTACAGCGATCGCAGTATATAGCTCTTAAATAACTAATGACTAAGAACAATAGTATAAATTTATTATTTAATTAACTATGGGTGCGATTTGAAACAGATATTGCCAAGAATCCCTTAGGCTTCGTGAGACAATACAATTGAAAAGGAAGCTTCCCGACTGGACATCTAAAAGCTTCCCTAGTTAATTAAAAACCTATTCACAGTATACCAATGACCAATCAATACGGAAATAATAGCGATCGCCTAGACAGAATTGAGGCTATTATCGAAAGAATAGCCGAAAGAGATGAATTAACCGCCAGAAGAGACGAAGTTACCGCTATCAGAATTGAAAGGTTATCCTTACGTATCGAAGAAAACGAGCGCAATATCCAGGCTTTAAATCAGGCTACTCAAACTATGATTCGACAGATGGATGCGGATCGTCTCAAAAGAGAGGAAGAGAGAGAAGAACATCAACAGCAGATGAGAGAACTGAGAGAAATACAAAAGGGTATTGCTGAAACTCAATCTGGTTTAACGAAAATTCTGATTAAGACTGAGGAAAATCAGCCTACTATCTTGAGAAGATTAATGACAATCGAAAATAAGGTTGATACTCTAATCGAACGAAATCAATAGCCAGTAATTCTGACGTTGGGTAAGTTTTTTAAACTCTTACCCAACACAACAAAATTCTTTTTTTCTTACCAACAGAATTGCCATCAGTATTAGTAATCTTTTAACTGGTACAGCGATCGCAGTATATAGCTCTTAAATAACTAATGACTAATAACCTTAGTATAAATTTATTCTTAATTTCTCAGAAACAATTAAGTAAAGAAAGGTTTAATTAGTAGTTAAGAGAACATTAACAAGCTTCAAATCAAATGGCAAAAAAGTTTTTAAGTTTATTGGTTTTTAGTTTATCTGTGGGATTAGGACTAACAGCGTGTAGCCAGAATTCTGCTAACCTAGAATCGCAGAAATTAACCTTAACTGGTTCAAGTACAGTTGCACCTTTAGTTAGTGAAATTGCCAAAAAATTTGAAGCAGAAAACCCAGAGGTCAGAATTGATGTACAGACGGGGGGGTCTTCTCGTGGTTTGGCTGATGCAGCCCAAAGTTTAGCTGATATTGGGATGATTTCTCGGGCATTAAAAGATTCTGAAACCGATAAGTTTAAAAGCTTTGCGATCGCTCAAGATGGGATTGGGATTATCTTAGAAAGTAGTAACCCCGTTCAAAGCCTTAATGATCGACAGATAGTAGATATCTACACAGGGAAGATTGATAACTGGCAAGAAGTAGGGGGAGCAGATGCACCTATAACTGTAGTGAATAAAGCAGAAGGGCGTTCTACGTTAGAGCTATTTTTAAAATACTTTGAGTTAGAAAATTCTCAAATTCAAGCCGATGTGATTATTGGAGATAATCAACAGGGCATTAAAACTGTTGCAGGAAATAAAAACGCCATTGGTTATGTTTCTATTGGGGCAGCAGAAAGAGATATTAGTGCAGGTGTACCTCTGCAATTGTTATCAGTGGGAGGGATAGAAGCTAGTACCGAAACTGTACAAAATGGTAGTTTTCCTTTATCTCGTCCTTTAACCTTGGTAACAAAAGAAACACCTTCAGGATTGACTAAAGAATTTATTGAATTTGCCCAATCAGAAAAAGTTCATGACCTTGTGGAAGCCCAAAATTTTGTCCCTATCTCCCCTAATAAGTTGGTGCAAAAACCATAAAGATTTAGTTTTAATTTGGATACTAAGAATTATAGCTGCGATCGCTGGTGCGATTATGGTCTTGATTTTGGGCTTTTTACTCAGAGAAGCTTTACCTATATTGCAATCAGTAGGAATTAAGGCTTTTTTGACTGATAAAACCTGGAGTCCTAGTCAACAATCCTATAATTTAGTACCGATGATCTGGGGAACACTTTTTACTGCCACTGGTGCGGTATTGCTAGCTACTCCTTTGGGGATTATTTCAGCACTTTTTTGTCAGTATTATGCTCCTAAAGCGATCGCTAGTGGTTATCGTCGTTTAATTGAACTGTTGGCAGGGATTCCTTCCGTAGTATATGGCTTTTGGGGTTTAGTGGTGTTAGTCCCTCTCATTAATCAACTTCATCCCCCAGGGACGAGTTTATTGGCAGGAATTCTTATTTTGACTTTAATGATTTTGCCTACCATTGCCTTAGTTGCCGATGCCACCTTTGCTGAAGTTCCTCAAGCATATTTATTGGGTGCAGCAGCGATGGGTTTATCTTCCTGGGGGACAATTTGGCAGATTATACTTCCTGCTTCTAAGTCGGGACTTTTTACAGGAATGATTTTAGAAATAGGCAGAGCGATCGGTGAAACCATGGCAGTGTTGATGGTATGTGGTAATGTAGTGCAAACTCCTGATAGTATTTTTGCTCCTGTCCGTACTCTGACCGCTAATATTGCCCTAGAAATGGCTTATGCTTTAGATAATCACCGTTCCGCTTTGTTTGTCAGTGGTTTATTACTTTTGAGTGTAATTATACTTTTGGCGATCGCAGCAGAATTGGTAAAGTGGGATAGGGTTTGATTTTTAGATTTGATGGTTGAGATGGGCAGGGGAGCAGAGGAGGACAAGGAGGACAAGGAGGACAAGGGGGACAAGGGAGAAAAAGCTGATTCTTTCGTTGAAATGATATTAGATAATCACCACTTTATTAAAAACATACACCTACAAGTTTGAGTCTATCTGGGGATAAATTGAACATTCATTAAACATTAAACATTTTTGAACAGATCATGGAAAATGTTGTCATTATTGGGGGAGGACCAGCGGGTTTAGGAACAGCTTTAATGTTAGCTAAAAGAGGCTGGAAAGATATTACTGTTCTGGAAAAAAGACCATCAGCAGATTATTATGAACCAGATAAATCTTTTAGTTATCAAATAGATGGTAGAGGACAAAAATTCACCGATCTAATGGGAATAACGACAAAATTAGCCGATCTAAGCGTTCCCAATACCGAATTTTACTTTACTATTATTCAAAAAGACGGTAAGCGAAAAACTATTAAGCTACCCATTGCCGACCCTAATCGTAAAACAGCCTACTGGTTGCCGAGAGCATCTTTTGTCAACTTGTTCTACCAAGAAATCGAGCAACATTGGCAAGACTCAATTCAAGTATTATTTAACACTAAATGTGTAGAAATTAGACACAAAAAAGAGCAATTAGAAATTATTACTCAGTCTCAAGACAAGGATCGATTATCCTTTACTCCTATTCTCTTGGTGGGTTGTGATGGTTTAAACTCGATCGTGCGTCAAACCCTTCATCAGCTAGAAGGCGAAGGAAATAGCTTTGAGATGCAGCAATTTCCTTCTGCTAGTTCGGGTTTAAAATACAAAGTGCTAACTTTACCTTGCCAATTTCCCCTATCAGATCGAGAAGGAGATGTAGCGCAATGCAAAATGGCTTATGGCATTAGATCTAGTTTTAAAGGAAGTAAAAAAGCAATTTCTTTGGGTTTATTACCTTTGAAAAATCCCGATCGACCAAGGACTGCTAATATTATCGCCTACCCAGATCATCAAATCTGGCAATTAGAAACGAAAGAAGAAGTTGCTCATTTCCTCACCCAAGCATTCCCCCAACTCCCCCTCAAACAAATTCTTTCTCCTGAAGAAATAGCCAGATTTACAGCCAGCGATGGGGGTACATTCCCCATTCCTCAATATTGTTCGGGACTATATCAAATTTGGGGACAACCTCAAGAAAACCAAGGAACAGCCGTAATTTTATTAGGAGATGCAGTTCACTGTTTTCCTCCTGATATTGGACAAGGAGTGAATTCTGCTTTAGAAGATGTCTGTCTTTTGCAGCAAACTTTAGCAGAAACTCAAGACAATCTGTCTCAAGCACTTCCTTGCTATCAAAGCTTGCGTCAAGCAGATATTAAAGCCTTAATCCGTCTAGTACAAATTAGTTATCCTTGGCAATATGGTCAGAATCTTTTACAAAAACGATTGTGGAGTCTTAACTTTTTTCTGCGTTTTCTCTTGAGTCGTGTATTTCCTTTTTTATTCAAACCCCATTCCTTCTTACTGATTCAAAATCATGAACTATCTTATTCGGAAATTATGAGGTTAAGTAACAGAACTACTAGAGTTTTATTTATTTTAGGGGGTTTAGTAATATTACTGTTGGCAATGTCTTGGATTAATGTTCGATGATCGTCAATGAGAAACAACAAGGTATAGATAGAATAATCAGTCTTTTGTTTTGGTTCGTACCGTTACTGATTACTGCGATTTTTATTTGGATTTTAGGAGATATTGTTCGGGGTGGCATCGGACAACTCAATTGGGCGTTTCTGACTACTGCACCCATCGATACAGGCAGACAAGGAGGAATTGCTCCGATTTTAGTCTCTACCCTGCTAATTCTGGGAGTCTGTTTAGTTGTGTCCCTACCCATTGGTATTGGTACTGCAATTTTGCTGGCAGAATTTACTTCCAATAGTAATTGGTTTGGTAGATTAGTCCGTCGTAGTTTAGATGTGCTAGCAGGAGTCCCTTCTATTGTCTTTGGTTTGTTTGGTAATGCCTTTTTTTCCAAAACTTTGGGTTTGGGTTTTTCGATCTTATCTGGTGGTTTGACTTTAGCTTGTATGGTGTTGCCGATTTTAATTCGTTCCACTGAAGCAGGATTAAGCGCAGTCCCGATCGAATACCGCTTGAGTTCCGCTTCTTTAGGTATATCTCGTACTAGTACCCTGTGGCATTTACTCTTACCTGCAGCTACCCCAGGATTATTAGTCGGTTTAGTTTTAGGTATTGGCAGAGCGATCGCTGAAACCGCAGCCCTTATTTTTACTAGTGGTTACGTCGATCGAATGCCTACTTCTTTATTAGACTCTGGTCGCAGTTTATCAATTCACATCTTCGATCTTTCTATGAATGTGACGGGAGGAGATGCTAATGCTTATGGTTCTGCTTTAGTTTTAATTTTAATTTTATTACTTATTAATGCGATCGCTGCTTGGTTAGCTAGTAAATATAATAGGAGTTTATGATAAAATTCCTGAAAAAATCTATCGATCATATGATTGATGACTAATTATTAAACATTGAACATTGAATAGTGAACATTTTGGATTCAAGCCTGCTTCTTTGCCGAAGGATAAATGATAAATGATAAATGAAATGACTGAAATTCAGTCTTTAATGCAAATCCAACAACTAAGCTTGCGTTACCAGCAAAAACTGGCGTTCCAAGATATTACTCTTTCTATTCCCCAAAATTCTATTACTGCCATAGTTGGTCCTTCGGGTTGTGGTAAAAGTAGTTTTCTCACCTGTCTTAACCGTCTCAGCGATCTAATTCCTGGTTGCACCGTCTCAGGACATATTCAACTAGGAACGCTAAATATACGTAATCCTAAAATCAATACTACTGCTTTGCGTCGGCGCATTGGTATGATTTTCCAAAAGCCTAATCCTTTTCCCATGTCGATCGAGAAAAATATTACTTTCCCCCTCAAAGAACATGGTATTAAAAATGCTCAGGAACGCGATCGCATTGTGGAACAGGTATTACAAGATGTAGGTTTATGGTCAGAAGTCAAGGATCGTTTACAAGCTAACGCTTTAAACCTCTCAGGAGGACAAAAACAAAGGCTGTGTATTGCTCGTACCCTGGCATTGCAACCTGAAATTCTGTTAATGGATGAGCCTTGTAGTGCCTTAGATCCTATTGCTAGCGGAATTGTCGAAGATTTGATTATTAGTCTGCGCCAAAAATATAATTACACCATCATTATTGTGACCCACAATCTAGCTCAAGCAAAACGTATTGCGGATTATGCAGCTTTATTTTGGGTTGATGGTAGTTGTGGAAGACTCATTGAGTTTGCCCCAGCCGAGCAGTTTTTTAACGCTCCCAATCATGAGTTAACTCAAGCTTATGTTAATGGGATTAAAGGATAAATACGAGGGTTGATAAAAAGGATTTTGGCTCGGCAACAGTGGATATCGGCTCGTAAGGAAGCAAGAAGAGTAGAGGAGTAGAGATAATCTATCAATTACCCCTACAACTAACTAATAATTAAAACTCTCCTTTCAACGCGCTATCACATCGATCGCATATTGTAGGATCGTCGGCAAAAGTACCAACACTCACAGAATAATTCCAGCATCTTTCGCATTTCTCTCCATCAGCTTTAACAATAGCAATAGAAACATTATCAGACTGACTCTTATATTCTGATTTTTCGATCGCATCGATATTATCTACTAACTCTACTTGAGAAGAGAGGAAGAAATAACGCAATTCATCCACAGATTTAGCATCAACTGAATTAGTGGAATTGAGAGAAGCTAGTTCATTTTTCCACTTAAAATCACCCAAATAAAGTAATACTTTGGCATCTAAAGAAGAACCGATCGCTTTATCTTGTCTTGCTGATTCCATTACCTTATTTACTTCATCCCGTAGGTTACGAATAGTATCCCAAAATTCCACCATATCGGGTTTTTTCCATTCTGCTTTTGTTTCTACCCAACTAGATTCAAAAACAGACTTATAACCAGTGTCATAAGGAATAGATTGCCAAATATCCTCCGCCATGTGGCATAATACAGGCGCGATCGCTTTGGCTAAATTTTCTACTGCTACAGCTAATACTGTCTGACAACTACGGCGACGGAAAGAATCTAAACTGCTGATATAGAGTCTATCTTTAGCAATATCTAAATAGAAGTTAGATAAATCTACCACACAGAAATTTTGGACAGTTTGGAAGAAACGATAGAACTGATAACTTTCGTAAGCATCGGTGATATCTGCAAAGACTTCCGTGATGCGATGGAGCATATACTTATCTAGTTCGGGTAAATCTGCATAAGCTACTGCATCTTTCTTTGGATCGAAATCGTGTAAGTTCCCCAACAAGAAACGGGCAGTATTACGAATCTTACGATAGATATCTGCTAACTGCTTAACAATACTATTACCGATGCGAACATCGGCAGAATAATCTACAGAAGATACCCATAAACGTAGCACGTCTGCACCATAAGGAGGTTCTTGCTTTTGGTTTTTGCCACCTTGGATAATAACACTAGGATCGACACCATTACCAAGAGACTTACTCATTTTGCGTCCATTTTCATCGACAACATAACCGTGAGTCAGGACAGTTTTATAGGGTGCAACTCCGTTAACCGCAACACTGGTAAGTAAACTAGACTGAAACCATCCCCGATGTTGATCGCTTCCTTCTAGATAGATATCTACGGGATACTTTAATCCCCTAGCTTTAGCAACAGAAGCCCAAGATGATCCAGAATCAAACCAGACATCCATAGTATCTGTACCTTTGCGATAAGTTTTACCATTGTTACGATAGGATTCAGGTAATAATTCTTCTACGGATAATTCCCACCAAGCATCAGAACCTTTTTCGGCGATGATCTCTTTAACATGGTTGATAGTTTCTTCTGTAAGTAAAGCTTCGTTAGTTTCTTCATCGTAGAATACGGGAATAGGGACACCCCAACTACGTTGACGAGAAATACACCAATCAGATCGATCGCTTACCATAGGAGTAATGCGATTTTCCCCTGCTGCTGGTATCCAAGTAACAGATTTAATTGCTTCCAAGGCACTATCTCGAAATCCTTCTACCGAGGCAAACCATTGTTCTGTGGCACGGAAGATAGTAGGCTTCTTAGTACGCCAATCGTAAGGATATTTGTGGGCGTATTCTTCGTGTTTTAGTAATGAACCTGCTTCTTGCAGTGCATCGATGATCGCTTGATTACCCGCACTAACTTTCTCATTGCCTTTAGCTAATACTTGTAAACCAGCAAACTTACCAGCTTCATCGGTAAACTTGCCACTATCATCTACAGGGGAAAGAATGGGCAAACCATATTTCTGTCCTGTGATATAGTCTTCTTGTCCATGTCCTGGGGCAGTATGAACTAAACCCGTACCAGATTCGGTAGTGATATAGTCTCCACCAATTACTACTTTACTCTCGCGATCGAACAAAGGATGACGATAGGTAATACCTTCTAAAATTTTACCCATCACAACTGTTGTGATTTTTAATTCTGTTCCTAGGGTTGCAGATAATCTTTCGACCAAATCTTTCGCCACAATTAGGTATTGTAGGGACGAATGGCCATTCGCCCCTACAACGGCGTATTCTAAATCGCCATTAACCGCAACAGCTAAATTACCAGGGATAGTCCAAGGGGTAGTAGTCCAAATTGCTACACCCAAATTAGGTAAATACTTTTCTAATTCTTTTGCACCTTCGCCCAAACTTACCACAGGAAAAGCTGCATAGATACTAGGGGAAGTATGCCCTTCGGGATATTCCAACTCTGCTTCAGCCAAGGCAGTACGAGAAGAAGGACTCCAGTGGACTGGTTTTAACCCACGATAAATATC
>JAAUYH010133645.1_pt1 | contig 13835 bp, 10 predicted proteins | sample 7278061 | NCBI WGS metagenome assembly JAAUYH01 (sample SAMN14350203, study PRJNA611818) | marine sediment metagenome | isolation source: surface marine sediment (0.6m) | place: French Polynesia: Moorea | collected 2018-08
CCGATCTCGTTCGTCATCCGGTCCACCGCGCGCTGACTCGCCCGCAGATGTTCGCGGGCGTGACGATGAACTTCTTCATAATCAAATTGATGGTGACGACGATCGCGTTTCTGATCCTCAAGAGCTGGTGGATCCTGCCGGTGCCCGTGATCATGCACGCGATCGGCTATTTCGCTTCGCTGCGCGAGCCACGCATTTTCGACCTCTGGATCACCAAGGTTTCGAAGTGTCCGCGCATTCCGAATTTCAAGCGCTGGGGCTGCAACAGCTACGCACCCTGACGTGAACGACCCTGAGGCCCGGTAAAGGAGGCCCCAAATGGCAAAATGGATCGGCCCGGCGGCATGGAGCGCGAAGGAAGCGCGCGTCGGCGATCGCCTGCCTTACGAACGGTTGGTCGACGAGAACACCGTGCTGTTGCGCGATGGTTCGGTCATGTCTGCGATCCAGGTGCCCGGGTTGCTGTTCGAGACCGAGGATTCCGACGCGCTCAACGCTCACGCGGCGACGCGTGAAGTGATGCTGCGATCGACGCTCGATGCGCGGTTCGTGATGTATCACCACGTCATCCGCCGCCGGGTCGAGGTCGAGCTCGATGCCAGCTTCGAGGATCCGTTGTCGCGCCATATTGATGCGCGTTGGAAAGAGCGGCTGGCAGGCGGCTCGCTGTTTATCAATGACCAGTTCGTGACCCTGATCCGCCGTCCTGCGCGCGGAAAAACGGGCCTGCCGGAACGCGTAGGCAAATTCCTTTCGCGGCGGGGGCACGAAGATCTGGAGGCCGATCCAAAGGACATTCGCAGCCTGAAAGCCGCGGTGACCGGCTTGGTTGCATCGCTCTCCAACTACGGTGCAGCGGTCCTGGGCGACTATCGGGCACCGGGCAGCGAAAAAGGCGGCACCAATTCGGAAATGCTCGAATTGCTTTCCGCGATCTATAATGGCGAGATGCGCCCGGTACGGCGGCCAAGCGTAGACACCGATATCGGCCATATGCTGCCCTATCGTCGCGCCAGCTTCGGCCTCGATGCGATGGAATTGCGCGGCAGCGGCCAGCCCGACTTCTCGGCGATCCTCGGCCTCAAGGACTATCCCGAAGCGACCTCTCCCGGGCTCCTCGATGGGTTGCTGCGGCTTCCCTACGAGATGATCGTGACCGAGAGCTATGCGCCCAATGAACGGACGACAGCGAAAGAGCGGATCGATCTCGCCTTGCGCCGCTCTCGCTCGGTCGATGAGGAAGCCGCCGCCGAACGCGCCGACATGATGGCCGCCCGCGATGCGCTCGGCAATGGCGGGGTCGGATTTGGCGATCACCATCTAACCGTGCTGGTTCGCGAGCGTTCGCTCGACCGGCTCGACGATGCGACCGCTGCCTGCTCTGCCGCACTCGCCGATACCGGCGCGATTGCCGTTCGCGAAGACACCAATCTTGAGCCCGCCTTCTGGGCGCAGTTCCCCGGCAACGAGGAATACATCGTGCGCCGTGCGCTGATTTCCTCGGCCAATATGGCGAGTTTCGGAAGCTTTCATGGTTTTGCGCTCGGGCAGGCTGGCGACAATCACTGGGGTGATGCGGTGACCTTGCTCGAGACTACCTCGGCGACGCCCTTCTTCTTCAATTTTCACCACGGCGATCTCGGCAATTTCTCAATCATCGGGCCGAGCGGCTCGGGCAAGACCGTGGTTATGAACTTCCTTGCCGCGCAGGCGCAGAAGTTCGCTCCGCGCACCATCCTGTTCGACAAGGATCGCGGAGCGGAGCTGTTCATTCGCGGGATTGGCGGGCGCTACGACCGGATCAACCCGGGCGAGCCGACCGGGTTCAATCCGCTGGCGCTGCCCGATACGCCGACCAATCGCGCCTTCCTGCGCGACTGGCTTGGTGTACTGCTCAAGGCGGATGGTCCGGAAGAATTCGCGCTCATCAGTGCTGCAGTCGATGCCGCCTATCAGAACGATGCGGGTTTGCGGCGATTGCGGCACTTCAAGGAACTGCTTGCCGGTGCTAAGCGTCCCGAGCCGGGCGATCTCGCTGACCGTCTCGGCGCATGGATCGGCAGCGCAAGCGGCGATGGCGGCGAGCATGCGTGGCTGTTCGACAACGAAGCGGACATGCTCGATCTCGACCAGCGCGTGCTCGGCTTCGACATGACGCAGCTGCTCGAAAACCCCCGCCTGCGCACGCCGGTCATGATGTACCTGTTCCACCGGATCGATGAGCGGCTCGACGGTCAGCCGACCATGATCCTGATCGACGAGGGCTGGAAAGCGCTCGACGATGAGGTATTCGCCGCGCGCATCCGCGACTGGCTCAAGACCCTGCGGAAGCGCAACGCGTTGGTCGGATTTGCGACACAATCGGCCCGCGATGCGCTCGAAAGCCGCATTTCGACCGCACTGGTCGAGCAGACTGCGACGATGGTATTCATGCCCAATAGTCGCGCGCGGCCCGAGGATTATTGCGACGGCTTCGGCCTGACCGAGCACGAACTTGCGTTAATCCGCAGCCTGCCGGCACACAGCCGGTGTTTCCTTGTGCGCCAGCCCGATGCAAGCGTGGTCGTGCGTCTCGACCTGTCGGGCGCTCCCGAGGTGCTTACGATCCTCTCGGGCCGCGAGGCAGCCGTGCGCCGTCTCGATCTCCTGCGCGAAGCGGTCGGTGACGAGCCCTCGCAATGGTATCCGGCGCTCACCAACAAGGCATGGCCCGACGGTTCCAGCGAAGTTGACAGGGACGGGCAACCCGTCTGGCAGGCTGCCGAATGACGACGACCTGCGATCTTGCCGCCCAGGAGATGGGCACCGGCGTCGCTTCGGCGCTTACCGCGGTGGACTGTATTGCTTCGCAGGTTAGCGAGCAGGCGTTTGGGCGCATCTTCGGCACCGACGGCCAACTGGCGGTGGTGCTGACCACGCTCCTGATCTTCTACGTCGCGTTCTTTGGCATCAGTCTGATGTTGGGGCGCTCGAACCTGTCGGTCCGCGCGCTGTTGCCCAAGATGATGACGCTGGGCCTGGTTCTGACATTTGCGACCAGTTTCGCTGCGTTTTCGACCGTATTCTACAACCTGTTCGTGAAAGGTCCGGACCAGATTGCCGGGGTTATCACCGGTACCGATGGGTCGGCGACCTACACCTTCGCGCAGAAGCTCGACGTGGTGTTCCTCGCGGTCCAGCAGGCGAGCACCGGGCAGGTCGATATTGCGGCGTTCTCGCCGCCGGGCATGATGTGGCTCGGTGCGATGCTGCTCTTGCTCGGGACGGTCGGTCTGTTGGTTACGGCTCGCATCGGACTTGCACTCTTGCTTGCAGTCGGTCCGATTTTCGTGGTGCTGGCACTGTTTAACGGAACGCGGGGGCTTTTCACCGGCTGGCTCAAAGGCGTTGTTATGCTCGCACTCGCGCCGCTCTTCGCGGTGCTGGGCGGGTCGATCATGCTTGAAATGGCCGTGCCGATCCTCGCCGCGTTGGTCGCGACTCCCGGCCAGATCGACCAGCAGGCCGCTATGGCGTTCTTCCTCGTAGGCGCGGTGCATGTCGCGCTGATGCTTATGATTCTCAAGGTCACGTCGAGCATGGTGGCGGGCTGGCAGGTCTTCGGACTAGCGCCGTCCAAGGACAGCGAGCGCGGGATCGATACCATGCGCACGCCCCCGGCGGCGGCGGCTGCGTTGCCGAACCGCGCTTCGCAGGTCGCTCCCGCAGCGGTTGCAGCCGCAGGTCAGCGCCGGGTCGATGTTGCGCCCGCTCGGACGGTCGCCGCTGCCAACGACACCGGTCCCGCAACGTCGACGACCCGTGAGACCAAGGTTTACGCAACCTCTTCCAGCGGCGGCCAGGTGGCTCCGCTCAACCCGCCGACTTCGCGCACGCGCGGGATTGGCAATCGTTTCCGCTCGGTGGGCGCGGGCAGGATTTCGCGCAGTTCGGAGAAAGCAAAATGATCCGCGCCGACACTCTTCGGCTTCCCCTGATCGCCATCGCGCTGGCAAGTTCCCCGGTATTGGCGCAGGACAGCGATGCCGAAGGCGACCAGGACCAGCGTCTTGTTACCCGTGTCTTCGACGAAAGCGCCGTCGTGACCATTCGCGGCAAGGTCAAGGTGCTGACCACGATCAAGTTTCGCGCCGACGAGCAGATCGAAAACGTCGCTATCGGCGATAGCGCCGCGTGGCAGGTCCAGCCCAACAAGGCGCAATCGATCCTGTTCGTGAAGCCGCTTGCGCCCAATGCCGCGACCAACATGACGGTCGTGACCAGCAAGCGCACCTATCTGTTCGATCTGGTTGCCAGTCCGAAGAATTCTCCGCTCTATGTGTTGCAGTTCCGCTATCCCGAGGCGGAGAAGGCCGAAGAAGAAGCGCGGCTTGCAGCTGCCGAACGTGCGCAGCAACAGCGGCAGGAGGCGAATGCGCTCGAACTCGCTGCAGCAAACGATCCTTATGCCGTCGCCGACCCGGCAAATCTGAACTTCGCCTGGGCGGGCGAAGGCGAAGCCGATCTGCTGCCGGCACGCGCCTATGACAACGGCGAAGCGGTGTTCCTGACATGGCCTGCGGGCACTCCGATCCCGGCGATCCTGGTGACCAACGAGGATGGGGACGAAGGGCCGGTCAATTTCACCGTGCGCGGCGAAACGGTGGTGCTCGACACTGTCCCAGCCAAGATCATCCTGCGGTCGGGCGGCGACACCGCGACTCTCACCAATAACGACCCGACCCCTGCCAATGCGCGCGGCGTGGGCGGTTCGGCCAATCTGGCGAGGGGTTCATAATGACCGCCGCCGTTCGCCAGACACGTTTCTCGATGGAGTTGAAGTAATGCGCCTTGCAATGCGTCTCCCGCCCAAGAAGGGTGGCAATAGTCCCGGCGATGGCGGCGATCCGCGTGAGAACGAGCCCGCGGAAGTCATCGATCTCGCCAGCCGGAGCGGATTTTCCCCGGTGGTCGAACGCAAGTCCAAGACCGATGGGCTGGGCCTCGCTGCGGGGGTCGCGATTGTGTTCGGCCTCGGCGCGGTGACTTTGTGGAGCATGAATGCCGCGAGGCTCGCTCCGCCCGAAAGCGTTGGCAATCCGGACGTCGCACCGCCGCAGCAAGCAGCAACCGCACCAGTTCCCGAAGTGCCGGCGCCGGCAACCAACGCGCCCGCAACTCCGCGGCCCGATCCGGCGCCCGCTCCGATCCTGGCGAACGATCCGCGTGTCGCCACCGGGCCTGCGGTCAATCCCTATGCCAGCCCCGGCATGGTCTTTGACGGGAGCCGCGCCGCCAATCCGTCGCGCGCGAGCGGCGCGACAGGTGCCGTTGCGGCGGCAGGTGGTCCGGTTTCGAGCACCGGCGATAGTGGCGCGCTTGGTTCGGCCGCGGCCTTTGCCAGCCGCGTCGGCGGTGTCGGAGGGGCGCCCGCGCAAGCGCGTCCGATGGCCAATCCGGCGACCACGGTCACCGAAGGCACCATGATCCCCGCGATCCTCGAGACCGCCATCAACACCGATGTGCCGGGCTATGTCCGGGCGGTGGTGAGCCAGGATGTGCGCAGCTTCGACGGCAGCAGGGTGCTGATCCCACGCTCGTCGCGGTTGGTTGGCCAGTACCAGTCGGGCGTGCAGCAGGGGCAGAAGCGCGCCTACGTCATCTGGACCCGGTTGATACGCCCCGACGGTGCATCGGTGAACATTGCATCGCCTGCCGTTGCGTTCGATGGAACGACCGGGCTTGCGGGCGACGTCGATAATCACTTTTTCCGCCGTTTCGGTTCGTCGATGCTGCTCTCCGTGATAGGGGGCCTCGGGGCGATAGCATCGGGTGGGACGTCCGTTATTCTCGGCGGTGCCGGACAGGGCGCAGCAAGCGTCGCGGCGCAGCAGGACGGAGACATCAGCCCGACGATCAGGGTCAAGATGGGCGAGCCGATCCGCGTATTTACCGCTCGCGATCTCGATTTCAGCACCGTCAGCCAGTGACTTCATCCCTATTGCGTCATGACCGCCGATATTCATAACCTCCCGGCTCAGACCGAAGGAAACATGCCGAGCGGTGAAGGCTCTTCGGCCGTCGGTAACGGCGAACGCAGCGTCTATCTCGACGCCTATCTCGCGCCGTTCAGGCGCTGGCTCGACCGCGACACGGTGACGGAGATCATGATCAACCGACCGGGTGAAATCTGGGTCGAAGACGCTTCGGACCCGGGCATCAAGCGCATCGAGACTCCGGATATAGACGATCGGCTGGTGCAGCGATTGGCAGAACAGGTCGCGCGGGTCAGCCACCAGGGGATTAACCGCGAGCACCCGCTACTCGGCGCGACGCTGCCCGACGGCGCACGCATCCAGTTCTGCGGGCCGCCTGCGAGTCGCAAGCACTGGGTGATGGCGATCCGACGCCACCGCAGGCTCGACCTGCCACTCGACGCCTACGACACCGGGCCGCTCTCGGGCGAACAGCAAATCGAGATGCCCGATCCGCAGCAGCATCCAATCGCCTATCTGCGCGAAGCGATCCGCCACCGGCGCACGATCCTGATTTCCGGGGGGACCAGCACCGGCAAGACGACGTTCCTAAACGCCATGCTTGGCGAAATTCCGCGCGAGGAGCGTGTCGTCCTGGTCGAAGATACGCCAGAACTGAAATTCCCGGGCGAGAACGCGGTCGGCCTTGTCGCGGTCAAAGGCGAACTGGGCGAAGCGAAGGTAACACCGAACGAATTGCTGCAGGCCGCTTTGCGTTTGCGTCCGGATCGCATTGTGCTCGGAGAACTGCGAGGCGCCGAGAGCGTGTCATTTCTGCGCGCGATAAACACCGGCCATCCGGGCAGCTTTTCGACCATCCACGCCAATTCGCTGCGCGGCGCTCTGGAGCAGCTGGCACTGATGGTCATGCAGACGGGGATCGGCCTCTCGCGTTCGGATACGATCGCCTACGCCGCGAGCGTGATCGACGTCATCGTTCAGCTAGGCCGGGATGGAAATGGCAAACGCGGGATCACGCAGATCGCGGACAGCCGCTCGCTGATCTGAGCCGCTTCGGGGTGCCCCCTCCGCGTCAAATTGACAATAGTGTGACATCGCGGGTTTCGTGATTTACACCGCGCGAGCACACGAACATGGCTTCCGGTGGAAGACCGCGCGTCAAGTTCATTCGATCCCGGATTGCGCCGGGCGGGCAAGGAAACGATGGCCAGCCAAACGACATTAAGCGCTGCAAAACCGATCGATGAAACCCGGCCGGCTCCGGTGCCGGCCGCGCACGAGGACACATCCTATTTCAACCGCGAATTGTCGTGGCTGTCGTTCAACGAGCGCGTCCTCGCCGAGGCCTGCAACGAGCAATACCCGCTGCTCGAAAGGCTGCGCTTTCTTTCGATTTCGGGGAGCAATCTGGACGAGTTCATGATGATCCGCGTTGCCGGCCTCGTGGGGCAGGCCCAGCGGGGAATCGACAAGCCGGCTATCGATGGTCGTTCGCCGTCCCAGCAATTGACCGCGATCCGGGAACAGCTCGCCATGCTGTCGGAGCGGCAGCAGGATATCTGGCGAGACCTACACGATCGACTGGCTGAATCCGACATTCACATTGCCGACGAGCAGCGCGTCAGCCGCGCTGCGCATGAATGGCTCGAAGCGTTCTTCCTCGAAGAGATCCTGCCGGTCATCACCCCGCAGGCGCTCGATCCGGCGCACCCGTTCCCGTTCATCCAGAACGAAGGCATGGGCCTGCTGTTCACGCTCTCGCGCGATGTCGACAAGGAACAGATCATCGAGATGATCCTGATCCCCAGCGCCTTGCCGCGCTTTGTCCGGGTGCCGAGCGAGGCGAGCGATCCGGGTGAAGCGATCTACATTTCAATCGCCAGCCTCGTGCAGCGTTACGCCAAGAAATTGTTCCCCGGCTTCACGATCGAAGGCGACGGGTTGTTCCGCGTACTGCGCGATTCCGATATCGAGATCGAGGAAGAGGCCGAAGACCTCGTTCGCACCTTCCGCAGCGCGATCCAGCGTCGTCGGCGTGGGCAGGTGATCCAGCTCGAACTGGAGGATGATTTCGATCCGCATGCGGAAGCGATCCTGCTCGAGCAATTGGGTGTGCACGAAGCGGCCGTGATCAAGACCGACGGGATGATCGGGATCGATGGGCTTGCGGAGATTTGCTCGGAAGATCGCCCCGATCTCAAGTTCGATTCCTACTCGCCGCGTTATCCCGAGCGCATTCGCGAACACGATGGCGATGCCTTTTCCGCGATCCGCGAAAAGGACATTATCATCCATCACCCCTACGAAAGCTTCGAAGTGGTGGTCGATTTCATCCGCCAGGCGGCTGCCGATCCCGATGTGGTCGCAATCAAGCAGACGCTCTATCGCGCGGGCTCGCAATCCAATGTCATCAACGCGCTGATCGAAGCGGCCGAGGCCGGCATCTCGGTGACCGCCGTGGTAGAGCTCAAGGCGCGGTTCGACGAGGAACAGAACCTGAAATGGGCGACCAAGCTCGAGCGTGCCGGGGTGCAGGTGATCTACGGGTTCACCGATTGGAAGACCCACGCCAAATGCGCGATGGTGGTGCGGCGCGAAGATGATGGTTTCCGAACCTACTGCCACTTCGGCACCGGGAATTATCACCCGGTCACGGCGAAGATTTACACCGACCTGTCCTTCTTTACCGCGGATCCTAAATTGGGGCGCGATGCGGCCAAAATGTTCAACTTCGTTACCGGCTATGTCGAGCCGACCGGATTGGAACTGATCTCGATCGCCCCGTTGAATCTCCGCGAGCAACTCTACGCTCGCATCGACAACGAGATTGCCAATGCGGGCAGGGGCTTGCCCGCGGCGATCTGGATGAAAGCGAACCAGATCACCGACAAGGGCATGATCGACCGGCTCTATGCCGCGAGCGATGCCGGAGTTTCGGTCGAGCTTCTGTGCCGCGGTATTTGCTGTCTGCGTCCCGGTGTGCCCGGCCTGAGCGAAAATATCCGGGTGAAGTCGATCATTGGCCGATTCCTCGAACACAGCCGGATCTACGCCTTTGCCAACGGCAAGCCCATGCCCAGTCCCGAGGCCGCCGTGTTCATTTCCTCGGCCGACCTGATGGGACGCAACCTCGATCGCAGAGTGGAGTCGCTGATCCCGATACTCAACCGCACGGTGCACGACCAGGTGCTGCAACAGGTGCTGCTGGCCAATATGCTGGACACCGAACAGAGCTGGTGGCTGCATGGCGATGGCAGCTATTCGCGGGTTGAAGCCGCCAAGGTAGAGGGTGCCAAGCCGTTCAACTGCCACCGCTACTTCATGACCAACCCTTCGCTGTCAGGGCGTGGAGGGGCTCTTGAGGCGGGAGGGGTGCCCAAGCTGTCGCTGCGCAGGGGCCGCGCTGGATGAGCCTCAAAAAGAAGCGAACCAAACGCGACGGAACATTTTCGGGCAGCACTCCCCAGAGAGCGATCATCGACATTGGCTCGAACACGGTTCGACTTGTGGTCTATGGCGGTTCGATGCGCGCCCCTACCGTGCTCTTGAACGAAAAAGTCACCGCCAAGCTGGGCCGCGACATTGCCGAGAAGGGAGAACTGGCCGAGGAAGCCATCGAACTTGCGTTGCGCGGTCTCAAGCGCTTTGCGTTGTTGCTCGGCGATCTCGGGATCGACAAAATCGATACGGTCGCGACTGCGGCGGTGCGCGATGCCAGCAACGGTGACGCCTTTGTCGAAACCCTGCGCCAGCTCGGGTTCGATCCCAGGGTGATATCGGGCGACGAAGAAGCTTGCCTGAGCGCCAGAGGCGTTGCTGGCGCGTTTCCGGGGGCGACCGGCCTCGTTGCGGATTTGGGCGGCGGCAGCCTTGAACTCGTAACGGTGCGCGAAGGTGTGCCGGGCGAGGCCTTGTCGCTGCCGCTCGGGACATTGCGCCTTCCCGAGTATCGCGGAAGCTCGCGCGGCGAGATGCGCAAGGCGCTCGAGAAAGCTTTGAAAAAGGGCGCGCCCAAGGTTGAAAAGGACCAGCCGCTCTATCTCGTCGGCGGGACGCTGCGGACCATGGCGGTCTTCGCCATGCAAGAACAGGGACACCCGCTTTCCGATCCACACGGCTTCGAAATCGGGCCCAAGGAAGCCAAGTCGATGTTGGGCAAGGCGCTTGCGAATGAAACGATCGAAAGCCTGAAAGCGCGAGATCGGATTTCCTCGATGCGCGCGGAGAAATTGCCCGATGCATCGGTCCTGGCCGAGGCTATGCTCTCGCGGTTCGAACCGAGCCGATTGGTGTTTTCCTCCTGGGGTCTTCGCGAAGGCCTGCTTTTCGACGGGTTGGAGCGGCACGCGAGATCGCAGGATCCGCTGCTGGCTGGGATTTCGGTTTTTGCGACGCAGCGCGGAGCGCCGCCGACATTGGCTGCGCGCATGGCGGCGTGGACCCTCGATGCAGCTCCCGCGCGCAAACACGGAAGCGAGCGCCTCCGGCTTGCCGCGACCATGCTCGCGCTCGCCTCGATGCAAATCGAACCTAATATCCGCCTGCCGCAAGCGATCGATTGGGCGCTGCACAAGCGCTGGATCGCAGTGAGCGGCCCGGACCGGGCGATGCTGGCCGCGGCGATTGCTGCCAATGGCAATCAACTCGATCTGCCCGACGAAGTCCGCGAATTGGCGAGCGAGGACGCGCTTGAGGAAGCGGTCAGATGGGGACTTGCCGTTCGATTGGCGCGAAGACTAGGCGCGCGATCGCGGCGTTCGCTGGAAGTGAGCCGGTTGTTGGTCGACGATAGCGATCTCATCCTGCGCCTGGCGGAAAGCCATCGGGACCTGTTCGGTATCTCAACCGAGAAGGACCTCAAGCTGCTTTCCGGACGGCTGAACCTCGATTACCGTGTCGATATAGTTCCCGACGAAGAACTTCGCAGCGATCCGGACGATGCCGCCGAGGAGGCGGCCTAAAGCGATCGGGACCGCTGATCGGTGCTCGAAAAGGGCGAGAAATCGGTATCCGTATCGAACAGGTCGACGCCTTCTGCTTTCTTGAGACGACCGACCACCAAGTAGGTCACTGGCGTCAGCAGGGCTTCCCACGCGACCTTGAGCAGCCAGTTGGTGATCATCACCGTTATCACCGCTTCGGTGGTCCAGATGCCCAGGAAGGCGACCGGGTAGAAGATCAGGCTGTCGACACCTTGACCCACCACGGTCGATCCGATCGTACGCGTCCATAGCGCCTTGCCCTTGGTCCAGACTTTCATCTTGGCCATGACATAGGAATTGACGAACTCGCCCGCCCAGAACGCGGTGATCGATGCCAGCACAATCCGCCAGGTGCTGCCGAAGACGGAAACGTAGGTCTGCTGGCAGATTGATCCGGTCACGGCATCCGGTTGGCCTTGCATCGCAAGCGTGTCCGAACCCGCGCAGGCCCAGCCGTCGAATGCCGGGAGGCTCACCACCACATAGCTCATGAAGGCAAGGAACAGCATCGCTGCAAAGCCGGTCCAGATCACCCGCCGCGCGCGGGCGAAGCCGTAGATCTCGGTCAGGATGTCGCCGATCACATAGCCGAGGGGGAAAAACAGGATGCCTGCGCCATAGATGAACATGCCGTCAGGGGCAGGCCACCAACCGTCGGGCCAGAACGGTACGTTGACGAAGGTCAGCTTGGCCGCGCCGATGATGTTCGAAAGCAACAGGATCGCCACGAAGGACGCCATGACTAGATCGTAGTAACGGAATGTGACCGGTGCATGGCTGGTGGCGATGATCCCATCATCGGGATCGCGATCGAATTCTGCGGCTGGATCGGAGGTGTTCTCGGATTTATCCATTGGCCCGGCGATTAGCTGTATTTGAACGCAACGCAAAGCACGCTAATGCGCTCCCCATCTTCCCCACCGGGAGATGCGCGCCCGTAGCTCATCTGGATAGAGCGCGAGACTTCTAATCTTGAGGCAGCAGGTTCGAGTCCTGCCGGGCGCGCCATTTTCACTTCGTTCAAAATGCTTGCCCTCTCTTTTGATTGGTACGGACTTCCTCCTCCGGGGCGCGCCAAAGCCCGTTCGATTCACCGCATCCGTGGCACAGGCTGCGTGCCGACCCCTTGAATGGGCGTAACCGACAGCATTGGTTCAGCTTTGGATGACAAGTGTAGTCGTCTAGGAAGAATCAGGAGACCACCCGATGAACCGCATCCTCATTTCAGCGCTCGCAGCGACTGCCACTCTGGTCGCCGTTCCGGTTGCCGCGCATGACCGCATCATCGTCGACGGTTACCGCGCGCCCCCTTCGCCCAACAATGACAGCAATAAATGGTGGTTGGACTACAAGACCGACATCAGCGAAGCGAAGCGCGAACTGCGCAGCGACTTGCGCCGGGCAACCGACGAAGAGGACCGCCGCGATGCCTATGAGGAATATCGCCGCGAAATCGCCGATGCGAAACACGATTATCGCAAGGAAATGAGAGAACGCGGGTATCGCGTGGTGAGCTTTCGGGAGAACAGGCGACGGTTCGCGCGGCGATGACAGCCAAGGATCGGTCCCGCTCGTCCGAGTTTGCTAGCCTCGAGCCACGGTTTCGAGCAGTTCCGCAGTGACGGGATAGCCTGCATCTTCGAGGATCGTCAGCATCGGCTTGCCGCTGCTGGCATCGACTTTCGGTATGATCGTTTTGACCGGTATTGCCTCGGCCTGCGCTCGGGCTTCCTCGTAGCTTGAGAATAAGGCCAATCGTTCGAGATTCCGGCGGGTCGGGAAGATCAGCTTGATCTCCCCCGATTCCGCCATATCGAGCGCGCCCTGGGCGCTGGTCCAAAAAAGCCGGGTGTTCTCCGTGTTGTCGACTGCCACGTCGACCGCGCCCGTGCCCAGGTTGGCGAGGTAGAACCGTGTGTCGTAAACGCGAGCCAGGTTCTCGTTCTTCGGGAACCAACGCGCGAAGGGTGTGATCTGATCGAGGTCGAGCGACCACTCGAAGGCTTCGAGCACCGGGGCGAGCGCGCCTTCTTCGAGCAGCATCGTCCGCGCTTGCGCGGCGGTTTCAGCCGATAGTCCTCCTCGCAGTCCCAGCGCGAGGCCCGTTTCTTCCAGAGTTTCGCGGATGGCGGCGATCTGGTGCGCCGCCTCATCGATGGCCAATTGGATTGCCGGGTCCTTGGTCAGTTCAACTGCCAATCGATGGTCGGCAGGGTCGACTCTTCCACCGGGGAAGACCGCCATTCCACCAGCAAATGTCATGCTGCGCGAGCGGACGGTCATAAGCACCTGCGGCGCTCCGCCATCCGGGCAGCGACGAAAGATAATGATGGTTGCGGCGGGAATGCCCTCAGGGCCGGAATCGGTGCTCATCGCTCGACGTGATGAATTGCGCAAAGCCGATTGCCAAGAGCCAAGGCGTGAATGCGGCCTACTTCTGTCGGTTTGTTTTACATTTCGGAATTCGGTTAACCGATAGAAACCATCTAAAGTGTTGAATTGTCGAGGTGGGGGCATTTTGGCACAAGGCATGCATCAGGTTACACATCCCGTGTGGTCTTCTTATCGAGGCGAAGCCTTCCTGGTCTCTGGGTTTCGCCTCCCCGAAAAAAGAGCCGCCTCGCGAATGTGCAGCGAGGCGGCTTCTTTTTTGATTTGGCCTCAGGCGCCGGCGTTCGCATCCGCTCACTTGGCTTTTATCCGGGGGACCCGAACCCTGCGGGGCCACCCCTCTGGGCGCGCGGTCGCACTTGCGACGCCTGCGGCGTCGAACCAGTCCTTCGTCGTTGGCTTGGAGGCGGAGCACGGTCAGCGCAGCTGACTGCAAGGGCGGAGTCGAAGTCGAAGACGCAGACGTGCGAAGCACACCTGCAAGGCC
>JAAUYH010213777.1_pt1 | contig 13835 bp, 7 predicted proteins | sample 7278061 | NCBI WGS metagenome assembly JAAUYH01 (sample SAMN14350203, study PRJNA611818) | marine sediment metagenome | isolation source: surface marine sediment (0.6m) | place: French Polynesia: Moorea | collected 2018-08
AACGGATGACTTGGCGAAGGAAAGGCAAGGGAAGTGCATCAAAGGAGTGGTGTAACGCAAGTGGGGGGACATGCTGTGAAATTCGCTAATTTTTGGGGGCCCCCCAATTCCCGTATTATGGGACGCCTGCATCGCATTCTCGGCATTCCGAGATGTGTCTGATGGTATCGCCAAGACTGTGGGGTGGTTAGCATCGCGTCGCGCCCGTCCGTCCGTCAAATTATTCCTGTCTTGGCTTCGTCAGCAGCATGGGTGTGTTGGGCCGCCGTGTTCTGGTGTTGAACAGCTCTTGGTTGCCCATAGGTGTAACGAATGTACGCACTGCGCTGTCGCTACTCTTCTCTTCATACAATTGTGGCGAGCCCAAGTCGCGTGTCCTCGACCCCGCTAGCCTCACACTGTATCGCGCCCACGAACTGCTCCGACCACGAGGTAGCGGCGGTGGTGGCGATGGCGAGATGGGCAATAATGTAATACGCACGCCTACGCGAACGATAAGTGTGCCAGAGGCGATAATTTTGACGCGCTACCACAAGGTGCCGGCGCTAGAAAAGCCATCCCGGACGACATCGCGACGATTCTCACGCGCGGCCATGCTGAGACGGGACAATTATACATGCGGGTACTGTGGAGCATCGGGTGCCAAGGTGTTGCTAACAGTGGATCATGTGTTGCCGCAGTCGCGCGGCGGGGAGGATACGTTCGAGAATTGTGTGACTTCATGCATTAGTTGTAATTCGAAGAAGGGGTCGCGCACACCGGAAGAGGCGGGCATGCCACTGCGTCCCGGAGTGAAGTTGCGAGAACCCAAGAGTCCGGATGAATTCACAGAGTGGTCTAAGATGTTTGAGGAATTGATGAGGGGTGCGCGTGAAGATTGAGGGCGGGATGGCAAGCGGGGAAGGCGGGCAAGCAGTCAGGAAGTGAGGAATGCCATCTGTACCGTGACGATTATACAAATATACAGACAGCTGTTTTTTATGTTGTGTGTGTGACGGAGAGGGAAGGTGATGTCTTATATTGCTGTTGCTTTTTTTTGAGGAGAGATATTGTAGTGTTGTTGGTGATGGCACATTGTGTTGTACTGATACAGTACAGTACCGCAGTACCTTGTGCTACTGTGCTGTACTGTACTACACTACCACTCATCAGTGTGTACAAGTTGTGTATTGAACAGACAGAAATGTGAATGCACAAAGCCGAGGAAATAAAATGATGGCTATTATTGTGCAGCCCTTCCCAGTAAAATCCGGCAGTCTAAACATACAGCGTGGTAACAAACGAACAGACAAACAATGAGATATAATGAATTGGTACCATAGTGATGAAATCATTGATGAGCGGAAAAATAACAAGCCACCGTACGTGCACCAACCACATACCACAGCGCGATGTTTGAGAGTGACATACAGTTAGGGGAGCGAGATTCGGGTGCCCCCGTGTCCACCGAGCGGAATGATTGCCTCCTCCAAAGCAAAACAATCTAATGTTGTTTTAGGCCATAAAATGGTGGATGTGATTTACATTTGATGTGCTGGACGGTTTGGTAAGATACAGAGACACGCGATATTTTTTACTAGACACTATCTGAACTGCGTGAAGTTCTCGGCCCTTTTCCTCTTACTGATTGTTACTGTACATCGGAAATGGCACGATGAATGGCGGTGGCAGGAATGTAATCTCACCGCCGATGTTGTACGGATAGTAGGCCATAGGACGATCGAAATACACCGGCTGGTCGGCGCGCGCCGTCGGTTCGCCCATCATATACATTGGTGGCACGAATATCGGCGCGGTCGTCGCGTTCATTCCGTCACGGCGATGGCGTGTGTTTCGTTTGCGACGTGAATAGCGCGCATTGCGACACTCCTGCAGCTGCAGCACAACTGTGCCACTATTCTGCAGTTCTTGCTGTAATACTTGGCGCAGCTGTTCGTCCGTTTCAACTGTCTGTTCTTCGCCATTCACACTCACGTACAACGATTTCGTCCACGCAGGAAAGAAGATATCACGTCGCGCGTCCCCCAGTTCACATTGCGTCAGTGCGGTACGAATGTCTTCCAACGTAGGATCAACCGGTAGACGAAGCTCGGGAAGTTTCACAGTCTCGTACGTAGGAGTGGTGGCTTCCGTCTCAGTGTTGTTATTCGTGCTGGGGCGTTTTTGGATTCGGACAGTCATGTTCTCCAACACCATCATTTCGTTGTCGCTATTGATGGGTGACGACGGCGACATTGGTGTGCTAAGCATTGATTTTGTGGGGGGTGTGGTTGCCAAATTGGTAGCTTCAGTGATAGAGGTTGAATCTTCCTCTACTTTCTCCTTGGGACAGTCAATCGGCTTGGTGGGTGTAGCGGGAGCAACTGAACCACCGACCATGGGCGAAGTGGGGATATCGTCTTGTGTGGAGTTGGTGGATACGGTAGTGGATATAGTGGTGGTGGTGGCAGGGGTGGTGTTGGAAATGTCGACGGCCATAATCAGAACGGTTTGAATACTAAGGATTTGACACTTGATAGGTAGAAGCGTGCAGGAGAGGTGCTGGTGTTTGGCGTGCAGTGCTTTGATGGAAGAATAGTACTGTGCGTTGAGGTGTTGAATGACGAGGTTGGTAGGTGTCTACTGTGGTGCTTAAAAGGGCCACGATGCAGCGTGACTAGCCTAACCTTCAACTCACTCACTCGGTCGTTACCCGTCACTATTTCTATTCACACCTGCGTGTGTACCACTGCGCATTGACGTGTCAGCGATAGTTGCTGCCTAACCAAAATCAATCATTCATGCGTTGCGTACCGCGTATGTACGTAAGTTTTTTATGCATTCACTCAATGATTTTGTGCATTGTTCATGCCCAACTGTTCGGTTCATTGACCACTGCTGCAGTACACTGTCCGACGAGCCTACCTATAACGACGCTCGGTTTGGAGCGTGTCATTTCCCTTTATTCTATTCGTACAAAACTGTCCTTCTCTATGTTGGTTGGTCCTTCGTCACGCCGCGTGACCAGTGAACCTTAGTTTCTTGATTAGATCCTGCTGCCCTACCTCTACCGGACAGTACTTACTGTACAGTACCTGTACCGTACCATTGTACAATACTGTACAATTATGCGCTTTGGTATTTTGCAGTTTATGCATACTGTATAATTTTCTACCTATTTCTCTCCTTCTATATTCAATATATCCTTGAGATTAATGCAACGCGCTTCCTTCCTTCAGCATCAATTTTTTGCGATTAGTCCTCTTCACAACGCTACCAAACTATGGTATAGCATCATTTTTAATCGATTCGTCCATCCAGTGTGCAGATTCCGCTCTCTTACATCTTCCATCGTCATGTCAACAATGCCACCAATGCGTCCACAAATAGTGTTCCAAGACTGCGCTGTCGTCTCACCTTACAGTAGCAATAGCATTGCAATTTTTTCAATTGTTTCCTCGTCTTATTTTACCCTAACCGATCAATAGCCATAGATCATGTCGTTTCATTCATTGGGCTTGAGTGTCTCGAGTAGAGGGCGTGAGCACAACGATCAACTCACAACGACTACTCTTCTAGTACGCTAACAACATATGACAGAGTTCTACAACTCACTCACAATGTTACAACGAGATCCAGTACTCGAAGATAGAATGGTCGGTTTGAGAAGTTATCGAACTTAATATTTGATTCGATTCCAAAACTATCAATTCAACAACATGAACTGAAACAACAGTAGCAAAGATAATTATTCGGGAGAATCACAAGGAAGCCCTTCACAATCTACGCGTCCGCTATGCGTGGGAATATCTTAGTAGCGGGAGATTACTTACAATGCAATAACGAGTTCACACGCAATCCCGCACAAGTGGTGCACACTGCACCGACAGTCCAAGCGTTCGTGCAGTGGCACGCCAGATATTGGCAGCAGAATGAAGCTACTTGGGAGAAGCTTCCCTATTTACAGCAATTTAACAATTCGAGTCATTGATAGATAGGCTAGCCGTAGATATTGTCTGACGTTGGACATTCACTCGAGCGTTTCATTAAATCGTTTCAACATCCTATAAAATCCAGCCATACTGTTGGTAGCTATTCGCACCGATACTCTGTTACGATGTGGGTGGTTGTGTCTTGCTTATCATTTTCATTCGCGTCGTACTCTGATGAGCCATCCACATAACCTCTATCGCTAATCGCTATCCTGTTCATTCATCTCGTACCGTATCATTCTATCGTTTATAATTATCTTAATGCTCTCGTTCTATCAATCCCGCACGCTTGTGGTCAGCTTTCAATGGACAGGAAAAATTACATGGAATTGCACTGGCCTGCATTTTCGTACTACTGTCCAGTACTCACGTTCGTTTGGGTAGTCGCAATTTAGTCGTTCATTTTGATGTGGTCTCGATCCAGTTGCTTTTTGCTTCATTTCTGTAAAACTAAGCAGTAATTTATATCGGTAAACTATACATGTTCTCCTCGCGACCTCGCGTGCCATGTTTTTCGTGAATCCAATTCACAGACACGAGAGTCTCGCTTGCGCGACGAAAAGCAATGAACGACACCACCATACAACTCTTACCTGTTAAAGTATAAATTTAGCCATCGTTGTGTAGTTGTGCTGCAGCAAGCATTGTTTTCTTCTTTCAAATATGCACCGAATTTCGTAGGAAACTCACTATTTTGCATGCCCGTTTTTCGATTGATCACGCACTCATTGTTGATCGTAGGAATTTGCTATTCAATAAGTGTCACCTTCATAAAATTGGTTCGCCATTAGAGCGCCGATGGCTTGTTCGAGGCACTTGTTGCTCAACTCCTTGGTATTGAAGCCAACTCGGCTGCACCGAAGGCAAGTCTGTGCTAATCTCTCATTGACTCGACTCACCGTTCGGTTGTTCGATCATTCTTCTGCGTGACATCCCTCCGTACACTCATGCTTTGTAAGGTGATAGGACATTCCTTTCCCACTGGCTGCGCCGATTTCTCTTACTCCCCTCACTTCCACTACGCGTGCTGATCTCGTGGTAACGCGTACAATGCAGCGTTTCATTCGCTAGCTGGCCCTGCTACATGTGTGCGTAATGATTGTAGACCCGCGCCTTTGGTTCGTGCATTACATTATGAATATGCTTGGCACGCGCGTTGGTAGTGTACCTGCATGTGTGCAGCAGTGCGTAGCTCTAACACACTTCACCAGAATTATTTGCGGTGACGTAAATTTTAGTGGCTGGGGCATTCTTTCGACATGCTGCAATCTGCGTGTGGCATGAAGGGTTCTGAATCCTGTTTTTGATCGTGATCCTGCTCGAGAGGCATCGCATTCCTCTACAGTACTACTCTCTAACCGAAGGTTTGAACAAGTCCGGAGGGAATAGATGTCAACGCACAATTCCAGTCGTATTCTAGATCGAATCTCCTACAACGCGTACAGCCCACGAACGATGTGTAATGGACAAGATTCAACATTTACGGTTACAACTTGTCGGTGAATCTGAGCGCTGTGATGGTTGGATTTTGTGAAAACCTCACCTGTTAACGAATCTTGTGATATAAAGTTGAGATATCCCTAAATCGAAACAGTACTGTACAGAGCCATAAACTCCAACCGTAAATACGTTTACAGCGCATCTGTGTTCAGCTTATATTTCGTAGACTTTATTATTTCGATACTGTTCTTCGCCAAAGCGTGTTAAATTTAGGTGCCGAATCTGCGAAATTCTTGCACTTTTCTCACCGCAGCAGAGCATAGGCAAACATACTTATCTTTCTTCTCTTTTCCACTTCATCGAAGTGACAATCTCAAGTTTATAAGAAGACATATATCATTACACAGAGCTTATTTGCCAACCGTGGAATTATACCTTTTAGGGCTTAATACGCTATTGTCACAGTAATAGTAACTGGATTTCGTGCGTAGCTGCTGCAAGCTTCGTGAATTATATGCTTAGTGTAAACCTACCAAGATGTCCATTCGCAACTATACGACTTTTGCTTCTCCAAATCATCTGCTTAGAGCTTCCGGCAAGCGGGCTCCCTTTTCCATTCTTAATTCTTCTAAATTGCATCGCGCAAATCTCTCTTTTAAAGAAATCCCCTTTTCCACTGAACATTAAGAGATAATAAAATTTAAGTTACAGTACTTCATAAAGATCAATTCCTTACCTAATAAATTCAGAGAGTAGCCTCAAGTATTTCAGGAGTGTAGAACTATGGCTAGAAGACCACGATTCTTGAAGGAGAGAAAGGTAGTGACAATGCTTCAAGCATAAAACATTAATTTCCCATAAATTCCAAGATATCTCAGAGCTTATTGAATTCACAACAAGATACCTTACTAAAAATCAATAGATCATGTTCCTTTAAAGATTTCTTTTCTTCATGAAATCGTGAAATGAACGGCAAGACTCAACCGTACTATTTTCGCTAATAACTGATGATTGTATAGGAATAGAATGGTTAATAAGCATAACTTAGGAGTTTGGGTTACTGAGGAACTAGACCTGTATGAAAACGTTCCATCATCTTAATCGCCTGTGATTACGGCTATAGGTAAAAGCGTTGGATAACGTAACCTATCCACGATATTCAATCGGGATAATAGGAGAAGGAATTGAAACCTAGTGATACGAAAATTTGTTCCTTTACTTTCTATATGATAGGACAAAAAGACGAAATTCTCCTGTCTTATTTATCTTGATTATATTTCAGTGCAAACTCATTCAGAATTTAATTTCTCACTGACCAGATATGTAAACCAAGAATATTTGTTCCTCTAAATGTAGATAAGAAATTGACTTTTATAGATCTCCAACTCTTTGTATTGTATCAAGCCACGGAATACAAGTCAAGGTAGATTTAGACCAAACAAAATGAATCGAACAAGAGTTACATTCTGTTCTTTTTGTTGACAAACCAAGTTAGCAGCCTAGAATTGAATTTCACATTTGTCCAGTGCCACTGTACGATGAATGATCGGATAATCTTGACCTGAGAAATACATAAATGATTAAAAAACAATGATCAAGTACGAATGCTATCAAGTAAATAAATTTATTCAGGAAGATAGATAATTTAGGAATGTAGATGTAATTTAGATGTAGGTGCGTTATTCTAAAACAATACCTTCCATTATATGCAAACGATCACGAATATTTGGTACCAATTGCATAAAGTTATAACCGAATAGCTCGAGTGACATAGGTGATTTGCCGCGTAGATGGAATTACTAGGGCAACAATATAGGACGAACGAAAAAGACTTAAAATTGGTGTCCAGTAAGATTGAGCCACGCAGAGTAGCTTAATATACCTTTAAAACTATAAGAGTAACGATAAATTGATCAACCTACTTCACTCCCTACTATATTATTTCCTTGTACGTAAGTGAAATAAAAAGACTCGAAAGCACATTACGCACCCAATCTATTAATAATATAGTTATTCAATCGGATAACAATTTAAACAGAAGCAGAAGCAAAGAAATTATAATTGCCTGTCGATTCAATCAAACCGCTTGTGAACAAATACAATTGGCCGGCAATCTATTTTTCTACAATGCTAAAATAAGCGGTTTGGATTTCGAATGCATCTATTTTTAATTACCCACTGCACTCTCTGTATTAACGAATATTTCATACATTACTATTTGTAATGAAAGCTTTACGCTTGGAAGTCATTCAATTGCGGGAATATAGCTGATTAAGAAACACCAAAAATACTTATCAGAAATTTCTTTTTGAGCCGTATTACAAATTTCTTCGCAAATAATGTATGAGATTACGAATATCAAGAGACAACAGGGGTAAATGGTACTTAATGTCATCAATAAATTCAAAATATTGCGTCGCGGACGATAAATAATTAATGAGAGCACCGATCTCAAGAAGGGTGGCTCGGAACAATAAGGCTTCCATACGATTGTGCATTACATTTAAGATGAAATTTTAGCGTATTTGAATTTTTCAAGTGCTGCACTTAACCTCCGCTGCGATATGTTCATCTATGTCCTCAGACTCAGAATTATTTAATCTGTCCCAAATTTTTTCACGTTATAGACGAAATGTATCGGGAAGTCACAGAAAACTAGTCTTAAATCAGAATATGATTCTTATCTCAGTCATCTAATGTAAAAAATGCTGCAACATATTCAGTGCGACGAAATCGTTTACCCACTATCACAAAATTCAATTTAAAATTTTCTACTGCTCGTACGCAATACTAGGTGTCCGGATACATCAGTGCTTAATTGAAATTTTCTTTACCAAGCCCTCTTACCGATAGAGATATGGTTTAATAATGATTTTACTCAGACGTAGAGAATTTGGCAGGTTCTTTGATTATTTACTTTAGTTGCTCCCACAATTGTCGAAACAGTTACCGTTACTATATCATTCGTTCGATTAAAAGCCTTAATTAATGAAAAATGTACCGCTCATATAACGAAAGTAAAAGCGTAGTTTTCTCTTCTGTATGTCGCAAATTATAACCCAGAACGCGCAAACGTATATTCTTCTTCTGGTATATTGTATCTACGCGCACCAATTCGTAGAATTTACCTTTTTTTAGAATTGAAGCAATTCGAACACTTCCAACATGAACCTCCTCGCAAATCGATTACTTACACTGGTAGTTCACAAAAAATTCTGGTTTCAAACGACTGTCCTTTTTCTTACAAAGTGTTTGGTGTCTCCAAATTCTTCAATATATTTCTTTCTTCAGAAGTAGTCTCTTTTCAAGGTTGGAATTAATCTTGTATTCACCACTCTCCATATTAACAGGCATTTCGCAGTTCTTGTGTTGACCGATGATGTGATTTTTTATGGTTTCATGTAGTTCTCCACTCCAATTTCCCATTTTGTCGAAACGTTATAGAGGTAGGACGATGATCAAATATCTTATGAAAGAAATGGTCTAGTGATCTTCATTGAAGCAGAGAAATAGTTTTCTTAAATCAGTACGATACAAGCTTTTTTCTACGAAAATATCATGGAAGGAACACGTTATCTTCTCGAACAGTACTATTTAGTTCAAATTTTAGACTGTTGAATGTGAATTTTCTACATTAAACAACATTCCGTAGATTTTCTAGCGCGACAGCATTTCGATCTTACAAAGGAACTTCGTTAAACATTGAAAATTCCTTTTATGGAGCATGACCTTACTCGATTTGCTAACTTCAAACAGATATAAGTTCATTATTCGACTTCCGCATGATTAAGCTTTCATTCTTTACTAACATGGTTGACCAATAAATGGCGGATTATGTGAATTTGGCATTAGTTTATTCTGATTCAATGTCATTGTCGCTTTTACTGTCGATAACTTGTTCTTCTGACTCTATCAGTGTCCAAAAAATTGCTTCTGCTCTTGCACCGTAATCACTTCGGGCAGGCACACTAGGAACGAGTCCAAAATCTCGCAGGAAAGAATCAAACTAACATCCATAAATCCACAAGTCGTGAACATCAATCTGGTTCACTATAATTTCGGTACGTTCTTTTCAGTAATAAAATGAATCCGTGTGAACTTATAAGTATTCTCAGCTCCATCGCGCTTTTGATTTATCATGACCACGATTCTCATGCTGATTCGAGAGAAAGCTCAAGAACAAAGCAAGTGGAATCAAATCGTGTATCCACATCTTGTACCAATTTAAATCGTGGTGTTGGATTCTTTCGCTATTCTATGAAATTTTTAGAGTAATCAAAGATACGATGTAGCACGGGATATTTTATCATTTCTGAGACATCTTTGATGAAAGTGAAGATAGTTTTTAGAAATTGCATATTTATTCCACTATTTTCTTTCAGATTTCCGTAAATTGTATCAAGTAACTTCGCTGCTCATAGTACAGAGTGCCTTTCAATGAGTGCAATTTTCAATTTACAATCCGAAATTTGTATGGGCCAAGTGGAACTATCGAATTCTCGTTCTTTAGGAAGCGAAAAGTAGTACCTAAGTAGTGCTACTTTTGCAAAGTAAGATTTAAAAACCAATAGCTATGGCACTAGTAACTTCTACTATTTCATCTATCACCTGATACTTTAACTTATTTCTGTGCTTTTCAGCATAATGAATCGACGTAGAAATCACCTCCGCACAAGTAAGCACGTATGAATCCGTGTTGATATTTACATCCAACGGCGCTCTTTGGTCTACCTTTCCTACTGGACTTACCTAAGTCATCAACCCTTGATAGTTGTGGTCTGAGAAGTTTATTTGGCGTAAGTGAAACGAATTTGACGTAAGTCAAGCACAGCATTATAATCATTTGCTTCAAATATCACTCTTCAGTACAGCTTCTAGGAAAATTTCGTTGAAATAATATTTTGCGACAGCTTCATTCTGGTTTTTATAGCGCCCCATTTAATCTAGCTTCCTTTTCTCGTGTTTAATTCAACATACTTTTGGTTTTGGAATAGGATCCAGTTAACAAGTGTTTGAAAAAGAATCCAGCCGACGTGGAAGTGAAAGTATTTGTAATTCAAAGCAATATCATCGTCGTACTGAGAAAATTTCAGCGACGTATTAATATGTGACTGTTTCAGTTGTTTTATTGGAACTAGTTAATATCCAACTGCTTTTCCATCACAAATTATACACGATGCGTAATGCTGCTTTTTTTCAGCATGTTCTTCATTGTGCGGTCATCCTACGCGTTCATACTCTTAGCTGTTTGACGCAGCTAGAAAATCTTAAATAATTATTGCGAATTCTAATTTTTGGAAGCAAGCGATACTTCAGTAGAATGAAATATAATTATTCGGTTCTTTCTGAGAGCATTTCGCACCTGCCGTTCGGTTTTTTTGAGGTATAGTATCAAGGACATTTGCGTCCCAGGGATATAGATCTCATTTAGTTTTGTGTTTGATACAAAGAAAACTCACTGAATAAGTTCAAACAAATCAAGTCGGTTGGTTTCGTCTCGTTTAGTGATGCAAGCAAAGATCTGGTGTTATAAACATCGATTAGTCTAGAACTTTCCTTGCCAATCTGCAATCAGATATTCTGCTTGTGCGGATTCGAATCAGGAAATAGAAGAATATTACAGAATAAAATGGGGCATGAAACGAGCACAAGTTTTACTAATTTGCTCTTTAATTCCTTTTTCTATAATTGCACTTTTCCTATTTTAGTTTTTGATCCCCTCTTATTTTAGTACCTCTGTATTCTCTTCGGCGAACCGGAACCAGAGCGATGGATGTACCCATTTCTTCAATCGAAGCTAAAATTTGCCTATTTCCTTAAAAATGCTACAATCCTGAGAGTGCTCAGGTACGCCAGCATATTCGCAGTCTTGTCAGCAGCCACGATCAGTATTGGAGAAGATTGATTTTTCTAGGGTAGTATATTGATTCACAGAAGTACATATTTTTGGAGCCTAGATAATGGATATCCTCGAAATAGTGCATGAGTCTGCAAGTATCGTTATATATGGCCATTCGGAAAGGATAAATAAGGATTGTTAAATAAATTGCATTTACAATTTGAATCTAGGCTTAAATATTGCTGAAAGATTAGTATACTTTCCTTACCTTATCCTAAAAGTAATCCCTGTTAGTCCTTGATCGTGCTTGATTCTTAATATTTTATCTAATTTCTAGTTTAGTTTTCACAATGCTCCGAGGACGTTTTCCACGTTGTACTAGCCAGTGTGTACTCATGCTAGGTTCGAATTATTCAAAAAAGGAGATATTTTCAATCTAAAAAAATCCTGAACTTAATTGTGCCCAAGACTGCAAATCACATCTACGAACTTCCAGTTGCGATCTAATGGCCGATGATGTGGTAACTGTATCCTACTCAGGTTGATAATCGTTCTCTACCTGTATTTTGTGCCTGTGCCAGTAGATTTAGTGATGTACTACAGCAAAAAAATTTGTTTTAGGGTTCTGATAGATCTGTTTGGATGCTACGCAATATGAAAAGGGAGCTGCATAACGAAATCCATTCATATTCAAACTTTCATCCTAATGTCTTCTGCTATTTAATTCTTAATTATATTTTCACAAACTTAACGAGTTCTATAGTGAAAGAGGCTATAAATTTTCGGGAATACGAAAATTTAACTTGTAGTAGCTTCTATGTGCCGGATTTTCTAGAAACAAAAATGTTAATTGCAATATATTTAAATATTTAATCAGAATCAAACACTAATTTCGTACGACCAGAATTTTGGATGTGCTATGATAAGCGATTCAGAATTTATCTTCGAAGTTTTTCTCAGACTAGGCCAATTTTTCACTGCCTGTAAAAAATATCGTTCGAAATTAGTCAAATTTTGGGGTACAAGTTTCTTGACAGAACGTGCCGCATAGTTACTTCAAATTCTATCGATTCTGCTAATGTGTGCGATGTCTAAACTGGAGTAGTCTAAAATCAATAACTGAATATTATGATCGAACGCGGCATAAGTTAATCACTCATGTCAGTGAATGTTGAAGCTCTCTATTCGATCAGCAATTTGATTCTCAGTTTATGTGTCTGTTGCGTATGGAAGATAGGAGGCTAACGTACTATGAAGATTTGCAGATAAGAATTAAAGAGAACAAATACTGGAACACAACTTAGGTGTGATAAGTGAAACTAACCTAGATGCTGAGCCGTTTTGGCGAGCGTTAGAATGTCTGTTCTTTTACCATTTGCGTGAGCGTTTAACTTGTCTATGATGCAACGAATGGGCATTGATTAGATGAAATGAATAATTGATGAAAGACAAGTACAGGCAACGTTCTCAAGGTAATAGAATACATTCGTTACACATAGCATTCTCGTCGACACAATCCTGCAAAAACATTGGAATTTCTAGATTTGGATCGATAAGGCTGAATAGGGAGGCTACATTTAAACAGGCCTCTTCATTCTGTAAAAAATCGTAAAGTTCGATTAATAGCAAGCCGTGCAAACTTATCTATGTTGCATTGGACGATAAGTATGGGTAGATAATAGTGAAGAGTTTTCTATTATTCGTGCATCTATGATGAAAAATCAATTTGAAATGAAGTTCAGTTGAATAGTGTGCTGATTTACTATGATTTTACGTTACGCACGGAAATCTAGAGAGCTGAGATCGACAAGAGGACTATGTGACTGAGTAAAATTTTGTTCCCTTCGACGGAAGAACCCATTGTTTTATTCTTTTGATTTTGCGTTTCAGTCTAGTCGAGAAAATTGACCTACTGGGTCAAGAGAACTGTTTTTGTGCGGCCTCTCTATTTAGCCTCATCAAACGTAATCACAAAATTTCTCAATTTTCTCTTCTATTACATTGACGAGAAGACTGTGAAACGACAACAGCATCAGCATTAGAAAATGCCTCTGTCTTTTCTCCGAAAGTTACAATACTACTTCGCTACCATTATTTTGCAGAGTAATATAGAAACTCCGAACTATTCGCTTGAATTCAGATTGCGGTGCTACGGGCCTTTTTTTAATTCACTGGTGGGAAGCGCTGATTAACCGAGGCACAGGAGGTAGCACCCTGCATTACAGGAGCACATGTTCGGGTTTTTTCTGGTCAGAAGCCATTGCCACCTCACTTGGCAGATTCAATTGTAGTACCTACTTTTTTCTAGTTTTTTTATTTTAGTACTGTAGTATTTTTCGGTACCTCATTTTCGGTAGTATCATTTCAGTGCGGACTACTTTAAGTAGTCCGAGCACTCTTCGAGTGAAAAAGAGGAGTTTTCGGACGCAAATTGCAGCCCCAAAGGGATAACTTCGTCTTCAACAACCGTTCGTGGCCTATTTCGGGTACACCCCCTGTCGAGTCTGCGAGATCCTTGGCGCACAGGTATGCTACAACCACCAATGTGGTCGCTTGGTGGCGTTGCCGGCTTATTCTACCTCTAC
>JAAUYH010033030.1_pt1 | contig 13831 bp, 12 predicted proteins | sample 7278061 | NCBI WGS metagenome assembly JAAUYH01 (sample SAMN14350203, study PRJNA611818) | marine sediment metagenome | isolation source: surface marine sediment (0.6m) | place: French Polynesia: Moorea | collected 2018-08
CCGGGGTACTTGGCTGAGGATTCAGCGTTTTTCTTTCTCATCATCAGGTTGTTGCCTCTGGCAATGCCGAATGACGCAGGATTTTCTTCGCTGCGTCGCCTTTAACAATTCGTCCGTCCGGTTCGATCCAGACTATCGCACCGGTCGGGCAGCGCTCGATCGGCGTCTTCGTTGCGTGCGGCCGGCTGTAGTCGACCACAGGCAGGTTGTCCTTCATCGCGATCAGGCCGTCGGGCGCATCGAACACGCAGCGCTCGCAGGCCGTGCAGGCGACTTCGCAATCCTCGAGCAGCTCGTTGCCGTGCTCGAGGTTCTTGCACGCCACCCAGAGGCGATGGCTCGACAGGTGCAGGCTGAAGAGATCTTTCGGGCAGATCTCGACACAGTCGCCGCATGCTGTGCACAAATCCTCGTTGACGACCGGCAACGAATGCCGGTCCATCGTAATCGCGTCGAAATCGCAAATCCGCTCGCAATCGGCCAGCCCGAGGCATCCCCAGAAGCAGCCCTTGCCGCCGCCGGCGACGAGTGCCGCGGAACGGCACGTCTGGTGCCCCGTGTAGCGGGCATGCATACGGGCGACGTTCGTGCCGCCGGCGCAGGCCAGCCTGGCGACGCGATGATCGACCTGGCCGACATCGACGCCGAGGTAGTCGGCGATCGATGCACGACCCTCGTCACTCGACACCGTGCATTTGCCCGGCTGCGCTTCTCCCGCGACCAACGCCTCGGCGAATGCCCGGCAGCCCGGAAAACCGCAGGCACCGCAGTTCGACGCCGGCAGCAGGTCCTCGACCGCGTCGATGCGTGGGTCCTCCTCGACGTGAAGTTTGCGGCTTGCCACCACGAGGCCCGTGGCAAGCAGCAGGGTTAGTCCGCCGAGGGCGCCGATCGCGGTCAGCGCGAGCATGATTTTTTTGACGCCTCCGCGCTATCTCTCAGAGGCGAATCCTACACGACCCTGTGACGCGGTCTGTACGTGTATACCGAGGACGCGTTTCGAGTTTGTTTCTTTAGAAACAGCTACTTACCAGCCCTGGAAGAAGCTTCCGTCGGCGAAGTCCCAGAGCAGGGTCAGGTAGGCGCGGTAGTCCCAGCTCTGGTCCGACAAGGGCAGTTCGACACCGAGATTGAGCGCCACGTGACCGCCCCGGGTCAGCCCGAACCGAACCTGCGGCATCGCGGTCCACTCGACATCGCCGTTGCGTGACCGGTACGGCGCCGTGGCGACGACCTCGAGCGCCGGGAAGGCACGCCGCGGCCAGGGCGAGTGCGTGTAATGCACGATGCCTGCCCATTCGAGCGACCCGTCGCTGACCTTGTCGAACGGGAACTTGAACCTGACGCTCGACTGCAGCGTCCAGCTGTCGGAGAGGATCTTCCCGTACGCGAGGTAGGTCTGCAATTCGCCGTCACTGTCGGATGAGTCGACCGGTATAGCGAGTATCGCAGCTGCGGACAGGACATGCTCCTGGCTGAACGAGAGCGCCTGCTTGTAGCCGGCCTCGATCTCGGTCAGTTCGCCGCTGCCACCTTGCGACTCGTGCACGAGCTCGAGGATCAGCTGGCCCGCTTTGCCGACTCGCTTCTCGATTTCGAGCACGTTCTTCCACTCGTCGTCGCCGCCATCGACGGGCGTGAAACGCCCGTTGTAGACGACCTCGTCCTCCGGATAGGCCTTCTTCGTGCGAATGGGCAGCATCAGGTTCATCTCGCCCGGCGGGAAGCCTGTGGTATCGACGAGCGACTTGGCATACGCCGTGACGTCACGTACCTGTTGCTCGTCCAGCACGCTGCCGTGCGGCGGCATTTTTTCGCTCAGGCCCAGCGCATGGCCGCCGTGCTCGATGACCATTTCCCAGTCACCGGCCGGCTCGCGGCTGTTGAAAAGGGGATCCGTGAAATCGGCCGGCACGACGCCGAGTGCCTTGACGACAGGGCTATTTTCGTCTGCCCGACCGGTTGGTCCGTGACAGGTTGCGCAGGTCGTCTCGAAGATGCTGCTGCCGGTGTCGAGGTCAACGGCAAATCCGGTCTGTGCCGAAAACAGACAGACAACGACGCACGAAACGACGAACAGGTTGCGGAAGCGAGGCATGATCTTCTCCGACAGTCCGTCAGAATTTTTTGACCCGCAGGGCCGATTCTCAATAGGGGGAAATACCTGTTAGAGGCAGGCGTGAACCGGGCGCTATCGGCGTTCGTAGTAGTACTGATTCATGGCGCACAAAGATGGTGCGAACATCTTGCCGGGCACCGGATGCTGGCGCCATTTCAAGGGAGATAACAATGCAGGCAAGCGGATTCCGATTTTGTGATGACCTCGGCCCCAAGACCATCATGCACGTGTATCAGCCGACAGTTGGTCTCAAGGCCATCGTGGTAGTGGACAACGTTGCCAGGGGACCCGCGATCGGCGGCACCCGCATGGCACCCGATGTTTCGCTGGAAGAGTGTTTTCGCCTCGCCCGTGCCATGACGCTCAAGAACGCTGCCGCGGGGCTTCCGCACGGCGGCGCCAAGTCGGTGATTTTCGCCGACCCGATGATGCCGGGACCGGATAAAGAGCAGCTGATCCGGGCATTTGCGCACGCGATTCGGCCGCTGGACGATTACGTCCCCGGCCCGGACATGGGCACGAACGAATCCTGTATGGCGCTGATCAAGGATGAGGGCGGCCGCTGCGCCGGCTTGCCCACCGATTGCGGCGGCATCCCGCTCGACGAGATCGGTGCGACGGCACTCGGCGTGGTCGCCAGCGCAGACGTCGCGAAACATCGCGTCGGTATACGCGTAAAGGGCGCTCGTGTGGCGGTCCAGGGCTTCGGTGCCGTAGGCATGAACGCCGCGAAATTCCTCGACGAGCGCGGCTCGGTAATTGTCTCAGCTGCCGACATCACCGGCGCGGTCCACGACCCGGACGGCCTCGATGTGGCGGCACTCGTCGCTCACGTCGACGCTGGCGGCGATGTCTGCGATTTCGCCGGCGGCAAACAGATCGAGCGGGATGACATCATCGGTGTCGACTGCGACATACTGATTCCGGCGGCGCGTCCGGACGTAATTCGCTCTGACAACCAGGAAACCGTCAAAGCCAAATTGATCGTGCCCGGCGCAAACATCGGCATCACCGAAGAGGCCGAGAACGAGCTGCACCATCGCGGCGTGCTCTGCGTCCCGGACTTCATCGCCAACGCGGGCGGCGTCATCTGCGCGGCCGTCGAATTCGCTGGCGGGCGCAAACGCGATGCGCTGACGACCATCGACGAGAAGGTCAGCAACAACACCGCAGAGATGCTGAAACGCATGGACGAGAAGGGCATCCTGCCGCGCGAGGCCGCAACCCAGATGGCACGCGAGCGCGTCGAAGGCGCGATGAAGTACACGCGCTTCGACGGAGACTGGTCGTAACAGCTGTTGTAGGAGCGGTCGTCCTGTGGGAGCGGCGTCCCGCCGCGATCTCGTTTGGGTGGCGAACGGGGTGTCTATGATCGAGCGAATCGCCGACGCCAGCGAGGAAGAGATACCCCGGTCGCCGCCTGGCGATGGAATCGCGGCGGGACGCCGCTCCCACGGCCGCTCCTGCAATTGCTCTTGGCACCTGTAGGAGCTGTTGAGCGCAGCGAAACTGCGATCGCTGTCTCACGACCGCTCCTACAGTTGCTATTCTTGCTAAATGGAGAACTCAGACGGTGACTGGTACGAAGGCGGCTGCCACTGCGGCGCCGTGCGCTTCAGGGTGCGGATCGAAAATCGAAAGGCGCTCGAGTGCAATTGCTCGATGTGTTCCAAGAAAGGATTCGTCAACCTGATTGCCGCACCCGAGGATTTCGTTCTGCTCGCAGGCGAGGAAAGCCTGTCCACCTATCGATTCAATACGCGCACGGCCGAGCACCGCTTCTGCAAGGTTTGCGGTATCCACCCCTTCAGCCGGCCGCGGTCGCACCCGGGCAGCTACGACGTCAATGCACGTTGCCTGGACGCGGGTTTCGACTTCCTGGAAATCACGCCGTTCGACGGGCAGAACTGGGAAGAGAGCGTTAGCTCGATTACCTGACGATCGCGGTTTTACGACCGCTCCTACAGTTGCCAATAGCAGGTTGTAGGAGCGGTCGTGAGACCGCGAATAGACAATGTAAAACCGCGATCAGGGCCGATAACTGGCGTAATAATGAATCAGCGCCTCGATGTCGTTCTCGGTGAGCTCGACGAGCTTCGCGGCCATTGCGGGTGCAAGTGTCGCGCGACCGCCTCGCAGGTACGCGTAGGTCGCATAGCGCAGGTAGGCAGAACGCTGGCCGTTTAACGGGATTCCCAGTGCCTCGTCAGCATCCTCGTCTTCAGGCAGGACGTGGCAGCGGGCGCAGTGCTCCCGGTGGAGCACCTCGCCATAAGTAGCCAGCTCGGGATCGAACATGTCGTTCGATGCGTTACGCCTTTTTGCGCTGTAGTGATCGGCGAGTGCAGCGACCTGGTCCCGGGTCAGTTCCGAGACGGTCGCGCACATCGCTGGTTCGTCGCGACACTTACGCGCCCCGTCCTGGTACGCGTAGACGGCTTCCTCGAAGTGTGCGGCGGGGATCGCCGCAATGACGGGCGCATACTGGTTACTGACTTTGTTGCCGTCCTCGCCGTGGCAGGCCGCACAGACCGCGAGTAGCTCGGGGTCGGCAGCCGTGGCCGCGCTCGTGAGAAACAGCGCGAACAACACAGCCAGCCTGCCCATCAGGGGGCGGCCTTGAGCAACGCAGAGGAGATCTCGTATCGGGAGCCGTCTTTCGCGACCAGGTTGATTTCCCAGAGTTCCTCGTCCGGAATCTGCGTTCGTTCGAGCCCGGGCAGCTCACGTTCATCGTCAACCTGTATCCCCCAGACGCGCACCTGCCTGACTCCGGCAACGGGAATTCGTTTCGCGTCAAAGCGCGCCACCATTGCCGGATCCGTCGAGGCGCGATCCTTCCAGATAGCGAAGCCCGCCTTGGCAATGGCATCCACGTTTTCAGGCATGCTACTCATCGGAATCGCCTATACGATACTTAAACCGGATGCCGACCGCCCACACGTCGTAGTCCCAGGCACTCGCACCCATCGTCAGCACGGTCGGAATCGTCGCCGGCCCGACGAAATCGAGCGCCCAGTCGTCGACGTCCATGTGCTCGTAGCGGATTTCGAGATTTGCATCCCAGCGGTCGTTGACGGAGAAGCCGACATTCAGCGACAGCGAGTCCATCACCGACTCGAGCGTCGGCAGCACGCTGGTCGAACCACCAAAGCGATCGACCGTGATGTCGGTCTCGCCCGTGCCGCGCGTGTAGTCGACGACGATGTCGGCTTTGCCGGCGACGTCGAGTACCCGGAAGCCGCCGCCGAAATGCCGGAACGTATCCTCGTGATCCGCCCGCCAGTCGGCTGCGGCAAAGGCCTCGCTGCCGAGTTGCTGTGCGTCGATGACCTGGCTGCCGCCGGAGACGTACAGCGACGCTCTGTCGCTGACGGCGTAGCTCAGGTCAGCTGTAAAGCGATCCTCTTCGCCTTTGGTCATACCGAGCTCGGATCCTGTATAGCTGTCGTCTGCGTACAGCCACGTCACGCCGATCGACAGCGGCGTTTCGGGCAGTGACAGCGCCATCGAAAAATCGGCGAACTCGCGATAACGGTAAGCGAGGTGGTACTTCCTCATCAGCGGGTTCTGGCCCAGCGATACGGCGACAGTCTCATCATAGCGGTCGATATCGCGACGCGACGTACCGCCGCGCGCGCTGATCTCGAGAGTGTCCATCGGCCGCCAGCGCAGCTTGCCCCAGCCGGTGTCTTCGGTCTGCTCGGCGACCTCCTGGAAGTCGCGATCGACTTCCGCGCGGTCGTAGCCGGCCGACACTCGCAGCGTCGAGAACAGCTGGTAGCTGCCGCTCAAGCTCAAGCGCGAACGTTCGAAGCTGTAGGGGGCGTTGTCCCGGTTCTCGACGGTCGTCACCGCGTCCGTGATGACCCGGGACCAGGCGTCGATCGGCGTCTTGTTGTCGCGCTCGTCGTAACGATAAGAGAATTTTACGCGCGCTTTCGGAATCGGTCTCGACGTCACTGTCAACGCGTAGTTCGACGTGTCGACTTTGCCATTGAGCGCCGCAACAGGCAGCGGTTCCGGGGTCAACGTCGCGTTGATCGTGTAGGGCAACAGTGCAGCCGTCTGCTCGCCTTCGCCCATCGCCAGGTTAAACGCAACCGTCGTGCTCATCGTGTCCGCGAAGTAACTGCCTGAAATCGACAACTGCTGGAAGTCGTTGTCGGGCGCCACGGCCGTGCGGCCCTGGTCCTGGCCCGTGAATCCGATGAAAGGATTGTCCCAGGTCAGCGACGTCAACTCGTTGCGATAGAACGAGCCGAGGTAGGCGAGTCGTACGTTGAAGTTGCCGCGTGCATAACTCGCGCCGAGATCGACCCGGTCGGTGTAGTCGTCTATGGGCGCAGGGAGGAATGATGCCTGGCCGAACGTCGACCCCGTCGTAATCGCGATGCCGTCGCGCTGCTGGCGACCATAATCGGCGAACAGTGCAAGACTGGAGTTGATTCGGTAATCGCCGGACAGCTCGAGGTTTTGCCGGTCCGTCTCGATCGTGCGCCCTGTCAGGGACGCGCCCAGTGCCGTCATGCCCGACGTGTCGGGTGCGCGGGCCCAGCCCGACGGCAGTGACAGCTCATTGGCGCCACCCGAGAACACCGTACGCGTCGTATCGAAGCGCCGATAGGGGAGTTCGCTGTAGGTCAGGCTGCCGGTGTAGTGACCCTGCCGGCCACCCTCGATGTGCAGCTCGCGCGAACGCAGTCCGAGGTCCGTGGCGTACCAGCGCATCTGCATTCCGTCTTTCGCGTAGCTTCCCTCACCGCTGAGATCGACGTAGGTGCCTTTCTCATCGAGGCCGGTGCCGTTCCCGAACCGCGCGGCATCCTCGTTGACATACACGGCGCCGACGTCGATGTCGGCCCGGTAGCCGTCCTCGAACGGACAGTACTCGCAGACCCAGTCACTGGTGTCGACCTGCGCGAGCGCGGCCGCGGGCGCGAATAGCGCCAGCGCGATTGAACGAGACAAGGTGCTCATCGCATTAACCTCGAACCGGATGGGTGATTGGAGCCGTGTACCGCGTTGTGGCAGTTCATGCAGTTCTGACCGAGCAGGAACGGCGATGGCGAGCCTCCGGGAAGACCCGCCTCATCCGCCGCTATGCTCGGATGCCCGGCTTGCGAATGGCAGCCCTGGCAGAGCATGGGTCCGCGCAGCTTGACCATGCCCGGGTGATTGGAGCCGTGCGGGTCGTGACAATTGCTGCAATCCTCTGCGACCGGTGCGTGTTCCCAGAGATACGGACCGCGTTTATCGGCATGGCACTGGAAGCAGGTGTCATTGATCGTCTGCATCGCGAGTTGCCACTCGCCCGTTGTCGCGCCGTGCGTACTATGACAATCGGAGCAGGCCATCTTGCCCTGCCGGACCGGGTGCGAATAGGGCTTGAGCGACTGGGTGCGCTGTTGCTGATGGCAGTCGAAGCAAACATCCGCCTGGGTCGACGTGACGAGCACGGGATCGGTCGCGGCGTGGCTGGTATGGCAATCGGCACAAGCTACGTTCTCGTCGTGTTCGCTGCCATGCCAGCCGAAGCCGGTATCCGCCTGGTGGCAGCCCATGCACATGCTGTTCTGGATTTCGACGGGAGTGGCAGCGCCGCTGCCGAAGTCGATCGACGGCGGACGTTCCCGTCCCCGACGCACGCGACCGGAATGGTCGCCCGAAGGTCCGTGGCAGGCTTCGCACTGCAGCTGTCCGTGACCGAACGGTCCGTTCGGGTCTGTCGGAACCGCGTGCTTGCCGCGAAACACCGCCAGCACCATGTCGCCTTCGTGGCACGACAGGCAGGTATCTGCGCCCTTGCGGCTGTAATCGCCTTCAGCGGCAGACACGGTCATTGCCGGCAGCATCGCCGCGGCAGCTACGAAAAAAAGCTGCCGCAGGCGATGTCCGGTCGCATGGTTACGAGTCATCGCGTAATGTCCGGCTAGTTGAACTGGAAGCCGTCGACGTTATGCATCTCCTTGACGTCTGCGGAGCGCCCCGGGCCGTGGCACAGCTCGCAGGTCTCGACGCCCGACGAGATCAACTCGCTGTCGGCCGACTTCGTCGCGTTGAAATCGCCGCCGTTCTGCCTCATGTGTTCCGCTGCCAGCGAACTGACGTGGCAGGCCGAGCAGACCGACGTATTCGGAGAGACGACTACGTCGTCGGTCGGCGACGCCGGGTCCGTACCGACACTGACCGTCGTGCCGAGTACCCTGGACGGATCGACCGGGTAGTAACCACCTTCCTGGTGGCAGCCTTCGCAGTTGTTCAGGCGTCCCGGGTACGGGAAATCGAAGGTGTGCGACCGGCTCGGGAAACCGAATCCACAGACATCGTACGGTATGCCGCCCTCGGCGCCACCCGCATGCAGCGCGTGGATCATGTACTTCATGTCGATGGAGACGTCATCGGTGCCCAGTTCGTTGGCGCAGTCGCCCACGCGGCGATTTACGTCGGTTGCGTTCGGGTTATGGCACGCGACGCACACTTCGATATTGTCGGTGCGGTTGTTTCCGTGAATGGCCAGCGAGTTATGGCAGTCGTTGCACTTCGCCAGCGCTACCGCGTTGCGACGCGGCACTGCCGTAGAGTCCGTAATTGGGAAGTAGGCGACCGCATTCGCCACAGGTATTGACGTATTCGCACCATCGACAACGCTCGACGGGTGCCCGTCGATCGTGACGGCCAGCGTACCCTCGACGTTTGCCGGGATCTGCGTCGCCGAAGTCACCTGGAACACGTTGCCGCCGATATTCTGGGAAGCGCCGCCGCATGCGCCCGGCAACGGATTCATCGAGATCGGTTGACCCGGGGTGTTGCCACTGCCTGTGTTGGTGTAGTCGATCGTATCCCAGGCGATGCTGACGGCCAGCCTGCTGCTGCGGTCGGCGCACTGCGTGAACGGAGCATCGTTGTGCAGATCGTAGTTTGTGCCCGTGTTCGGGTTGCTCACCGAGATATCGACTACGGGCGTTTCGCCCGGACCGGTGCCTGTAACGTTGACAATGTTGAACTGGAAGTCCTGCGCGATGACCTGGGCCGGAATCGTATGCGCAGCCGCGACCGTGAGTTCGCCGTTCTGCACCGTCGAACCCGGACCGTGGCAGGCCAGGCAGTCCGCCTCGGGGAACGTGTCGTCATGCGGGATGACGCCGTTCGCCCAATCGATATCATCGTGACAGGCGCCGCAGGCATCGCGCGTGACGATGTTCTGCCAGTTGCTCGCCTGCGGAACATTGGCATTCGATTCATTGTGGCAGGTCTGGCAATTGCGCACATCCTGCGAAAACTGCACGTTCGAGTAGTCGTGCAGTCTGCCGCCGAAGCCGAAAATGAAGTAGCCGTTGGTGAGATTCGCGCCCATGTGGATCTTGTGCGTCATTTGCGTCATGTCGACGGTACCGCCCCAGGGTTCCGCAGCCGTGTCGGGGTCGATCGACGACGGGTTGTGGCACTGGACGCAGTAGTCGACATCGAATCGCGCTTCGCCGTGCAACTCCAGGTTGTCGTGGCACGCGTTGCAGGTGCTGTTGTCGACGATCAGGCGATGATCGGGATCGTCGCGCCCGACCGGGCCGCCTGCGGGACGGAAATCGTACGGCGCGTTATTCGCCGGTATGTTGAAAGTCAGCAAGCCGCGATTCGTGCGGATTTCGAAACCGACGCGATGGATTTTCGATTCGTCGTAAACCGGGCCGGCCGGGTAGGCCGTAAGGTCGTTGGCGAACGTATAACTGAACGTGCCGTCGCCAGCGTCGTCGAAGTCACCCGCCGTGCCGCTTTCGTAGCCGGCCTGCAAATCGCTGGCAAAACTGTTGGTCGTGTAGGCTTGCCACTCGTTGGAGCCGCCGCCCGCTGCTGGCGACAGCTGCGCGATCACGAAACCCATGTGGGAGGCCGGAAGGCCGGTCAGCCCCTGGCCGAGGCTGTTCGTCAGCCTGAAGTTGACAGTGGCCTCACCACCGCCAGGTTCGACAATAACGTTGATGACCGTCGCGTTGATAAGGCTCGCAGACTCGATCGGCAGCCCGGGTCCTGCCGTTCCAGGAGGGCCCTGGTCACCCGGAGGTCCGGCCGGACCGGTCGGGCCGGACGCTCCCGAGGGCCCCGTGTCGCCTTAGCAGGCTGAAAGGAAGAAAGCTGCGAGGACCAGATATACCAGTCCTGACGTAGTCACTCGTTTCATTGTCGACCCCTGGATGCGTTTGATTGAAGACGCGTAACGCAGACGCTTCTTGAGTTGTTGGATGAACTTTGCCAGATGCCCCCGCCGAAGCTCATATCGGCAACTACCTACCGCGCTGCGGGGCCGCTGAATGCTACAAACGGATTTACGGTATATTCACCGGGCTTTCAGCTTATCCCGTGTATAAGAAAAGCTGTTCCTGTCCGCAGGCCAATCAAAAGGTAAAGAGATGAAAACGAAACTCATTCGCATCGCGATTCCAGCGTGCATGCTGCTCGCGATAAATGCTCTTGCAGGCGATCTCGATGCCATCATCGAAGACTGCAACGGCTGTCATGGCGACAACGGTGTGAGCCAGTGGACCGACGTGCCGACGATTGCCGGTATCGACGCCTTCGTGCACTCCGATGCGCTGTACATCTATCGCGATAATGAGCGCCCCTGCGCCGAAAGCGAGTATCGCCAGGGGGATACGAGCAAACCTGCCACGACGATGTGCGCTGTCGTTGCCGATTTCGACGACGACACGATCGATGCGGTTGCCGAGCATTACGCCGCGTTGCCGTTCGTCGCGGCCAAGCAGGACTTCGACGCCGACAAGGCGGCAGCAGGAAAGGCGATTCACGACGCCCAGTGCGACAAGTGCCACTCTGATGGCGGCTCCAATCCGGATGACGAGGCCAGTATCCTGGCGGGCCAGTGGATGGGCTACCTGAAAACGACGTTTGCGCAGTATGCGGCCGACGAACGCGACCAGCCGAGCAGCATGCGCGACAAGATGGCAGCGCTCAGCGAGGCAGACACGGAAGCGTTGATTCACTACTACGCGAGCCAGCAGTAACCGTGGCAGACGAATCACCGGCAACCGACTGGTTGCCGGACCTGTTTGCCGCAATCGATGCGAAAGACATACGAGGTTTCCTCGGCTTCCTGACCGGGGATGCCTCTTTTCGATTCGGCTCTGCACCCGCAGCCGTGGGTATCGAGCCAATCACCACGGCGCTCGATGCGTTCTTCGGCAGTATCGAAGGTCTGAGTCACAAGCTCGACAACGTGTGGACCGGGCCGGGCACGATTGCCTGCGAAGGTGAAGTGACCTATACGCGCCTCGACGGCAGCCAGGTGACCGTGCCGTTCGCCGATGTGTTCGACATGGACGGTGACAGGATACGGGCGTACAAAATCTATATGGACATCGCGCCCCTGTATGCGGAGTGATTGGCGACCGGCTTATCGGTAATCACATGCGCCGGGTCGCCCGGCGCCATTTGTCCTTCCAGCCCGTCGCAACGAAATCCGGGTTGCCGCAAGCAGATTCGGAGCGACGCTACCTTCTCTATTTGCACGTGCCTTTCTGCATCGTGCTTTGCCCGTTCTGTTCTTTCCACCGGGTACGGTTCAAGCAGGACCGCGCCGTCAGCTACTTCGATGCGCTCGAACGCGAGATCGAGCTCGCGGCAGATGCGGGTTTCAGGTACTCGGAAGTGTATTTCGGGGGCGGCACGCCGACCGTACTCCCCGACGAACTCGCGCGCATCGTTCGCAGGCTGCGCAATGAGTATGGCGCAGATCGCGTATCTGCGGAAACCAATCCCGACGACCTGGGCATGGAGTCGCTCGAGGCTCTTGCCGAGGCCGGGATCAATCGCCTGTCGGTCGGCGTGCAAAGCTTCGACGACGAGCTGTTGCGACAGATGGAGCGTCTGGAGAAGTACGGCAGCGGTGACCAGATCCGGGCTCACCTGCATCGCGCGCACGGCACCTTCGAAACGCTCAACGTCGACATGATGTTCAACTTCCCGCAACAAACGCCGGAATCCCTGCAGCGCGATCTCGACATGCTGACCGAAGGCATAGCAGCCGACCAGGTCTCCTGGTACCCGCTGATGTCGGCGGAGTCGACCAAAAAGGCGATGGACAAGGAGATCGGTCAGGTCGACTACAGTCGCGAGCGCCGCCTCTATCACCAGATAGCGGATCACATGCTCGCAAAAGGCTACCACCGCTCATCCGCGTGGTGCTTTTCGAGAGAGCCCACGATGATCGACGAGTACATTACGGAGAACGTGGAGTACCTCGGGCTCGGCAGCGGCGCGTTCAGCTACGTCGGCGGCAAGCTCTATGGCAGCACGTTTTCGATAAATACCTACCTGCGCCGCGTTGCCAGCGGCCGAACCGGTATTACGCGCCGCTCGGACCTCGAGGTGCGGGAACAGATGCGTTACTTCCTGCTGATGCAACTGTTCGGCGGTCGCCTGAACCTGGTGGACGCGTCGGAACGGTTCGGCCGGTCGTTCTACCGGGTCCTGCTGCCGGAACTCACGGGCCTGCGCCTGATCGGAGCCATCCGCAAGCGCGGGAATGAGCTCAGCTTGACGGAAAGCGGCCAGTACCTGTGGGTAATGATGATGCGCGAGTTCTTCGGCAGCGTTAACGACTTCCGCGAACGCATGCGGTTACAAATACCTGTCGAGTAGCGGTTAGCCACGATTGAGCGCCGCCGACGCTTGCGGCGAAATTACCGCGAGATCCGGAACCACAATAATGAGAAACGGTTGGGACATGTCGCGTCGCGGTGTAGCGATTACAGCGATCGCCTTGACGCTGTTCTGTTCAGCTGCCGCCCTGGCCCAGGACGAGGATTGCAGGCGCTGCCACGACGAGGTTCCCGCTGCCGCGGACGCGCATGCCGATCTTTCCTGCTCGGACTGCCATGCTGGCGTGACGCGCGAACACCGCCGCAAGGGACTCGAGCCCCTCGGCGACGATGTTTGCTCTGATTGCCACCGCCGTCCCGGCCGCGAGGTCGGCCGCAGCGTGCACGACGGCAACGCGACATGCCTGGACTGCCATGGCGAGCCGCACGAGCTGACCGGGGCCGCCGACCGAGCATCGCCGGTCTCGGCGCTCAACCAGATCGAGTCCTGTGGCAGGTGTCACGATGAACCGCCCGGGCTGATCCAGGGCTACATCAGCGGTGTGCATGGCGCGGGTCTGCTCCGCGCCGGCCTGGCCGTCTCGGCGAGCTGCAGCGATTGCCATGGCGCCCACGGGATCGAGGCGGTCGACGAGGAATCGGCGCCGACGACACGCGCGCACGCGCCGGAAATGTGCGGCGAATGCCACAGCCTGTTGTTCGAAGCGTGGCAGGACAGCAGTGCACACGGCCTCGCCTGGGCCGACGGCGACGACGAAGCGCCCGTGTGCACGGACTGTCACTCATCGCACGAGATCGTCGAACCGACGTCGGCGCAGAACCGGCTGGCCTATGCAAACAATTGCGGTGGCTGTCACGGCGAGTTCCTGTCGACATTCCGCGATACGTTCCACGGCAAGGCAAACGATCTCGGCTTCGTCGAAGGTGCCAGCTGCGCCGATTGCCACACGCCGCACAACAACCTGCCTGCCGACGATCCGCGCTCGAGCGTCCACGCAGACGCGCTCATGGAGACCTGCGGCGCCTGCCATCGGGACATGACCGCGTCGATGGTGAGCTTCGATCCGCACAACAATCCGACCGATCCGGACGACCA
>JAAUYH010017772.1_pt1 | contig 13827 bp, 12 predicted proteins | sample 7278061 | NCBI WGS metagenome assembly JAAUYH01 (sample SAMN14350203, study PRJNA611818) | marine sediment metagenome | isolation source: surface marine sediment (0.6m) | place: French Polynesia: Moorea | collected 2018-08
ACTTCCGCCATCTCCGCGAGCTTGTCCATGCTGGTTCCCTGGATGCCGAACTCCAGGAACGCACGCTTCGCCGCGCCGACAATCGCGTCGTGTTTCATCTCGCTGCGCGATTTTTCTCTCTGAATCATCGATTTACAAATCCGAATGGGCTCTTCCGCAAGAATTTTACACTGATTAGTTTACTTTTGCTCTTTTTCATGTACACTACACCGTATAGTTTACTTGATCAGGAGAAATCGACAATGACTCACCAGACGGTATTGATCACGGGCGCATCAGCAGGCATCGGCAAGCAAACTGCTAAGCAACTCGTCGCGATGGGTTACACGGTGTACGCCGCGGCACGGCGGCTCGAGAAGATGGATGACCTCAAGGAGCTTGGCTGCGTGCCTCTCAAGATGGACATCACCAGGGAAGAGGACATTACGTCCGTCGTCGAACGTATCCGCGAGGAGCAGGGCGGTGTCGACATTCTGATCAACAACGCCGGCTTCGGCACCCAGGGATCCATTGAGGAAACATCGCTTGAAGATGCGCGGTACCAGTTCGATGTGAACCTGTTCGGATTGGCCCGGCTGACACAGCTGGTTTTGCCATACATGCGTGAGAACCGCTTCGGCAAGATCATCAATATCTCGTCGGTCGGCGGCAAGATCCACGTCCCGCTGGGTGGCTGGTACCACGCGACGAAGCATGCGCTCGAGGGCTGGAGCGATTGCCTACGGACCGAGGTCGACCAGTTTGGCATCGACGTCGTCATCGTTGAACCAGGCGCAATCGGCACGGAATTCAATGACGTGTTCGTCGGACCGATGTTGGAGCGCTCAGGAGACGGGCCGTACCGGCAGATGGCTCACGGCCTGGCAAACTACGCAAAAGACATGGAACAGCGTCCGAATGGAAGTTCGCCGCCCTCCGTCATCGCGGACACGATTGTCAAAGCGCTGAAAGCGCGCCGCCCCAAGACCCGATACGCAGCCGGCAAGCTCGCCAAGCCTGTTCTCTTCGCTCGCCGCTGGACCAGTGACAGGACGTTCGATCGCCTGATCGGATCGATGCTGGGGTAGGTATGTCGCCGGCGCGAAAACTCGTACTCATCGCCATGTTTGCCGCGTTCCTGGCCGTTGGCTGGGGCGCGGCCATCAACTCGCAGTCATTGGAAGGAGGCCCTCAAATGGGCACATCGACTCCCTATCACCACGACCCGGCGGGCGGCTTCCGCAACCTGCCTGGCAGCCCGCAGCGAACGGCGTCAAGCGGCGAAATGTCACAGTTCATAAGAGAAGAGCTGTTTTCGTCCAACACCGTTGTCGCACCCGACGACCATGTGTTGCCGAGGGGGGAGGCGTTACAGCAGATGGCCTCGGCATCGAATCCGAGTGTGACATGGCTCGGCCACGCCTCTTTCATGGTCCGGATTGCGAACAAGATCATCTTGACCGATCCGTTCATCGGCAACACAGCCGGGCCTATGGGTATCGGACCGAAACGTTACGTTGCCTCGCCGCTAACAGCGGACGAACTTCCGAAGGTGGACGTGATCGTCGTCAGTCACGACCACTACGATCACCTCGATGCGCACGCAATCAACAACTATCGGTTCAAGCAAATGACGCAGGTTGTGGTGCCACTGGGACTGGGTCGATTCTTCAGGAAGCGTGGGTACCCCAATGTCGTCGAACACGACTGGTGGGACTCCTGGGAAGAAGACGGTCTGACAGTAACGACGTTGCCGGCCGTGCATTTCTCCGGGCGAGGCCTCTTTGACCGCAACAAGACACTGTGGGCCAGCTTCGCGTTCAAATCAGAGAGCGAGAGCATCTGGTTCTCGGGCGACACAGCGGCCGGCGAGGTGTTTGAAGAAATCGGAAGGCGTGAAGGGCCGTTCGACCTTGCGTTGGTCGCGATAGGCGCCTACGAGCCCAGACCAATCATGCGGTCGATACACGCGTCACCAGAGGAAGCGATTCAGATAGCGCGTGAAGTGGGCGCAGAGCCGGCAATCGGCATGCACTGGGGCACGATCCGTCTCACGCCTGAAGACGCGTTCGAGCCGCCTGGCAGGTTCCAGCGCGCCGCACGGTTGCAGGGCTACGGCGAGGAGAACGCCAACACCCTCAAGATCGGCGAAACGTTCAATCTGCCGCACGACACTCAACCAAGGGTGGCAGCGCCATGAATGGAAGCAAGCTAAAGAGCGCGCTCGCAGCAATCGCCGCCGCGCTGGCCCTGTCTTACCTGGCGATGCTGCTCGTTAACAAGGGACACGAATTACCAATGCAAGCACAAGACCTGGATACGGACCGAAGTCGTGTTGTCGCGATATTCGGCGCAACGGGAACGATTGGAGACGGGCTTCTCAAAGCGGCGATCAACGATCCCGCCGTCGAGAAGATCCATGTAGTGACTCGGCGTCCGTCACCGAGGATTGAAGAAGGCGTCGACTCGGGGAAAGTCGAGATGACGATCCACAAGGACTACCTCGACTACACCGCAATCCGGGAAAAACTCACGGACGTCGACGCAGTCTACTGGGCCATCGGACTCAGCGCCGTCGGCCTCGATCAGGAAACGTACCGCGAAATACACCTGGATTATCCGCTGAGCTTCGTCACGACCTGGCTGGAGGCCAGCAAGCGTGAGGAAACGTCATTCCACTATGTCAGTGGCGGTGGTGCGGACGCCGATTCACGAATGATGTGGGCCAGGGAGAAAGCCTTTGCCGAAGCCGAACTGGCGGAGCTGGCCGAACGAACCGGACTGCGTGTCGTTTCGTATCGCCCGGCATTCATTCTACCGACCGAGGCTGAGGTGCATTTCGGCCATAGACTTCTGCATGCGATCTTCCGTCCTGTCGGTGTTTCGGTTGCCGCCGAGTCCATTGGCGCCGCGATGCTCGAGGTCAGCGCCCGCGGTCCGGACTTCTCGAATGGCACGATCCTCGAGAACAAGGACATTATTCTTCTAAACGATGCCTACGAGGAGCGGCGACAATGATGACGTCCAGGTGGTTGGCTGCGGTCGGCCTCGTTCTGATAGCGCTTGTCGCCTCGGCCTTGCTCGCTCGAAAGTCGGTGCGTGCGGAGTTGACGATAGCGGCCGAGGCCGAGGAGGTCTGGTCAGTCCTTACGGACCCGGAATCATACGAGGACTGGAATCCGATTCTGGTTTCCGTCGATGGCGAATTCGTGGAAGGTCAGACGTTGTCCGTCGGAATGAAGAACCCGGACGGGAGCATCACGATGGTTACGCCGAGGATCAAGAAGCTGGTGCGCGATGTCGAACTGAATCAGGTAGGAGGAGTGCCTGGGATTCTGACATTCGATCACACCTGGAGACTCGAACCCGTCGACGGGGGAACGCGCGTAACCCAGTTTGAAGAGTACCGGGGTATCGGAGTCCTTTTCTGGAATCCCGAATGGGTCGAGAAGGCTTACAGGCAGGCAAACCTGAATTTGCGGGATCGAATTGACCGTCAATAGATGTTGGTAATGGTGCCCAAATTGCATTGGCAATCCGGGCCCTTTCTACGTGTTCAGGGTCTCTTCCAAAGGAAGTTGTGGACAACTAGAAAAGAGTATTGCCATTTATTGCACGAGCTTGTTTAACATGGAGCGATTGTCTACGAACCAGACGGCCGGAAGTTTGAACGGAGGCCGGCGGAGTCGGCCGACAGATGGGGCCGCGCAGTGGCACCGAGGTGGCGCAGCCGCCGGTCTTACGGCGACCCTGTTGGTCAAGGCGAAATGGTAGCCAGTGAAAGGAAGAAAGTGTCTCGACGAACTGTAGTCTTCATCTTGGTTTTTGCGACACTTGTGGCAGCGCACACAGATAGCGGCGCTATCGTCATCCGTCACGACGTCGATGAATCCAATCACCTGGTACCGGCGCCGGGACCAGGCTATCTGGTGGATCTCCCTCACGAGGGGCACGCTGTGCTGGTCTCGGATCGTTGGCTGGTCACTGTTGCCCACACTATTTTCTACGACTACTCGGGACATGATCTGTCAATCGGCGGAGAGACCTATACGATCTCCCGCGTGGTTGTCCATCCTGACTTCAGGGACCCGCCAGTGCGAGCACTGGAGGGAGACAGCAAGCCACTAATGCAACTGCTGTCGGACCGGAGCGATATCGCTCTTATTGAGCTGGCCGACCGCGTTTCAGGCGTAGAGCCAATGGCGCTGTATCGTGGAAACAGCGAGCGCGGAATGCGTGTCGAGATCTTCGGTCGTGGGAGCACCGGCACCGGTGTCGTTGGCGAAGTCGCGGCCACTAAAGCTGATAGAACGCTTCGGCGTTGTGAGAACATCATCTCCCAGGCGTCCGAGCGATGGCTCGCCTATGAGTTTGATCCACCTGTATCTGCGTTGAAACTCGAGGGTATGCATGGCTCCGGAGATAGCGGTGGAGCGGCAGTTGCAGTCGTCGATGGGCAGCGCTACTTGATTGGGCTTTCCAGTTGGCAGTACTACGAGGGAGATCTAGAGGATTTCGTCGGTGGCCTGTACGGAGCCGTAGCGTTTCAAGTTCGAATCTCTGCATTCTCGGAGTGGATCGACAGCTACATTATGGATTGAGAGAAGTAGGGGGGATGCCGCGCCGCCCAATAGAGCACCTGGCTCGCAACACTGACCGTCCTCGACGCTACCGGGCCCAGGCGGCGACGCGCTCTCAAGCCCGTCTGAAGATCATGATCCAGTTGGTTTCCCAGCTGTCGGTGGCCGGATCGAAAAAGGCCTGTTCCCAGCGTGCAGTGCCGGGGGCAGACGACTGCCAGCGGAAACGCAGGATGTACCGCGTTCCGCCGATTTCCTCGATGCCGAAGAAGGTACCCACGCCGTCTTCGAAGCGACCACGCACGTTTTCAGAGAGCTGTGGCCGGTGGACATCCGCCCAGAAAATCGTCCATTCGTCGCGTGCCGGATCGTAGGTACGCACACTCATCCCTTCGAAGCGCTCGCCGTTCAGGTCACCGTACAAGCGATCGACGTTGGCGAGTCCTCCGAGCATGCTCTGGAATTCGTAGTCGAGTTCAAACTCGTCCCATTCGGTGCTGCCGACCAGGCGTTCGCGCAGGCGCCGGTTCGTTACCCGCCAGCGGCCGGCCAGAAATTCGAAGTCGTCGCAAGTGCGCTCTTGGGGCATGGCTATCTCTCCCGTCTCGGCGTGCCGGCCCAGCGACTCACCGCTGGTCATGGGGTTCGTTGGACCAGGTAGTCGGGCAGCGGCGTGCCGTCAGGCATCTGCGGGTCCGGAACAGGCGCGCCGGACGCCAGGCTCAGGGGCACGACACCGGCCCAGACCTCGAGATCCCTGTCCTTGGCGAGGTCCCCGGGCGGGCCCGAGCGGGTCTTGACGCTGGCCTCGTCCAGCGGCAGTTCGATGAGTCCGGTGGCATCCAGCTCTTTTTCCGTGGGCTGGCGCGCGTCAGCCCAGCGGCCCGGTGCCAGGTGCTCTGTCAGGGCCATGAGCGCCTGGCGCTTGCGGCCCGCGTCTTCGACGAGCAATGGTCGACCGAAGGCCATCACCGAGCGGTAGTTCATCGAGTGCGAGAATACCGAGCGTGCCAGCACTACGCCGTCGAGCAAGGTGACCGTGACACAGATCTCGCCGCCCTCGGCCAGCGCCGTGGCGAATCGGCCGGCGACCGCGCCGTGCAGAAAAATCGAGTCTCTCCATCGCGCATACGCCATGGGCAATACGACGCTTCGCCCCTGGTACACGAAGCCCACGTGGCAGACTAGCGCCTCGTCGAGAATGGCATAGGCCAACTTGCGATCGTAGCTTCCGCGCTCCGGGATCCGTTCGAGGGTGGTTGTGGGTGTTTCTCTGAGGGGCTGCAACGGCGGTCTCCGGGTGGCGCCGACTAGGGACCGGTCTCATGTTAGGCTTTCATCTGGCTCCACGTAAGTGCCAGAATGCCAAAAGTAGACAGGTCCAGATGATTGTCACACTCGATGGCCAGGGTGGCCTGGGCGAGCAGCTCGCCCGCAGCCTGCGCGGTGCGCTCAGAGCCGGCCGCCTCGCCGCAGGCGATCGGCTGCCCGGCAGCCGTCGGCTGGCGCGCGACCTCGGAATCTCGCGCAATGTCGTAGTTGGCGCCTACGAGCAGCTCGAGGCCGAGGGGTACCTCACCAGCCGCGACCGCTCCGGCACGTTTGTCGCGGCGCTGCCGCCAGACGCTCCTTTTGCCGGACGGCCGCCAAGCGTCCGGCGGCCCGGGAAGACGCGACTGAACGACACGGCGCGACGCATTGTCGAGGCTGGCAGGCGGGCACGGGCTTTGGCCGAGCACGACGTGCCTACGGCGTTGAACTTCGAGTACGGGGTCGCACGGCCAGACGAGAAGACAGTGCAGGAACTCAGGCGCTTGCAGGACCGGGCGCTACGAGCAGGGTGCTTCGATTACGCTGATCCCGCCGGACTGCGCGAACTGCGCGAGGCGCTGTGCCGTCATCTTGCCGTGCAGCGCGGCCTCGATGCCGATCCGGACCAGGTGCTTATCACCTCCGGATCGCAGCAGGCCCTCGATCTGGCCGCGCGCCTGATGCTTGGCGTTGGCGACCGTGTCGTTGTCGAAGAGCCCTGCTACCAGGGTGCCCGACAGGCTTTCAGCGCCGCCGGCGCAGAACTGTTGCCTGTTGCGGTGGATGCTGAAGGTCTGGTTGTCGATGCCATCCCGACCCGCAACGCGCGGCTGGTCTACCTCACGCCGTCGCATCAGTTTCCCACCGGTGCGGTGATGCCGGCGGGCCGTCGTCTCGAACTGCTCGCCTACGCACGCGACACCGGCTGCATTCTGATCGAAGACGACTACGACAGCGAATTCCGCTACGACTGTCAGCCCGTCGAATGCATCGCCGGCCTTTCCGGTCTCGACCACGTCATCTACATCGGCACGTTTGCCAAGTCGCTCTTTCCGTCGTTGCGCATAGGTTACATGGTGCTGCCCGAACCGCTGGTCGAGGCATTTCAGAGCGCCAAATGGCTGACCGATCGCGGCAACCCCAGCCTGCCCCAGCGGGTGCTTGCGGAGTTCATGCAGAGCGGTGCTTACCGACGCCACCTGCGCCGGTGCAATCGACGCTATGCCGCCAATCGTACCGCGCTGGTCGGCGCGCTGACGGATCACTTCGGGGACCGCGTGACAATCAGTGGCGCCAACGCCGGCACCCACCTGGTATGCCGCTTCGACGACCTCCCTGCCGACCGCGGCCCGTCGGTCATCGCCGCCTGCAAGGCACGCGGCGCCACCGTGTACCCCATCGCTCCCTACTACCAGACACCGCCCGACACGGTCGGCTTCCTGCTCGGCTTCGCAGGTCTCACGCCGGACCATATTGCCGAAGGTGTCGCCACGCTTGCCGGGGTCCTGTAACCGGGCGCGTTGATCTCCGAGGTGTTGCACCACGATAAAGAGTTGTCCGCTGGTGACGGCACGGTGCGGATCGTGGCCAGCATCGAAGCCCCCGACGTTGGCGAGCGAATTCTCACACACAGCAATCGACGCGATCGGGGGAGCTTACGAGATCAAGTCCCGTCTATGACAATCGAAGCGATCAGGCATTTATCCCTTCAGCCACCGGTATCCCTGAATATCAAGATTTGTGAGCCCCATGTCCTTTGCTCTTGAGACCACCTTCAGATACTCCGTCTTCGTGATCCGCCTCGATAACTCCGGATAATCATATGCTTTATGGACCGGGCTATATTGCACCATGATATTGACATAGGTGTCTTTGGGTAAGTTATCTGCTATCCACTCCATAACTTCCTCTGAACCACCTGTGTTGTTCGGCATAACCAGGTGACGGATCATCAATCCTCTTTGCATGATCCCATCTTTTGCGGGTTTCGCCACGCCAACCTGGCGGTGCATCTCGAGGATCGCATTACCGGCCATTTCAGGATAGCTCCGTGCTCCGGATGAGTATTTGGCCGACATCGAACCGTCCCAGTATTTGAAATCGGGGAGGTAGATATCAACTACTCCATCAAGCAGCTTGAGTATCTCGAGACGCTCCCATCCAGAGGTGTTATAGACAATTGGCAGCCGCAGCCCTCGCTTTGCAGCGATGTCAATTGCTTTGAGGATGTGTGCGGAATAATGCGTTGGGGTAACAAGATTGATGTTGTGGCAACCGATTCTTTGCAGCTTGAGCATCATGCGGGCGAAATCATCGATTTCTCTTTCAGAGCCAATGCCAAGGCTGGCCACTTCCCAGTTTTGGCAAAACACGCAACGTAAACTGCAGTGGGTCAGAAAGATCGTGCCTGAACCACCCTTTCCAACGAGCGGCCGTTCTTCGCCAAAGTGCGGATGAAACGCTGAAATGACAAGTGTCGTACCAGGGGCTCGACAGAATCCCCTCCTGCCTCTGTGTCGATTGACTCCGCATCTTCGTGGGCAGAGTTCGCAGCTTCGCATAATTGCCCAGAGTTTATCTGCCCGCTCTTTAAGCTCACCTGTTCTGTGAAGTTTCAGGTACGCGGGTTCAAAACCGGAAGCGATATCAACGGAAGCTTCCGCCTTGCCAGATTCGAGGAACAGAGGAGACAGCCCTACCGACAAATACAGATTGACCGTCTTTTCCAGAAAACATCGTCGGGTAATCTTCTCAGGGCAAGAGTGGTTCATTTCTCCCTACCCAATACACGTCGATCATGCTGGGTGCTTATCACAGTGAGGCTTGTCAATTTGAGAAGGCCCACCGTCAGGCAGGTACCGGTCAGACCAAGAACGGGCAAAAGCACCACAGCACCTGCAATTCCTCCAAGCCATCCGCCCAGCAGGTCAGAGGCATACAGTGACCCTGCCGTCCGGCTCAGATTCCTGCTCCTCTCCAAGTATAGGTTATTGGCCAAAGGAAATTGCGAGCCGGTCAAAAAACCGCTTACAAATGAGATGCTTAAGAACAGCACTTTGAACAGGAAAACCGCCGAGTCACCCGGGTATGTTGGCACAGCAAGAAATACAAATGGGATTGCAATCGCAAAACAGATTATTGCCGATTCTATGGATTTGAATACTTTTAGAACGTTTCCCAGTCGTCCCAGAATCGATGTGATGAGCAATGCGCCGCAGGCGGCCCCTGCCATAAAAGATGCAATCAGAATCCCGATCCAGGAGAACACGAATCCGTAAATCGATTGGAAGGCAAAAATGATCATGAGGTCGAACATCATTCCGGCAAAACCCGTTGTGATAATCGACAAGGTGATGCCTGCCCGGAAGAACTGCCTGTTTTTTGGCCGAAAGACGAAGTAAAGAAGAAACAGGACGACAAATAGAATGACGACGCTTGTTGAATTTATCCTCTCGAAATGACTGAAGGCCCCGCGTAGTGACGGAGCAAATACAGCATTCCAATGAGAGATGCTGTAAAAAACTCCCAGGGGCGTGAAGTCGGAATTGATTTTCTGAGTGCCCCCTTCAAGAAAACGAGAGAACCAGTCCTGCCATCCGGGGTGCAGCTTCTTCTCAATATGCCAGGGAACGATTACATCCGCTGTAATGTTCCGCTGACTCAGTCTTTCGATTATCTGTAGTCTATCGATCTGTTCAACGTCCCCGGAATCCGACGCAAGATAGAGGTTCCTGCCATCACCAGGGATTGCTCTGATATGAGAGAAAACTGTTCCGAGCGTATTGAAGATACAGCTGTTCAGGTTACGCAATTCGTCATTGACGTAGGTCAACGAGCCGGGCAATCCAAGGACCAGAATGCCCCCCTGATTCAGACTGTCCTTTGCGAGTGAAAAGAACTCTCTCGTAAAGAACCGGTTTGCCTGCAAATTGGACGGCTCTTGGATCCCGACAAAAATGACGTCGTATTTGTTCTTTGTCGTCTTGAGCAACAGTCGTCCATCGATGTGATGAATCGTCACTCGTCTGTCATTCAATTCGAATTCAGTGAGGGGCGTGGAGAATTTTCTCATCAGATCGAGAAGCAAGGGGTCGAGTTCTGCATATTCGATGGCTTCTATCGATGGATGTTTTAGGGCCTCGTTGATCATGCCGCCTGCCCCGCCACTCAAGATGAGGACGTCTGCCGGATCAGGATGGGCAAGAAGCGGAAGGTGTACGAACTCTTCGAGGGATGGTATATCCGGAATCGGTGTCAGGAGCGTTGGAACACCATCCAGAAAGAAACTGTATTGACCCTCATTTTCCAAAACGCATATGTTGCCGTATCGGGAGTTCTGGTAATGAACGACATTCTGTCTTTTCCATTGCGCATTGACTGAATGATGATGCAGTGTGTCCGCGTGACCGGCATAAAGTGAATAGCCTGACAACACGATGAGCACACTCAAAACGGCCAGAGCTGTCTTTTGAAATAGTCCGTTCTTCCAGGAAGGGGCCAGCACCAGGAGGCATATTGCGAAGTTCAGCAGTGCAAGCCCCGTGACCGCCTGAAAACTGCTCAAATGGGGAATCAGCAGGTAGGTGCAGGAAATTCCACCGATAATGGTGCCCACGGTTTCGGACACATAAACCCTGCCGACAGAAGATGCACTACGGCTGGAAAACAGGGAGTAAATCCGGCAGCTGTAAGTGAACAGGGCGCCTTGGAGTATGCTTACGGCCGAAAGGATGAGAAGCGAGGAAAACAACATTGGCAAGAAGCCGATGCTTTCACCAATGGATATGCCCATGGCTACCTTCAGGATGCGAGACAGGTAGATTGCTACGAGCAGGGACAAGGAAAACAGAACGGTAATGACAGCAAACGCTTCAAGCGTTAATTCGGATCTGTCGGCCCGCCTGCCAGCAAGATAGGATCCAAGAGCCCCAAGAATGAGCCAGTTGGCGAGAATAATGCCGATGCTGAGTTCATTGCCTGAGAAGACGATCAGAAGCTCCCTCAAAAGGAGTATCTGGGCAACCAGACCGCTAAATCCTTTTACCAATATCGCTACTGAGAAGCGCTTTTTCATTCAACCATCCGACGTTCGGGACCGCGCCGTGAGGGAAGGGCGAAGACTACGGGCTGCTCCATGACGCTAAGCGCGGCGCCAGGTGTTGACGAATCGACCGATCACCCATCCGAGGCCGTACCCGGGCGCGAGCAGGATGGCGCCGATCAATGGGGCGATCACATGGTTCACGCTGATCGTGGAGCCGACCGGCGCGGGACCGAAGACGACGTGCCAGACCCAGGCGTGGATGTAGATGCTGAACGAAAAGACGCAGAGCCCGGAGATCCACAGACCGATGGATCCGGGCAAGGACCGTGCGCTTGATCGATGGCCCGACAACTTGATGTGTCGTGCCGTCAACCAGGCAAGTATCAGGAATGGCGGAACGTTCCATAAGCCACCCTCTATCGCGATCGAGACCGCAACGGCATCCAGTGGCCAGCGATTCGGATCCTCGAGAGCTTCACTCCGTCCAACGTTGTGAACAGCCCAGACGAGCAGCATCAGTAACGACGGTATGAACAAACCAGCCGCGGTGACGCCCCAGACGAGAGACCTGGGAGCACGTGGATCTTCAAGCCTCATTGCCGGCCGGACGTCTTGCCGGGGTTGTCCAACGCAGTGCCAGGACATCGCCGTCGCGCCGCTCGACGCGCGTTCCGAATCGCTCGCCCTCGCGGCTCAGGACCTCGGCAAGCCAGGAAGCGTCGCCTGCAGGGGCGCGACGCACCTGAAACCGCCTCATCTGCATCGGTTCGATGATCAGCCGGACGAGATTGCCAGTGCGATCGATGTCGACGAAGTACATGAGGCTCAGATCGCCGCGAAATCGCTCGTGACCACCGATGCCTTCGTAGTCGGTGATGAAGTCGCCGCAGCCGTAAAGGATCAGCCGGCCATGATGCACTTCGATGCCCTTGGCGTGATGGCTGGAGTGACCGTGCACTATGTGCACATCCGCCTCGTCGATGAGACCGTGCGCAAACTGAATCTGGCGGCTCGGAACACGGTAGCCCCAATTGCCGCCCCAGTGGATCGAGACGATCACCAGATCACCCGGCCGTCGCCAGGGGCGCAGATCCTCGGCGACCTGGCGCACTGCCACATCGTTCAGGTTTTCGAGGCGGTTGATCCCCGGCGTATCCCGCGTGGCGGCCCAGTCTGGTGGAATGCCGCTGGACCCGGCGCCGCGGGCGTAGACGATGACTCGTCCTCCACCCGACAGCTGCAGGATGGCCGGTCGGCGCGCCTGGCGCAGATCTTCGCCTGCCCCGACAGCCGCGATGCCGACCCGTCGCAAGGTCGCCAGCGTGTCCGTCAGGCCGGGATAACCCCAGTCCAGAACGTGGTTGTTGGCGAGCACGCAACAGTCGATCCCGCCGGCCGTCAGGCACGAGACGTTCACGGGATTCATGCGGTAGTGGATGCCCTTGCCGGGCCACGCATCGTCGCTCCGGGTAATGCTGGTTTCAAGGTTTACGATGCGTGTGTCGGGACGGTGTCGTTCGAAGGCCGCCAGTGCATCGCCCCAGATGTACTCCGGTGCTACCGGTCGTTCGATCGGGCCGTTCACGTCTTCCGCAAGGTCGACGTAGCGGGTGGCGGTCTTGACGTAGGATTCGTACAGCCGGGGGTTGCAGGGCTCGGGCATCACCTGGTCGATGCCTCGGCCCGTCATGACGTCACCGCAGATGAACAACCTTGTCACGCCGGTCTCTGCGCCCCGTCCACCACTGTTCCCGAGTTCGTTCGCAACCGCCCGCGCCAGATTCGGACAGACCGCGGCGACCAGGCCGGCACCCGCGTGCTGGAGTAGTGTCCTGCGCGTGACCATGATTCCCGAGCGATCGTGTCGGCGTCCGTCGCGACAAAGTGAGCCGACCCTCCCGTTGATGCTCCGATCGCTGCCGGCACACGACAATATGTAGTAGTACGGATGCCGGGCGGGCACGCAGCGGCCGCAGGCGTTATGGGCCGAGATGTTCTGACACGAAGGCGTCGAGGCCGGCCGCATATCGGGCACGCGACAGCAGGAAGCCGGTGTTGTGATCACCGGCGATCTCCAGAAACGACTTCGGTGTCCGTACCGCCTCGTAGACCGAGCGGGCCTGCTCGAACGGAATGATCTCGTCATCCCGGCTGTGGACGACGAGGACCGGGCAGGTGACGGCCGTCGCATAGTCGATGACCGGGTATCGAAGCCGGGTGATGAGTGCAACCGGCATGAACGGGTAGAGGTGCCTGGCCATGTCAACGCCCGAGCTGAACGTCGATTCGATGATCAGCGCCCTCGGCCTGCGCCCCGTCGCCAGCCTGGCGGCAACCGCACCGCCCAGCGACCGGCCGAACAGTACAATCCGTTCGGGGGTGGTTCCACGCTCGCCGACGAGATACTCCCAGGCCGCCTCGGCATCCAGATAGGTTCCCTGCTCACTCGGCTTGCCCTCGCTCCGGCCGTAGCCTCGATAGTCGACGATCAAGGTATTGAGTCCGAGATTCCGGAAGACAGCGATGCTGTCGAGTCGATGCGATATGTTGCCGGCGTTGCCATGCAGAAACAGAACGGTGCCACGCGGATCATCCGCGTAGACGTACCAGCCGTGCAGCAGGACGCCGTCGGCGGTCTCGATTTCCACATCCTCGTAGTCGAAGCCGACGTCCCGCGGCGTCGCCATCAAGGTGCGGCCGGGCAGACCGGCAAGGAACACCATCTTTTCCTGCAGAAGGTACAGGGACAGGCCCAGCAGCACATAGAAGCCGGCTGCGAGCAGGACCAGTGTAAGAATCTGTCGCATAGGTTCCTGGCGGCCGGTCATTGCAGGTAAGCAACAGCCTGCCGTGGATTCATTGTATAGTGGTTCAGGCAATGGTGTGGCGCCACCCGAAGATCGGCCAGAGATG
>JAAUYH010018612.1_pt1 | contig 13827 bp, 5 predicted proteins | sample 7278061 | NCBI WGS metagenome assembly JAAUYH01 (sample SAMN14350203, study PRJNA611818) | marine sediment metagenome | isolation source: surface marine sediment (0.6m) | place: French Polynesia: Moorea | collected 2018-08
GCCAATCAGGTTGTTTTCTTTGTTTGTGGCCAGAATTACTCCGATAAAAACGACCCAAGTCTAAAATATTGCGATACCCTACCGCCTAGGGCATCACCACGGATCCATTCCACCTATCAAAAAAATTTTGTGTAAGGTTATATCTTGCTTTAATTCGTACTGTAAAATACCACGGTAAGTTTCAGAAGTATGCAAAATAGTTTCGTCCATTACTTCTCGGTCACCCAGTATTAAATCACGGGAAACACTCAATTTTTACTTTCTCTACGAGGGAATTAAATTATGCAGTAGAAGGAATGGTTACTGAATTTGTCGACAATAGAAGGAACTCGTGCTCTGAGACAAAATTGTGTATCAGATGAGAACACCAAGTCGATGGGGACGGGCCTCTTTTTTTAACGAAGAAGATCATCTTTATTAGAAGTAAGTATTTGTCAAATCAGCACCTTGTTGGTTGGTGTAAATAATCGAATGAATGAAGTAGTAGTGGTTGGTACCTTAACGTATGTACCAGAGTGCTCCATCGTCTACACAAAGGATTAGGGGAAGCATTATCTGCTTAGGTAAGATTTTTACAGGCAAGCTAAAGTTGTATACAAGAAGAGAAGAATACACATCCTTAATTCTAAGCTCTTGTATTATTATTTAGTGGTTTCTTTAGAACTACAACAATTTGGTTATATTTCAAAAATACTGACAGTTACCAGATCAATTGATGTACAAGTTGTCCAGTTTCTGTTAGCTAGCATACAGCGGAGTGAGAGAAATATCGAATAAATGAATGCAATTGAATGCACTGATCGTACAGTACACTTATTCGAGATGTTTTTAGTCCACTGATGGATTATTTTTGTTAACTCTGAATCTTGCGTCCCCAGGGAAGGAAATTAATGTTCGAATATTCAACAACTGTGCTACGTTAAAGCAAATTTCATGAAGTGAGCCAACTTTCTTCGTATTGCTTATGAATCTTGAAAGCTATTGCCTGATTCTAGAAAGTTTTGTTGAGTTAGTAGTAAATACTGCAACCACAACGAAGCACACAATTAGTGCAGACAACGAATGTAGAGAATTGACTGCATCAGTTGATCTCAACTTTGGCCTTTTTATATTGTTCAAATTGAAAGGTAGAATATTCTAATTTTTGTAATAAGGAGATATACTTTCCATATACTGATGTAAGTGCAATAACGCGTGTTAGGGATTAATTACATCAGGATTGTTGTGATGTTACTGAATAATGATAGTGCATGGAATGCAATAAGGACCATGAAGGTCATATTAGAATAGTTAGGTAATATATTGTGACACGAGCATTCGCTTTTCTGCCCAAAATTCAGAAATTCCGAGAGTCGATTACTGCATTCTTTTTGGAGCATTAGATTGCCAATTATTCCTGATGTTTCGTTCCTATCTTCTCACACAGGCACATGGACCAACAGACCTGCTTGAGTGAAGTTGCATGTACTATATCTCTAACTGAACGCTAATCGAGCTAAATTTTCAATGCACAGTCCGTGTCTCATGAATACGTGGATACTGATTTGGAATTCATACGAGAAAAACCGTATAAGGTTATCCCTCAGTGGAGAGTTGTGAATGTGAACCTGGTCGCACCTTTCAGAAATATCGATTTTCGGCAAGCAACACTTGAGAGGTATTCGCAAAGTATGGGTGCACGGGTGATGCAAATTCAGTAAATGAGATGCTGAACATTAATGATGGCTTGACCACTGTACGTGTAAATAAGTAACGAAAATATCATAAATCCACGTTGTGAATTGAAACGATTTGCCTAATTTGCATCAGTAGGATCAGGTTCGCAAAAATTGAATATATTCTACACCTATTGAACTGATACTGTTTGATACAAATTACGAATTCATTTATGCCTTGCTTTCTGATTCCCTGCTTGCGGAGGACCTTGCTGGGTATGACGTATACCGAAACGAAAGTGTGTTATCTTCTGTCTATGAATTGGAATGGCCAGAGACCTATACTTTAACGGAAATATGTAGCCTCAGATGATCTGTTGGTAGAAAATAACATGCTAAGAAAGGTGGTGGTCTGCTACGACGCATATTCAAGTAGAGTCGACAGTTTTAACAAGTCGCAGCTCAACCCATAAGGCCCCATAGCCCTCAATAGAGTGTGCAACGTAGATAGGCAGAAAATGGATTCAAAAAATCTTTTCCTGGACGAACAGGGGAATATGATTGAGTTGTTGGATCACCTATCGTGCTGTAAATATGCCGGCTACGTCAGAGCTTGATGCTAAATTATTCAATTTCGACTGCAAGATATGAGAAGCTTCAGACAGTAATGAAGATGCTCACAATGATCTACTTGATTAAGGACCGATGGACGCAAACATTTCATGGTTGAAGTCATTAATGCATTAGATACATTGTTGGTGCATCTTTCGCTAAAGTTCCTTTCAACTTGTTGATAGTACCGCTTTCCGTGAGCCCACAGATACTTCGATGCATTCCACGATGCAAACCGAAATTTTCGTATTAACAGTAAAGCGCTGGGACCGATTTAGCATGGATAAGCTACAATACTGTTTCATACAGATCCAGCACTCAGCTCTTACACTTGTCAGTTTCGTGAAATCAATCATTTATTTTGCTGCACGCCGCGCCGCCGGCCCGTAAGTAGAAGCAGAGCGCGTCGCCCGCCGTCCGCTCATTGGCGGACGGCAGGCAACCGCCGAAGTTAGTAGGCAGAGGTTGAAAACGCGTCGCCCGTCTTCTTTGCTCAGAGCGAGGTCGAGCGACCGCTGATGGTGTAGGTAGGTAGGCGAGAAGGTGGGCATAACGGCCGATGGTGCCCGGGGAACCCGGGCTGGTTGTGGCATTTATTGCGTTGTCCTAAGCCACTGTCAGCTCCTGTGTGGAAGCTTTCAGCAACTCTATTGCTTTTCGAATACTTCTCTCTAATTTCTATGATTGAACTCTAACTACTTTCTGACTGGCCGTACTAGACACTTAGCGAATTCTGAATAGCTGTATCTTAGGCTCAAAAAGGACGAGGAAAAATTTCCCCACGATATACCTCGGAATCGATCCGAGTATGGAATACCCACCGCAGAGACAGATCTACGACCTTGCCGGAATCGAACCTGGGACCTCGACAACCGGTATCGTGGCTGAGGCATTTTAAGAGCCGCCCACTAGGCTACGCGTCTCTGGTCTAGGGATACTCGACCAATAGTAGGCTTCATATCCCTGTCATGACGCCGTGTCAACAATTAATCAACATTGAAATCTACTTCACAGGTTTATTACAAATCGCAGACAGCTGCATACTGATACATTAACCTCACGAGCCCTCTAGAAAAGGAGGGTGGATGAACAAGAGATATAGGTTTTGTGACGGGAAAAAGCAACTAAGCCCCATAATCCAGTGAATTACTACTGAGATGGAGTTTATACAAGTTGCGTTTTCGCTCGGGGTACAAAGATCCTTACAATTCGCGCCCCGATTCTTTATCGAAGTGTGGTATTACGTATCCTATTTTCCTCTGAAATTCAATTAAAAGAGTATTGTTGTCGATACAGCACGACAATTGTTGCTGTAAGCTTTTCGAAATTATAGTAGTACGATATTTTTATTATTCGAATCTACAAAATAACTTAAATCAATGCTTTTTCCAACGTTCGGCCTTTCGGTTTGTATTTTTACAAGTAGATAATAAAAATTCTCTATCTGACATCATTTTAATATTTCGTGTAATGGCTGAATGCCATAAAGTCTTGTTTTGGGATATGGATCTCCTGTTCTAGAATTTCAAAACAATAAAAATTTCCCGTCGATGTCAAGAATAAATTTCTCATTCCTTAAACCGTGAGAAAAACTCGTTTAAAAATATGCTGTAGCTACAAGGATTAATAGGCAGACCACTTTCAGTATGAAGACTTCCTGCGCTTTATAGTCTATTATTTGCATTATAGATTTGATTTTCTATGTATAGGAATAGATGAGTTCAGTTTAGTTTTACTTGTGCCATGTTAGTTAAAGCGATAGTCATTCAACATTGGAGTCAGCTTAACGATTTATCTACAAATCACAGCCGGTTGTTTGCAAAGCTATTGCCACCACTATGCTACAAAAAAGGACAGGCCAAACACGAAAATAATTGTTGTGATGATTCACCAATTGCAGCACGAAATTCCCGTAATAATCGATCACGAAATGCGCTGTGGTCTTTCTCGATTCAATTCTGGCAAGAACCTGGTCAAGTGGACATGCAGAATATGGAGTCACGTAATATGCACATCCTGTGTTCGCAGCGCAGCATGGAGCAAACCGGCAAACAGAGGGATGTATCTGCGCTGCCAAAATAACACACTGTCTAATAACATGTACATCCATTCAGCACCCTGTACATACAGTATTTCTCTGTTTTGACACATCAAGATGATTGCAAAGCTCTTTTCATTTCATTGCTGCTGCCCGTCATAGCTCAACGACAACTAACGAAAATTCCACTTTCGTGCAGCGTACCAAAATTACCACCAACATGCATTTACTTGCAAGAGACACTATATTTCAAATCATGCGCCATCTATAGCGGAGGTGAATGCCCTCGATTTCGTAACTTTTTACAAGCGCAGTATTTGTCGTAGTTTTGGTTAGACAATCCTTCTGCTCACTGTGAGGTCCCGAGCCTTCATCTGGTTGAGAACAGGATAACAAAGCAGTATTAGCGATTTCTACGACTAGGCGATACAATTGCAGCAGTAGAGTCAGTGCCGAGGCGACAGACAGGTTAAAAATAGGTCGATAGTGATAGTGATGCAAATAGTACGTGCTTCTGCTACCGTCCTCGTGCCTATACGTCCGGCCGACGTAGCAATTTGAGCTTGTGCAATCTATTCGTCTCCTTTTTACCTTCGTGCCGATGACGGGTAAGTATGTAGTAGTAGGCTAAAGTAATTGCTAATCAGTTACATTAGACTATCACTAATTAGTAAACTACTAAAGTAGTAATTTCTTATTTCGACAGTATTCGACACAACAGAAATTGCGCTATCAATTTTTCAGGTTGAATCATTCCCCAATCGAGTAAAGAGGTATCTCCTCATACTTTTCTCAACGATGCTCGTACGCTAAGAGGAAAGTTCATAAATACCGCATGGACGGACTCAAGAAGGTCGGCTCGTGTGTTGCAAAATTCGGATGGAAGACATCGAAGACCAATGCACTCATCAACCGGGTTTCAGGACGAGTCGAGTACTAGTATCAACCTTAAATCTTACGACATCTGCCGTTACAAACTGGCATGGCGTTCCATAATGTCGTTGATGTGGTAAGGTAACCTTTTTCGGTGGTACAGAAGAATGAAAGAAGAAAAAGGAAAGGTAGGTACAGATGGTAGTGGTTGCACTAGGGAGTGAGAGTGTTTCAATTAATGTTCGTGTCCCGAACAAAGTTGGAATGTGTTTATTCATACTATCCCTTACAACGATCAGGGGTAGACAAACAGCTATAATTGGTAAACTAAATTGCGGCAGTCGACTATGTGACTACTGTCTTCACGGTGGAGTAATGTGAGATTTAGTAAAGACTTTTCGTTCGAATTGTAGACATTACGAGGCAGTTTGCCGGAAACGCTGCAGACACCAGGTCTTTTTTAGGGTGTAATATGCAAATAAAAATTCTGTGTCTAAAGGTATGGTTATCGGAGGTAGGGAATAACTTATTCCTTTAGAATATTGCATCGTAGTTCTCCTAGGAATAAATTACTCGACTTCGAGCTGAGCGGAGAGAAATAATTGTTCCTGGTCAACATGACAGAATAAATACGAATTATTTAGATTACTAGGTAAAATGAAAATTTCAGAAATTAGGGGGCTTTCTACAGTGTCTGCGGGATTCCCATTTTCGAAAAGGTCAATTTAATGAATTTTTTCCTTGATCACACTTCCAAGTTAGCTGTAAATGTATGCGAGTAGTTTCTATCAGCCCGTTTGCTCATGCGATTCTACAAGAAGTTTCGAAATTCAAGGTTAAAACACTTTCATTGGTTCAAACAAGAAGAATTGCTTACTAAGTAAATTTCAGTTTGCCTGAATAAGTAATGGGGCACACGTTTCTGCAAAGAATAAATTATTTTTACTAGGGAGCTCCCTTTAATAAATAACTCAGTTGGATAATTCAAATATATTTAGATACAATATATTTTTCCCTATCTCTAATGGTTATTCAAAGGATTCCAAATGATGATTCCCGTGAAGAATTGAACAGACTACACAGGCACATATTAGAATTTTATTGGAAACATCGCTAGCAGTAAATAATTTTCAAAATTTTTATGTTGGTGATCAGACATTTGTATTAAAGAATCGCCTCGAAATTTTGTCTAGAGAACGCGCTAGGCGGCCATGTGCATCTGATTGAATTGTTGCATTGAACGTGCTCACTGGCTAGCATACTTTAAATATGGTGGGCGCATCATCGTTTATGTCGTTTACAAGGCAGGACAAGCATCGAAAGGTAATATTGATGCTCATAGTCTTGTACATGATCAAGGAAACTTTTTAACCTACTGTTTCATACTTGCTATCAGCAGTACGTTTGAAACATTCGAAAGCATTGTTGCAGGTGAATTTTCCTTGAAGTTGTCAAGGAGGCGCTTTCCATGAACCCACAAACTGCTTTCAGGCATTGCATGACTTATTTTTAAAATTTAGGTATCGCAGGGAATTTACGAGACAAAGCTATGCAAAGGATCAAGCACAGGATCTGGGAATTCTAACTGCACACAATTGGAATGATTGGAAACTAGAGGAGATGGATTAACTCTGCCAACCGTTTGGATGATCACATGGATTTTTACCCACAAAACTTACCAGGGCTCCGTAACGTCAGCGCACTTTTATACGCTCGTTCGAAATCCCATCTATTCCAACTATGCACTGGGGAATTCCAATGTTTCGAAGCATGTTCTCATCCATAGGTGTACTCGCACCGATTCTCCTTGCATAAAATCCGGCTCCAGATGTAATACGGATGGCACAGAGAGTGTGGGCATTTTACTTTCCCGCTGGAATACAACCTTCGCTTTATCCAACGAACGGATAATGTCGACGAGAGCACCCGACGTAAACTAGGTTTTACATTCGAATCGTCGTTCCCTTCAGGGAAGTCTGGAATCAAAACAAGAGAAGAAAGTCGGAATTTTAATCCCGCTGGAGTGCTTACACTTCCGCATTTAGTTCTCATTCCTAATTGGAAAAAAGAATGTGTTAGATATAGGCCACAGTGTTGCGTGGACGGACAAAACCTCAAGTTTCGCGGGTATAGCCAGAGTCTTCAACTTACAGAGCAGTGTAAAGTTCACAAATTGCAATAAGTATGACGCTGCTCTATGATATATATTCTATAACAAGAACACTTTTAAAATAATCCCCACGTCAACTTACAGAACAATACTCAAATTTTGCCAACGGTAGCGTCTCGCTCCGCCTGCCTACGTATGACTACCGCGGTGCGGTCCCGTAGCGTCAACGGCACGATATTTCTTTCTATTGGGTTGGCGCAGTTCCTATTCGCTCTTGACCCACGGCGCGTAATACCGCAGCGCAACAATGCACAAGCCCCTCGGCGTGGCGGTCCTTGTTCTCTCGACGGTCCGCCCCCGCTTACAGGGCCTGCTGGCGCGGCAGCTGTACCTGCGCTAGTTTCTTGTCCCTGATTAGCCACTAAAACGTGGAAAGGTTAGCTAAGTTTAATACTATGAATAGAAAGTTTCCAAACCCTTAGGAATCCTAAACTTCTAAACTAGGTAGTGAATATTCTATTCTCTCGCTTACACAAGTACATTGAGACAGCCCAATCGACAGACCGTCCCACAATCGAGCTCTAAGGCTGTTGGATAGCATAGAAATACCCAAAACCTAATTTATTAGAAATAGAATCCTACAACTATCGCTAGCTCTGCTCGTTTCCTCCTTTCCCTGAACTTGTCTTCAACGGGAAACCCGGCAAGCTGAGAAAGGGGGAAACGGGACACGTTTGAGCTAGGACCTAGGCAATAAAAAATAGAAAAGGGAAACAGGGAAAGAAATAGAACTTACTGGTAGGGAAACTACAACTGTAACTGCAAACGCGAGGACAGAAACGCATGGAGCAGACAATAAATACGGACGGGATGTAGGACACGCAGAAGCAGCTGTAGTGCGCGCGGGCGAGCAAACGCGCGAACCAGCGAGAGCAGCAGAAAAGACAACCCCACGAGCCGAAAAATCCGAGACGCCTGCGACAGAAGCGAACGCCAGCTGAAGCGCGCAAGCCAGAACGGCACGACCACGAGCGCGAACGATTGAACACAGACAATAGCCGGCAGCAGCGCGAGCGAGGCGCGTGAAACACAACCGCGAGCAGGAGGCGGTGTGACTTGTGCTAGGTCAGGCCTGGCTCCAAACGAGGTGCCTGTACCGTAGTTTTACTCAGCTGGTACTCTATCAAAATCCTAATAAAAATATCTAATTTTCTGCGTTTCGCCCATCGCAATAATGACTACTCTACAGCTGCGTATTGGGCAAGGTTAGTGTAGAATTAGAGATAGAAATAGAGTACTAAACTACATATCTCATTTAAATCTACTCTAACTGCAGCCGCCAATAGGGTGGCGTGCAACAACAGGTTTACATCTGACTGGGTGACATTGAAAAAATAGTGACGAGGCTAGGGAACGGGCCTCCTTACAGCTCGATAGCTGACGTTAAATACAGTCTGACCGCCCTTTTTCAACCGTTGTAAATTTCACAAGTTTTCCAGGTATTCCTGAGAACTTGGATTGCGAAATGATAGAAGTAAATTCAGCGAAACAATTCCTGTTGTGAGCACTTACAAATTTTTATCTTGGTAGTTCCAAATATCCTCGACATCACGCGATCGATAACGACAATCTATTTCAATCTACAGCTGTGAGCAAACAAACAACTATAAAATATGCAAAAGCAGCTGAACTTCATTGCGAACATCTTTCGAGATCGAAACTTGCTGTGATTTGAACTCGAATATTCAGCATATAAGCTAGATAGAAAAGAGCTGTCAGCTCTTACACATGTCGTTCTCGTTCTCGATAAAGCAATTTTAACTTGAAAAGGAGTTAACTTTGCGATTTTCTTACATATCACATTCAGTTGGTTACAAGTCTATTGAGTCCAAGACCCTTGAAAAAAATAAATTTATAGGAAATGAAAAGCAATACAATGTCTTGTGACAGGAGAAACAAGAAAACAAGGTTCGTGCATGCAATACAACTGCAGTGAATTGAAAATATTCCCTCAATAACAAACCATGCCGTGCGCAAGGATTCCACGCACGTTTCGATTTCGTCATCCGTATCACATAAACGAGCAGAATATGGAGTCGCGAGACATACATAGCTATCAGTCACAGCACCGCGTGCCAAAAACAGCAAATGGAAGCACCCTATGCTCAATGCTCACATATCACATTCCATATTTAAGTATAATCTATCTAGTGAGGTCTATTTTCTTGGTAAAACCATCGCAACCCAATATCCCTGAAGCTATACGTCGAGTACTCGGACATGATTACCAAGGTTTTATTCATTTCATTTCATTTCTGCTGACTGTGAGTGCTCAAAAACTTCTACTTAAAGATCCACGCTCATGCAGTGTACCGAAATCCCCTCCCACCTGCATGTACTCGATAGCAACACTCTATTTCAAATCATGCGGGATCTATAACGGTGGCAACTGCCCTCGGTTTTGCCACTCTTTACAAGCCTAGTATTGGGCGGGTCTGAAGTTACGCCGCCAATGCTTCAGGTTCACGCCCTCGCTAATTGTGCTGCAACGTATCTAAGCGTTCTGCATGTATCGATGCCGCTACGCCAAGAGGAATATTCGCCGCTACCGCACGGCTGGACGGCGGAAGATCGGGAACAGTATCCCGCTGAAAGATTGGAATGAGTCGAACATCAAGGCACTAATATACCTCAGCGCGAATCACCGCGGTTTCGTGAGGAGTCAAGTTCTGGCATACACTAGGAATCCTCATGTGAACTGCTCCAGGAACAAGAAAGGTGATCGGAAATGTACTTTAGTATTTCGACACTCGAACAGGAGCGTATGCTCGACTTGTTGGGGGTATAGGTCTATCTGTCCGAGGTGCTGTAAATCTGCGGGTCACATATGGCTGTAATCATGAACTTGAAATTTCTTGATACGTAAATCACGGAATTTCTGTGCTCCGTGTTTAGGTTCTTGATGACGAAGGCATGAAACTGCGTAATGTGGGGATATTTAGAAAACGCCTCAGTGCAAAACATACTCACAAAATGATGTTCCTTGTCTTTGATTTGTTGCCGCATTGCTGTAAAATCTGGGGATCCAGGAAAGTGACTCGGGTAAGTTATACGAACTAATCGTCCAATATATTTTCCAGATCATGGAAGTCGCTTTGTTGCTTGCTGTGTCAACTGTTTAGCTCATGTACAGTATCTTCAATACTGCACAGTACTCGGATCCCTATTCCCTTTATCAAATAGATGCAGATGCCAAACAACTCAAATCGCTCGCAGTTGAATACAAGATGTGTGGCACTATACATGCAAAAGCATCTTCTGTTTTAACTCCATCTCATGGAGCGAAAACCAAACGAATTCTCAGCTACAAAGTATTGAAAGTCAGAGTCGAGCGTCAATTTACTCTTCTTTGTAACAGTCTTTGCCTTCATTTAAGATTCCACGGAGATTTATTATGCGCGGACTTCTGCGCCGGAATCACCAACAGTTTACCGGTAATAAGTTGAAATAGTCGGAAATCAACTGCGAAGCATATTCGATCGGAGTGGATAGTATTAAGAAAGCAAAGATCAACGCATCAAGTTCCCCCCTCATCAAGCCAGGTTGGCTACTTTGATGACCATAAATGCGCATTCAAGAAATTATCTCGAGCCTTTTCGTTGAATATTCAGTGGCCTAACAAGTGCAATTGCTTAAATTATTCTATTCACTTAGTTCACTATACGTCTACAATATGCGTAACTGAGGTAGTTGCATCCTGGTTTGATCTTAGATTGTTCACTGTCAAGGTCGTGGCATGAGAAAAGGTGAATCGAAAGATAATGCTGATGCCAACAATCATCGAAACAAGGAAAGGAACTTTGAAGCGCATATTTCATGATCGCAATCAATAATACATTTGAAACATTCTAACGCCATGTTGCATCGAAAGTGCCCACATAGTGCTTCGATGCATGCCATGACACATTGAACACTACCGAATTACAGTGTCCGCACCGATTCTGCGTGTACTGTATTCCGTAGCACGTTTTCTGCTGAACTTGCATTACGAATGATAGATGCGGATCCAGCGAGACAATTGTTGTAGTGAGCACTTACTGTACCAATTTCATCATCAGGAGGTCGGTATCAACAATTCATTTCAATCGTACACCTGTGACAAACAATAATCTTCAAAATTTGCGGTTGCGACTAGAATTTATTGGGGTACCGCTTTCGAGATCGAATCTTGTTCTGATTTAAAGTCGATAAGAAGTTCAATACACAGCTATGGAAGACGGCTGGTCACTTATGCAGACAATGTTTATGAAAGCGTGGTTCATTCAACATGAGAATCAAAGTTGCAGATTTTATTGCAAATCAGTCGGTTGTTTACAGATCCATTGACACCAAAACCTCATGCAGGATCGAGATGAAATGAGCAGCTGTACTGCACTTGGTCTTATGTCAGGAGAAACAGGAAAACAATGTCCCCGTATGTGTCGATAAGCCATTGCAGTACAATACCCTAGTGACAATGGATCATTGCTGGCACAGTTGCACCGCGACGATTCGATTTCGTCATCATCCAAGTCAAATAAATTGTGGAATCACGTGTTCTGAACAGCCAGATTCGCAGCAAAGCATGAACTAAACGGCAAATAGAAGTAAATTATCTAAACTGCCAACATACCACACTGCCTATTATATTCATCAAGCAGTACATATAGCTGTTCTCGCATTCCCATCTGTACCATCGACGACGTTCCTGATTGTACAATTCGAACACTCTGAGATGATTGCCAAGGTAATTTTCATCTCGTTGCTGCTGTTTGTCAGCGCTCAACGACAACTGGTGAGAGTTCCACCAGCGTGCAGCGTACCGAAATCGCCACCAACATGCATGTACTTGCAAGCAACACCTTATTTCAAGACGTGTGGCATCTACAATGGCGGTAACTGCCCTCGATTTTGCCACTCCCTACAAGCGCAGTATTGGGCAAGGCAGAAGGTGCGCAGCCGCCGATGCTTCAAATTCAATCCTTCGCTAATCGAATCAAGACGGATCTACGCATTCTGTATGTATCGATGCGCATACGCGAAGAGGAAGATTCGCCGGTACCGCGTCGACGGACTCAAGAAGGTCGGCCCGTGCGCTGCGGAGTTCGGATGGAAGACATCGAAGATCAAGGCACTCATGTACATCAGCTTGAACCGACGCGGTTTCGTGAAGAGTCGAGTTCTGGTACACACTTCGAATCCTACAGTTCAAGTCGTCACGAACAAGCATGGCGATCGAGAATGTCGTGGAGTGCATGCTGATTACAGTGCGCGCGTTTGTGCGAATTGTAGACATTACAGAGCTGTTTGTCCGAGGAATTGTAGATACGAGGGTTACTTTTGGGTGTAGTCACCAAGTTAAAAATTTTTGAAAAGTAAATTGCTGCTTTGCTGAGCATCGTGTATCTGGAAGAGATTGCTGCAAGGATATTTCGAAAATACTGCATCCGTCCGAAAAAGATTGTCGCGTTGCTAAATGGGGATAAGTGAGATCTGCCGAGCTTCTTATAAAAATATTAGGAGCAAAAAAAGAAAACCTACAGTTATGAATAGTTTTGTATCTAAATATATTGAACCGATTGCAGCATGTTACTTATTACTGATTTCTATTCAATTAGTAATTTAAACAGTGCAGAACTTAGCGCAACATGTCGAATCCGGACAAAATTTCGTAGCCAGCGGGTACTTTGAAAGTTCATACTACTTCCGCTGCAGAGACAAGAAGTGATGATTCATGTTCACTTCGCCTATAATGGATATTCGGTCCGAAGAAAAACTACAAAAACAGTCTTGTAGAGTAGCAAACCTGCTTTAGAAACCCCTGATTGCAAATGTCTGTGTCATGCTTTGCACTTGTTATTCCTTGGGTGCCGATGTTGAGTATTTCACTATGTAAGGATGTTGACTCCAACTTACGCTCAAGAGCACTAGAACACACTACATAAAACTAGATTTCGCGCACTTTAGAACTGGAAACGTTTTAGTAAAACCTGTCCTCACTTCGACGAAAGTTGTCCTGAAAGTAATAGATTCCAGTTCATCTTCTTCAGTATTCGAAAACATTTCACGAAAATCTCGGACCAAATTTAGTTCTGTGTGACATGTGTACAAGCTGACCAAACAATAAAATGGTGCATTAGTTTGGAAAAATCTTAAATAGTATTGGGTAAATCAATTATGATTCGCCATATGTTACAGTTTGATTTCAGGCGCATATCTGCGGCTTCATTCTCTCATTTCCATGAGAAGGGAAGCAAACGATGGCAACTCTGCGACTTACGGCTATAGAATGTTTCGATTTCGAGAGAAAAAATTGTCAAAAGTGTTGTCTCTCAGCGATTTGTGGCAGTGTGTTAGCATTTGAATATGCAGCAGCAATAAAATTTACATTCTACTGCTCCTTATATTTATCAAGCCGGAAAAGCGACAGACCATGGATCAAGTGCCTAAGACTTCACTATGAGAAGCAAAGTAACATACTACGAATTACTACTTACAAC
>JAAUYH010146206.1_pt1 | contig 13821 bp, 7 predicted proteins | sample 7278061 | NCBI WGS metagenome assembly JAAUYH01 (sample SAMN14350203, study PRJNA611818) | marine sediment metagenome | isolation source: surface marine sediment (0.6m) | place: French Polynesia: Moorea | collected 2018-08
CGCCCTCAGAAGGGTTACTGAGGGCGGATCCGGCAAAGGGGACGTCCAAGGGGGCCTCCTGAACCCGGCGCAAGGAGTCACAAACACAACACCACTAGTGGTAGACAGTACTGAACACCGCAGGCGGGCAGGTTTGGGGCAAAACACTCCTTGCTTTAATTATGAGAGCCCCGGACTACTTATAGTAGTCCGATCAGAAATAATACAATACTTAAAATAGCAACCTAAAACATTAAAAATTACAGTACTAAAATTAAGGGGTTTCGGACAGGTGTCCGAAACTAATATCTCCCTTCGGGCCAGCAACGCACCCCATGTGGGAAAGCTCCTATGTGTGCCCTCCGTGTAATGTGGGGAGCAGGCACCCTGTCCTCCCGTTCTACACCGTCGCCCACCAGTGGGATGTGACCGGCCGTGGCACTACACCTATAGTCATATAATGACAGTCTCATCCTTGCTAGTTCACCAGTATGCTAGGTTGTAATGCAATATTTCCTTCAATATAAAATTAGCAGCGTAATCACAGATTGGTCACGAGCTCTCAAACACGTTGCTGTATACTTACAGCGAGACTGTTCTAATATTAATTTTTGTTGAATCTCTCGAATGGAATGTCCCAACTGTTAATTGTTTCTCCTACGTACTTCAAAGATTGTCAGCTACTTAAGTGAAAAAGAACTCTGTTTGGTAGCATTCCAGTGCCTCACCTCACCCATTTGTAATCGTCGGCAGAAACTTTCCTGGGCGATATCGAATTCCGCCATAGGATACATCAATTTATGTCCCTTTGTGAGAGCTTTCGTTTGCTGCATCAAACTTTCTTCAAATCAAAAGTAATATGCCTGTTGATTCGAAAAACCGAATTTTGTTCTACCAAAAATACTAAAAGAGACTCGGTGCCGGCGTGTTTCATATCCGCGTGGAAGATTGGCCGGATGCAGGGATTTCGATTGCTATATTAATTGTTGAAATTGATTGGGCGGATAGTGAAGTATCGCATGCGCGTTGACCCAAAGCGAGTTTCTTTCTGATACTTCTCAAATTTTTTATTCATATCGGAGCTTCAAATTAGACGTACGCAAATGATTTTGATGCATAGTCGAAAAGATGCATCAAATAACCATAGTATTCCTTCAACTAGAAATAAATCCAGAAAGAACCTTGGAATGGAGGCCGTAGACTCACGGGGTGGTGAAGAAAAGATAAAAATTATCATAAATGTTCACTAAATGGTCATAAAAACTATTCAATAAAGTACCAAGTATGAAAGTGCGATAGATAAAGTACAAAAAGTTATGATAATTGGTATGTTGTGATTTTGCTCATTACCCATTCAATTGCTACAGTACTTATAGTCAGAATTCATGTCACAGTAGAGCATGCCTTCATTTTCACAGCCTTCGCAGTTCACCGGTTATCACTAGTAACCTGACTGGGCAGTGCAAGGGCGCATTTCGACAGTCGAATGAACATGTACACTCTCACAAGAAAAATATATTACAACATTTTCTATGGTGAAATGAGCCGCACAATTGGACCTGAAGAATCATTGTCCGTCCCTTGTTGTTTGCTGAATTTTCTCGCATACACACAAATTTTGGTGCCAGGACTACATGCCTTTATTTCTTTTACTTATTTCCTTTCAATTACTTTTCTTTCTTTTACTTGTTCTCCTTATCTTTTAATCAAACATCAGTTTCCTCAAAAAATTCTCAAGAATTGTCAAAAAACCAAAAGTGTTTCTCACAAAGCCGCATTTTCAAGGACCTCCAAAAGGCCTTTTTGCTGTCATTTTTCTTTCGTTTTTCTGAAATGTCGCGCTTTGCTTTGCCTAACTGATGGTATCAGTGTCACAAAGCGTTATCGTGACACGTGCACTACAGACTCTTTTATTTCATACTGTAATGCACTACGTTGTATACATTAGGTACATTATTATCATGTATACAATGCATTGGTACGTATTGTACTACCACAGTTACCTTGCTGAATGCCACGTCAACATATACCAATCCATTATGACAGCCTTCATTCCACTGACGACGTGTCACCTTCCACGGTCAAACTAAAACAGAGTCAAACATAATCCAATTCACGCACCGCTCTTCCGTGCACGACTATATCCCAGTCCCTAACGTGGTTGTGCTCGGGTATAATTATTTTAATGCTTAGGCGTTCTACTGCCAATCTGTAGATATACAATTTCAGTTGTAGGTAGTTGTGCGAATATAGCTTGCTCGTGCTACCGACTTAGGTTTCCGCGTCCGTCAGGTGTAGCGTTGGTGAGTTCTTGCTTAATATTCTTCTTGTCCCTTTGTTTCACCATCGATCAATAAATATCTGACTAATGACAGGCTGTCACTATATAGTGACAGCCAAATGCCGCTGATTAAATTAATGAAACACACTAGTTAAGTCTGATTCTAAATATAATTATAACTAATTTCATAATCGACGTACCCATCCGTGCCATGTACCGACACGTATTTATCCTAATGATACATTCCTTAGTCTATGAAATGACCTCGATAGCCGATTTTTACAACTCGCAAACTGTTTCGGATCACATACTGCTAAAGAAAGGATATGTTTTCTGGAAGACAAGGAACTACGTCACAATGCTCGAAGCACTGTATACCAGACTCAGAGTGCACAAAAGTAAGTAAGGTTCTCTTATGAAGACAAAATATTTTCACTAATGGAATCGGTGAATGTATTGAACTACGCACAGTCGCATTTTTGCGCTTAGAGAAAACATTTTTCTTGTACATTGGATCTTAGACACGAATTCAGCACCGTTCGATGCCAATTAAATAAGTTCGGTCATAAATTTTGTACATTGAAAAAATTTATGTGATAAGCTTATCTCACAATATGAATCACTTTGACCTGAAATTCATAGATCATACAAAATTTAAACTCGGAAAAAGTCGGTTGACAACATGTTCTGACCTTGTGCTCTGATATTTCAAGGAATTTTTAAAGAGCAGTGCACTATTATTTAACTCGTAATGCAAACTTCATTAAAAGTTTGCGGCAAGCGTATATCGCTGATTACTAGCTTACAGATTTTATTTCATATTTAGGATCTATACAGGTTGTCGTCGTTATAAGCCACCTTCACTTATTGACACACCTCGAAACAAGCCCCTGGCACTGTTATGATGGCAATGCATTAAATGGGAAAGGCGCACAATGAAAAAGAGCAATAAGTGTCACATGTGAGAGGTATAACCTTACTGCAAATATCCGAACGGCCATCGACTTCCTCTGATTCTGTTCATAAAAATTACTGAGCTCCATCATGTAGATACGTAGACCATTACCGGTAGCGATATACTTGACGAAATCCATCCCAACATAGAAAGTTACTCGAGGAAGCTCGACTAGAGCGCGACTTTCTCGTTTCATCTACATCGTGAGGACGACTCACTTTCCTTATACCGCACGTACAGATCAATTCCGCCGGTGGCTCGTACCTCGGACGGTCCCCACCAATATCAGAATACGAAGAATAGCAGATATTCTGCATGCCAAGAACGCTCAGTCTTGCAATTTGACAAGTGGCATAAGTACGTCTATGTAAAGTCACCATTGGTTGGGATAGAGCTCAAATTAGGCATCGACCAATCACGCATAATTTTTTTGGAAATAGTGCTATTTCTATTTACGTGGCTTTTTTCGTTCAAATTTTTGCTGTTCACATGTCATCGGTCGAAATTATTCGAATTTCAAGGTGCTCTATAATATGCTGAATTTACAAGAAATTGATGTCCTAGATTAATGATAGTCCTGGTTCGAAGCTACTGGCACAGGCGGGGCTTATAACGAGGACACCCCTTAATTCCTATTTGATGCAAAATTGAGGCACGCGTTTTTTCTTATCACGAACGATAACTGTATGAAGGTGGTTACCATGACTGACGGGCGCGAAATAAGTACCAAAATAAGACGTTAAGTCTTCTAATCGAATGTGTGGCCATTTTCTTTATGAAAATTTCTCGTATTAACTAATTGATAATTGCTGTTGGTGATTTTAGGACTTCTTCAAGTTTTCGGTGATTCTTAATGGGGCAATGATTATAATGTCATGTTCCGAATATTAGCTTGCTGAGTGTGAATTCTGTGTGGTTTTTCTGGCATCTTCAAGTCGAGACAAGTAATAGACGGTTTTGTTGCTTTAGACGTGAAAGTAAAAGACTGTTAGAAGAAATGGAAACAAATAAGATTTTTTATTCCACATAAATAAATAATAAAATCGCACTGAATCAAGAAGTTTTCATTGATTTTTATAACCACAAGGCCTCTCATAGCACCGCTGTGTATGATACTCAGTGTATTCTACAAATAGTTCTGCTAGGCTCCTCTCGCAGAAGCTGGCATGTTAGAACAGTTTGAGGTTTTGCGACAACCACAGTTCCAGTGTGCATGTATTGCAATGTTATTCCTGAAAATTCGGGAACAGCATCGGAATCCATGCTGGTGGAGCTACATTCTTCACTACAAACCGAATTATGTCGAGCGAATAACAAAATATTTTGTCTCATTCGACGTATCTACAATAGATTTGGAATGTGGTGAGAACCAAACTTCTATAGAATTCTTTTCGAGGAAATATTGTAGTTCGAAATACTAGGGTATATTTGATCACGGATCAAGCTTAAATTTGATCCGCGATCATTGCACTTGGCTAAACTTCGATTGAGGGAAGCAGCTTTTGTAGAATTAGAACAGTGGTACTATCCTGAAAACGCCCAAGGTAATAAATTAAAGGATTTGTTTGGTCAATTGAAGTAAGACGAGAACAAATGATGAAAGAAAAGTACAGCCAGAGTGTTGTTCTTGGCGCATTTCTCACAACTCTGGTAGAACATGACTAGGCAATTGATTTCCTATAGAAAAGTCGACGAATTGGGTCGATGTTCGATGAATGGAAAATGTGTCTCGCAGTAGAAAATTGTCATTCAGAGCTAAACGTGCTTAAATAATTTGTTTAATCATTCAGATAGCATGTTAAGTAAAAACTCTCCCGAACTCGAACACAACTGGGGGGTCAAGTATTTTCTCAGCAAGGATTCGCTATGTAGGATTTGTCCGGGTCCGTCTGGATGAGACAGCAATAATCCTTACTGTATTACGCCACGCAGCTGGCTGAATTTTTTATTCCATCTAATTCTCATCGAGTAGAAAAGGCTGAGAATCCTGACGAGGAATGTGGGGAGACAGACATTGGTGCGAGGACGGTAACGCGATATCTCGGCTTGCGCCGTACAGTTAGCAGTTAGCTGGGGTGGAGGTAGAGAAGTGCGGCTGTATTGCACGTGCACCTGATAAAAGAGACATTGGAGAAAATCGGGGTATAATGAAACGAAAAAAGTGTCGCGCACCAGGTGTGCTGCACGCAGAAACAGCGCATGCATCCGCGTGTCGCGCGAAAGCGGCGGAAACGCGAAGAAACCTGCAGTAGAAGTGAATGGCAGATGGGCTGATTATTCGGGGTGCACTGTACGATGGGCAGTGATTGGCGGTACAGAAATAGTGCAAGATCCGGCCGCAGCTTGCTGTAAGCCAGGGGTCAGAGCCATGAGAAATGCGGCCTGCGTATGTACGCTGGAAACGGCGACTGCAAAGCTCACCGGCCGCCACAACGTGGTCGAGTCGTTCTTGCGTTCCATCGGGTGCCACCGCGCGCGCGACGCACAGCCCACCGCACGGCCGGGCACGGCGGATGTAGCTGAGTTGCACGCGGGTCGACGCGAGCAGAGCAAGCGGGATGGAGGCGGCGCACGAGCTGCCGCCACTGCAGATCAACTTCCCCGACCCCGAGGAGTCGGAGTCGAGTTGCGGCGAGAGCACGGAGCAGGAGGATTGCCGCCGCGGCGGCTACCACCCGTGCCGCGTGGGGGAGACGTTCAAGAGCGGGCGCTACCGTGTGTTGTGTCGCCTCGGCTCCGGCCACTTCTCCACCGTGTGGCTGTGCTACGACCACAACAGGCCGCGCGACGCCGAGGCCGGCAACAACTCGAACAGTCAGAATCGAAGTGGGAGGGTGGTCGCGCTGAAGATTCAGAAGTCGGCGCCTGGCTATACCGACGCCGCACATGACGAGATCCGCATCTTGGAGAGCATTGACAAGGCCGCCGCCGGCTTGGCCACGCCCGTCGTTCGTTTACTAGACAGCTTCGAACATAATGGGCCGAATGGGCGGCACGTGTGCCTCGTTTTCGACGTCATGGGCGGCAGCTTGTTGCACCTCATCAAGCGCTTCAACTTTCGCGGCGTTGATATCAATCTCGTCCGTCGTATCACGCGTGATTTATTGGTCGGCCTCGAATTCCTGCACTCCAGGGCGCGTGTGATTCACACCGACCTGAAGCCGGAGAACGTGCTGATGTGTATCCCCCCTGAGGCGTTGAATGCGCTCGACGAGAAGGGCGCCGCGTTCAATCGCGAACTCCTCAATTACAAACAAGCGGGTGGACGGTCGGGGGTGTACCCCAAGTCGAGTGACAGTCAAGAGTTCGACGACTTGGTCACTCAGAATGGAACGGTCGAGGAGTCGAAAGGCCAGCGAAAACGCCGTCGTCGGAAGTTGAAGGCGGCCGAGGCGCGACGTGCGCTGGCGGTGAACAGCACCGCGGCGTGGCCTGCCGAGTCGTCCGCAACGGAAAAGGAACCGGAAACACCGGAAACGAGTGTGACCGATATCAACGGCGCGGGCGACCCGCTCCGTCGTCGGGCGGAAGTATCGAATGGGAATTACGATGTGCCACCGATTCCGAAAGAACCCGAGTTTATTCTTCGTGACGCGCTCGACATGGATGCAGTGTTTGCGGCGGGACGTGTCGCCATCGTCGACCTCGGAAATGCGTGCTGGGTCGATCACCAGTTTACGGGGGATATCCAGACTAGGCAGTATCGTTCGCCGGAAGTGATCATGGGCGCGTCGTACAACACGCCGGCAGACATGTTCTCGGTGGCGTGTATAGTGTTCGAACTACTCACAGGCGAGTACTTGTTCGACCCGCACACGGGTGTGGAGTATGACCGCGACGAAGACCATCTGGCGCAAATGATGGAATTACTCGGACCGATGCCGCGCTATTTGACGAATCGTGGGCGCTTCGCGCGCGACCTGTTCACGCGCAACGGCGAGTTGCGGAATGTGCGCTATCTGAGAGAGTTCCCCTTGAACATGGTGTTGATAGAACGGTTCAACTTCGCGCCCGACATCGCGGAGGAGGTGGCGGGCTTCTTGCTGCCCATGCTCGAATTCGACCCCGCGAAACGTGCCACCGCCAAGGAGGCGCTGCGACACCCCTTTGTCGCGCGCTCGCAATGACACTGCGTGGCGGCGGCGTGGCGGATTTTGGACGCGTGTAGTGAATGCTTTAGACTGGACAAACGCCGTAGTGTGCGCATCCGGTGGGCAGTTAGGTTGATATCCGATGTAACAGTAAAGTGCTGCAGATTTTCATTAACAGACTTGGTTCCCATTCTAGATTGATTGTACTGTGCGTGTGGTAAGATTGGAGAGTCATTGTTGAGTCTACGGTACATTGTACCGCGGTAATGACAAGAGATAATGTGAGATGAATTCATTCTGACAAGCGGCAGCTTGTACTGTACACTGCCGGTACCGGTACCTTAGGTATCGGATCTGTTCGACATCAGCAATCACTCCCTACAGTGGCGGTGCTGTAGAACAGTAGCGCTTTTAATCAGGTACAGTACACTCAAATGAATCATGTTGCTGTCGAACGAATACAGGCATGTTTTTTGCTAATTTTACAGCATATCGAGGCTTCAATTCAGGGAACACCTCGCCACAACATCAGACACCAATCTACCGAATCATCGTTACCGAACGCACCCCACAAAACTGCGTGTTCAAGTTGAGCGCTGTATGCGGAGCGGCAGGCGCACCGCCATCGCAACCCAGGATGTGCGAAGCCCGTGAGCTGGTCGAACGGCCGGCGTCGTCGTCCGAGCTGGTGGTGGCGGCGAGGAGAGAGCTGGAGGAGGCGCTGGACGTGCGCGCGTTGGGCGCGGACCTCGCGCGCGTGGCGGAGCTGCTGCGGGTGGCGACGGCTGTCGCGGGCGAGTGCGAGCAGCTGGCGACGGTGCGCGACGCGGTGCTGGAGCTGTTCAACGCGACGCGGGACACGCTGACGACGGCACGCGACGCGGCGCGCGGCGTGCTGCGCGCACAGCGCGACATTGTTGCGGGGTTTTCGGCGGGCAGCGCGGAAGCGACAGCTGCCGCGCTCGAGGGCCTGCGCGCGAATGATGGGTCGGCGGCCGCGGTGGCGGCGGCGGCGGCGGGCCTAGCCCAGCGCGTGGGCGCGGCGGCCGACGGCGCGGGCGCTGCGCTGGAGGCGTTGCTGGCGGCGCGCGACGCGCGCGCGCACGCCGCGCGTCGGGGGAGTGACGCGGCCGAGGCGCTGCAGCGGCGGCGCGCGGAGGCGTGGCACAGCCACTCGGCCATCCTGCAGTCCCTGAGCGAGTGCGGGCGCCTGTACCGCGAGCAGGCCTCCGCCGAGCGCGCCGCGCAGCGCCGCGCCACCGTCGCCGGGCTCTTCTCCTTCGTTCACGTCGCCGACCGCATGCTCGGCGACAAGTGCGGCTTCCCCATCCTCGCGCCCGTCTCCACCTACCTCAAGGCCGTCGAGGACGACGCCAAGGACAAGGCACACACCACCCTCGCCCTCCTCGAGGCCAAGAAACGCCAGCGCGCACTCAGTCGCTCCGCACTCGACGATCTCGCCGACGCGTCCCGTGCTATACGCGCGGTGAGTAATGACGCTCGGTCCGATGAGGTCGCGGCAGAGTCCCTGCACGAGGCGGCGGGCGAGCTGAGGAAGTTGTCGGCTTCGGTCATGAAGGTCGAAGCGTTTTGGGGTGCGTTGAAGGAATCCGCCGGTCAACTCAGCTCGCGTAGCTATGTGAAGCTCATTGAAACGGTTGGCGTGAATGTCGCGCCTGCGCGTGGGAACAGTGCGGAGGTCGATGTGTCGTCCTACTTGGGCTGGAACCCGGTGGGCCCCGTGAAACGACGGCATGTGCAGTATTACAGCAGGTGGGCGGCGTTGGAGGAGGTGTGTGCCAAGTGCGTGGAGGAGGTGGAGAATGCGGGCAAGTTGGCTATCGAGGCTGAGAAAGACGCGGCAGAGACGGCGAACAAGGAATCCACGCCTGATGAGTTTCGGAGACGTGCATTGGGCCGGCTCGGGGACGTGGATGCCGGTGACCCCGTGCAGAGTGCGGGTGGTGCGGCGGATGCGCAAGTAGAACCTATGCAGGGTGTAGTTGAACAGGCGTCGAGAACTGTCGAGGTCATCGATCTTACGGACGACACGAAAGACGGCGAGACAATAGGGCGCGAAGCGGCGATGGCGGCGGCGCTCAGGGCCGCGACGGACTAGCGATGTAAATACAGCTATAGAGCACAGTAAACTAACTCTAACGGCAGTGCTCTAGTGCGCGGTAGGTTGGCGTTGAAGAAATTGAGCGTTCCTGAATCGTTCGGTGTTGGTTCAGACACCGCTCTATGAGTGCACAGGAGACAAGCGAAAAGCTGTATCGTGTTTTCCATTCGAGATACCGCGTAGTGTTTACGATTAGGTCCGAACACTCATTGTGGTTCCCCGTTCGAATATGCTCTAAACTTACGTAGCATGGCATTCAGTTGCCAATTTCCTGAAACTGTTCATCATGCGCGTCTAGTCGATCCCTCAGTATCGCATCTACAGTACACCTGCTTCTAGGTACGGACACAATTCGGAGTGATCAACAAAATTCGCAGCCGATCCCATTCACACGAATCACTGTAGAAATCGGTCCTATCGTGAAGCGCTGCAGAGCCATCATCTGCGTAACTATGCTACACTGAGTATCGGGTGAGACGAGCGATCGTGTTCACTATTGGGAGAGTGCAAGCACTCGGAAAGACGACGCAGTGAGGAGAGCGGACTGGGTGGATGTGGGACACGGAATCGAGGCAAGTGGGAACAAGGAATCGCACTGACCGTAGGCGTCTCGCTCGCTCAGTTTGTAGGAATGCTGCGCGCGAAGAAATGAGGGGATGTGTGTGGTCACAAAGGCGCAGTTTCGGGTTGCATTCGCGGGCGTTCGCGGTGCATATGAGTGCGCGGCTGCGGCGCCGTTTTCGCATAAATTCGAGCCTGACTCTCGGCAATAATTTCTATCGAGACTTACCTGTTTCGAGATTGCGCCGTGCCCGCGATTCGGAGCGAGCAATGGAGTCATTCCGCTTCACCACACCTCTGCGTCCATCCCAATCGCGCCGTTAGACGTACACGCTTCCTCGCCGCGGGTCGAGCGGCCCGCTCGACCATGGGCACCGCCTGCTCCAAGTATGTATCCGCACCCCCGCCGCCACTCGACGCCGTCCACTAACCCGTGCCCTCTCCTTGCGCAGATGTTTCCACCCGAAGAATCGCAGCTCCAGTTACTCGGGCCCCACCGGCTCCACTTCGGCGCATACCGAACCGACTGCGGCTGCCACACCCAACCAGGTAGACCTTGTTGTCGCCCAGCCGCCTGAGCCCAAGGTCGTTGCCCCGAAACCGGAACCCGAGGTGGTTCGCGAGCCCAATTCCGATAATTCGCCGCAAAACATCAACCTGCGCCAGAGCCCAAGTAGTTCCTCGTCTTCCAGCTCACGTTCGGCGTCGCATTCACGCATGCGCACGCACTCGTCCGGAAGCTCGAGTGTGGAATACATTCAAGATGTGGACCAAGAACGGGAACAACAGGAGGCCAATGTGACGACGAAAATATCGTCCTCTTCTCGAATCGCACATCAGATGAGCGTGGCGCTCAACAGCAATCATGAGCGCGAAGTGGACGCGACGTCGCAAGCTAGCAGCTCGAGATTTATCGACCGTTCGTCGTCGTCGTCGTCTGCCGCCTCTTCGTCGCGCTCGAGCTCGGAAAGCGTGTCGTCGAAGGGCCCCTTGACTAGCTCTGTCATACGCAATGTGCAGGCCTCGGTGCAGAGACGACATTCGGCCAGCATCACTCGCGATGCGGATGACCTCGCTCGGACTTTGGTCTTGGCCGCGGGAAGCAACAGCAGCAAGAGCGGCAGCAGCAGCCCCGTGCAACATGACATCAGTAGCAGCGATGAGCGCGCGGCCAGTGAGGATGCGCCCCCGCCGGCGTTGAGTGCTGACTCGTCCGTCAAACAGGTATCGAGTGATGATGGGCGCACCAAGTCAAGTCGCAGTAGCAGTGATTCGTCGACGCCATCGACTCGAGATGTCGATGCGAACGAGGGGACGATGAATTCATTTGCTCGCTTGAGAAGTAGCGATGTCAGTAACGTTATTGCTGTGCTGAAGAGTCACAATGAAAGTTCTACTTCGTCTTCTTCTCACATTAAGATGAACGCTGATAAGGAGCTGGGGAGTGATGCAGCTGCCCAAGTAATTACGGTGGTGAGCAGTGCCGAGGTTGTTGCGGAAGCGCATAAGAACGAAAGTATCTACAACTCGTCAGCTGATGGATCATCCTCATCCTCATCCGCATCATTATCTAATGTGTCAAGAAGACAAACACTACCCGGTTCTACGAGAACGGAATCTGACAAAGGAACTTCGGACCGCGTTGTAGAACCCGTTCGGAAGTCAAGCGCCACGTCGCTGGTGCATGGACACAAGGCGATGTCATCGGAAGGGTCCTTCCACTCCGCGCTGGCGGGCTCGTCCTCATCTTCGTCGAACGCTGACGCGGACAGCAGCACATCGAACGACGACGAACAAGGCCCGAATTCCTCCGACACGGCAGAATACGGCGAGCAGGTGCGCAACTCCTCCGACACGAGCGCGAGCGCTGTGGCGCAGGAGAGTGTGGACTCGTCCGATATGACTCGGAGCGCAGGCGGGAGCGATTCTACGTCGCAGGCTGCATCCACCCCAGTCCCGAGTTCATACGCAAGCAAGCCCTCCGAACGTTCCAGTCGGTCTTCTGGCGCGTCGAGCTCTACGCAACTGTCGGGCACTTACTCTTCCGAGTCGTACTGAGAAGAAACACGTAGTTCTGTTTAAAACCTTTACATAAACATCATCGAGAGTTAAGCCTGGGTCCCATCCGTTCACTGTACACTTCTCACGACCAATCCTACGAAAACAAACCACAATTCCACGGTTAGAAACATAACCGAGGCGTAACGGCGGTGTGTGACTTACGGTGATGTCTGTAGTCGCTCCGGTTGTATTCGATGACATTTTCGGTTTGTTGTAGTCCGGCATTTTCTTCGGACTAGAACACGCGAAGCAACGCAACAAGTTAGAAAAACAGTCTCTCGGTAATACGCTCGCTGCACGTACGTCGTCCGTTGTGTTCCGCGAACCGCGTTTTGTCGGTGACGTTCTTCCGCCGCTATGCGCATCTTCTCGCGCGCGTCGGCGTCAGTCGGTCCGAACGGCTGGTGCGGGTCCGACGTTCCTAGCGTATGCCCGGGTCCCATATCGGGCTCATCACCCAATCCACAGCATGAGTTTCCCATCTTTCGTTGCTCAACCACGCGAACTTGCACTTCTTTACGGCGTAGTCAATAGGATGCACACCAAAAATTACGTTATGTATTGTGGACCCAAATAGAAGCGGTTCCACCAGTGAATTGCGTACCTCAACTGGTACTCAAAATTGGTACCGGAAATCCACAATTAATTTTAGTATTCATTTTTATTCGATTTATATTTTCCTGGACAGCCAGAATTTCCAAAGAAATCTTTCAAATAACTTCATAGTTTAAGAGGCGTGATTGTGTAAAATATTCAGAGCAGACCGCATAAACCTTTCTCGATTAACTCGACCTCGTTATAAGTGCAAGCCGTAAATTCTTGCAACTCCAGCAATATGTCGCAATTTCAATGAATATACGAAGGTGGTATTTTCAGGTTTCTTCTCGATAGGTACATCCCTCGTTAAGAGCAAGCGTAGATTCAAAATTAATGAATTCCTGTGAATATCGATCGTATGACCGAGTGCGACAAAATGTTGACGATGGAAATTCCCACAAAATCAAAATTTATGCTCAGAAGAAGAAATTTCAGAGGGGTAGGACTGGCACTGAGCTTCCAGAAAGCGGTAGGACAGGTTGCGATGTAAATAATCAGTAAATTTAAGTTTATATTCGGCTTGTAGGTCAAGACTGTCAATTTTAATTAACCTATTGAATTCAAATTGTCCAAAAGTCAAATAAAACCATACACAGAATGTATCGAACCATCGTTTTAATGAAATGTGTGCAGTTGAGTTTCGAAGGCTGAGAATAGACCGACTTAAAAAATATAGAATAGATCAATCTTCAGAATTTCGTTCCAAAAAAACTCAAAAATCAAAAAATATCTTAATCCCAACTATGAAGCTGATTTCATGTGAATAAAAATATATTCGGAATACTTTGAGACCGAGAGTGACGATAAGCGTCAATAAGTATCTCAAAAGCGTCGACAGGTTTTGAATTATACCCACACCTACAGTGCAGAGCACAACGCTGCGATGATTAATACAGAAACATCTTCAATGCGCAGCTATATACACACAAAAGATTCGTCCATATAACCGGTTTCAAAAGCTCCTAAATACCACAAGACCTAAATTTTAATATTTAAAAGCATAGGAGAATTTACGGCTCTGCCGTGATGTGGAATTCATGTGACCAATGCAACGATATACTGCCCAACACCTACGATTCAAGTAGTTGATTTCTCAAAAAGCTCTGCTTGCTTCGTGAAAATTTATCTTTTCAATAGTTCTCTCATTCGACCTCCATATAAGAGAATAGCTGCA
>JAAUYH010044780.1_pt1 | contig 13819 bp, 15 predicted proteins | sample 7278061 | NCBI WGS metagenome assembly JAAUYH01 (sample SAMN14350203, study PRJNA611818) | marine sediment metagenome | isolation source: surface marine sediment (0.6m) | place: French Polynesia: Moorea | collected 2018-08
AACGTGAGTTCGACGAGATTAAAAAACAGCAGGAGGAAGAGCGGACAAAGCTTTGGGTTCTAAATCAAGAGAAGGTTTGTTCGGCAAATAGGAATAAGCGATTAATCCAGCCATCAGATTGACCAGAAAATTCCAAATGCTCCGATGCGAGCGAATGTTCGATTTGGAAAATATTCTTGAGTTGGTGAGTCCAGTGTGGCAATACTTGGAGGGTATAAAATTCCTTGAAAGTCCGAAACCCACCAACCATGAAATGCAATCACAATAGTCATTACTTCACTTAATGACATTCTCGAATGGCAGCGTTTTTCATCTTTCATAGACGGTAGTTGTTTTTGTTGCTGCCATAGTCTAGACCACTGTATACAAAAGTCATCGCTCGTCCCAAAATATTTGTGTGAGATCTAATCTTGATGCCATCATAGAACTAGCTGAGATACTCAGTATTATTGCTCCCATCTGAGTTTACATCTTGGCTTTTCTTTTCTCTCTAATTTTCGTCTAACTGACTTGGCGAGCGCGTAGAGCCTCTACGCGCTCGCCGGAATTTTCTCATTAAGACTTACTAATTGACACCGTTTAGGCTGGGGTATCTAGACTGTAAGTCCCACTGTCCATGGATTTCAATGGTTTGAATTTCGTCGAACTCACGTTTTTTTAAAAGGCGATCGCGCCAGAGAAAATTTAAGAAATCATTTAATTTAGAGAGGAAAGCTTCCAGAACTGGATTACCTGGACTTTAGGAAAGCGATCGAGGAAAGTTTTTGCCCGCGCCCGTTCTACATAGTTAAAAGCTTTTTTTTTATCTCCTCTATCCCAAAGTAATTTAATAATCTGTTCGTAGGTATCGACCTGCCGTTCCTCGAAAGAAGATTTAAATGCCCCCACCATGAGTTGGCTGCGGATGTTTTCTTTAATTTCAATCGCTTCTTTGTAAAGCTCGATTGCTCGATCAGTGTCACCCTGTTGCTGCTGAAGAAATGCCGTACCTGCTACAGCTTGTCCGTAGGCATCGCGATCGCCAATCTGCTGTAAAATTCGTCGCGCTTGTCTAAATGAATCTGCTGCTGCCTCGTAGTCGCCTAATTTGGTAAAAGCAATACCCATGTTAGTGAGAACTGCGCCCTCACTGCGAAAGTCTTTATTTTTGCGAGTAGAGAAAAGTTACCTCCACTGGCAAAGTGAGCGTCTCCAGAAATATCACCATCACTGACTAGGGTTAAATCTCCCCCACTCTGGAAGGGAGTTTCGGGATGGTTGAGAGCGAAAATATCAATGTTTCGATCGCCCTGAATGTAGAGGTCTTCTCCTGCTTGTGCCAGAAATGGTTTAGTTTCGCTATCTCTTATCCGTACCGTATCCTTTGCTAGAAGTTGGAGATTTCCTGTAGTACTTAACTGACTCTCTACTAAGGTAAGATTCCGCTCGGCAGATAAAATTGCCGATTGTGTCGATAACTCTCGTACCGTCACATCTCCTGGCGCAATAAGAGTCTCAGAATCTGCTAAAGTAACCTGTCCTTCAGGATTGACTGCTAATCCCATATCCCGATCGATCTCTCCGATGCGATCGCAATGACCAAGCCCCATTCTTATCTCGATTAATATAGTCTTGACCGAATTGAATTGTGCGGGTGCGACTTTCGCCATCTTCAGGACCTGTTGTAAAGGAGAAAGAGCGATCGAATAATGTTGTCTCATCGTCTTGGTAGCTAAAGCCTAAGGATAAAGCAAACTCTTCGCGGGGAGTACGTACCAGGGGTTGGCGATAACTGATTTCATATCGCTCTTTTTCTCCCTCAATGTCTAATTCATCGAACGGCGACTGAGTAACTTCGCGCCATTCTGGAGCAACTCTAAGTAAAAGCGTCCCATCCATCGAATTGAGAGGAACTTGATAGGTAACATCAAGATTATCAGAACCGCCTGTAGTCGAACGGTAATAAGTAGCAGCCAATGTATCCCCCAGTCCCGTTAGGTTACGGTAGCCAAGTGTGCCTCCAAATCGAACAGACCCCACCGAAGGCGGAGAGTAGTTGTCTATTCCCGCCTTTAACCTCGATCGATCCTGGGCGGTTTCTGACTGCGATCGCCATGGGAACGATGTATTCAGAAGTAGTAGCATTTTGTTTTGGTTCTGTTTTTATCGGACATAGTTCGGGTGATTGAGATTGAGAAGATTGATTATCTTGCTCCGAAGCTAATCTTAACTCTGTTACTGACTCTTCGGCGATCGACAAATCAATTATAATCTCTCTATATTGATGAATTAATTCAAAAAAGATCCAAAAAATTTACAAACTTAAAACAAAATTGTAAATTGTTCAGTTCAAACCCTAGGATTAATGCGAAAAATTATAATCGGGGTGATGGGCCCGGGAAATCTTGCCACACCTACTGATTTAAATAATGCTTATCAATTAGGTCAATTAATTGCCCAAAATAGATGGATACTGCTTACAGGTGGTAGAAAAGCTGGAGTCATGGAGGCTGCCAGTAAAGGGGCAAAAATGGCTGGTGGTTTAACTGTGGGGATTTTACCTGGGAGTAACACTGATGGTATTGCCGAAGGTGTAGATATTGCTATTGTCACCGATTTAGGTAATGCCCGTAATAATATTAACGTCCTCTCCTCAGAGGTAGTGATTGCTTGCGGGATGGGAACTGGTACTGCTTCAGAAGTTGCCCTGGCTTTGAAGAATCAGAAAAAAGTTATTTTATTAAACGAAAATCAAGAAAGTCAACAGTTCTTTTGTAGTTTATCTCCAGAGAATATTTTAATTGCTAATAATCCCGAACAGGCCCTCGAGTTAACCAAGAAGATCGTAAGTGATATTGCAAAATGAATTACCTAGTTGAGATCGTTAGTGGTTATTAGTAGTTATATTAGTAAGACGTTCAAAGCGTGTAAACAATTTTGTCTAGGTACTTAACTACGAACTGCAAACTACGAACTACGAACTCAAATAACGCTCTATCAGAAGAATAGCGACAATATCATCTACAGGACGAGGAGGCAGACGCATTCCTTGGGGGATTAGCTTGGTGAAACCTTGTGGTGGAAACATTTCCCAATAGCGATCGCGTGCTTCTAAAGAACTATTGCGCTCGTCTACCATCACAATAGGTTTAGATAAAGATAAACTAGATTCAATTTTTTGTTGCCAATTTTTAGCCGTGGTTTGATTACCCATTACGATTAACTCGATGGGAAACTGCTGGCATAATTGTTCGACAATCGCGATCGCCTTAGCAGAATCAACTACTTGATGAAAATGGAGCTGGCGATTAGTTTCCATCACAGCCACACCACATTTATCCCTACCTGGATCGAAACCTAAAATCATCGATCGTTAATTTGGTAAACTTAGACGTATTCAATTAGTATAATTGGCAATTTGTTAAGAAAGCATCAATCTTTCTCCCCTGCACCTCTGCTTCCCTGCTCCCCTGCTACCAAAACCCATGCAATTTTGATGAAGATAAGCTTATCCCCACTACATACTAATAACTACTTCTCCATTATCGACCACAACAATCTTTAATTTTAGTGGACCAGAAGTATAAGTTGTATCAGCGACGATCGCTTTCATCTCGTCTAAAGATACTGAAGATTCAGCTACTTCATCAATAAACTTGACTAGAGTAGTTATTTGACCGTCACCTACTTCCATATCGCCGATAATACCAGCCCGTTGAGCGCGGAATTGAGAAGCAGCCAATAACCAATTTAACCTTTCTTGAATATCTGCACGACTTGTCTGTTCTGAATCGAGGGAAACAGTAGCTAATTCTTCTCCCGATTCAAAGATTTTTTGGTTTGAAGCCAAGTCTACAAAAACTCCGATTTTATTTTCTCCCTCGACATAATTACCCGCAGAAACGATCCGCATGACATAATCTTGACCATCTTGAATTTTTTGGACTATTTGATTTACTTGTGATTTGGTTATTTTGATTACTCTTCGCTCGAAGTATTCGTCGTCGCCATAAATTGCTTTAATTGCATTACGATTAGCTTGTCTGAGTACCCGATCGATCGCAGTAATAGCAGCATCAGGTTGGAGAATTTTTACTTGAGCAGAAGCTAACACTTGACCTTTGACAATGGTAATTTTTCTTTCTCTTAGTTCTTGGATGTAAGTTTGGTAGTATTGTTCTAAAGTTTTAGTACGCTGTACTAAAAATTGTAGTTGCGATTCTAATTTATTGAGTTGTTCTTTTCTAGTTTGTAGGTCTTTATCTTTAGCGGAGATCGCTTTGTCCAGTTCTAGAATACGCTCATCTCTAGTAGAAATTTCTGCTTGTAGTAATTGTTTTTGTTGTTCTAACTGCTGTAAGCGAGTTTCTTTTTCTCGCAATATTTGGTCTTGACTGGCAATCCTTTTTTCTTTGGCTTGGAGTTGACTTTGGAGTTGCTTACTTTGCTCTTCTAATTGAGCGAGTTGTTCTAAGCCCCGATTCCGTTCGGCTAAAAGACTATTTAGTTCGGCACGCATACTATTTGCTCGCTCTGAAACAGTTTTTAGCTGAGTTTTAGCTTGAATAAAATCTCGATTGATTTTTGCTAATTTTGTTTGTGCTTCCGTTTGTTGCGCTTTAACAACAGACAATTGTGCTTCTACTTGCTGTTTTTCTTGAGTTGCTTGTCTTAATTCCCCTTCTGCTTGACGTTTTTCTCTGAGGATATCATCTATTTCAAATATCCCTCTACGCAAATTTTCACTTAGAGCAAATAAGGTACCGAGAGTAGAAGCAGCAATAAATAATCCCGTAATAAAGGTAATGATCCTCGCCGTTTGACGAGGACGAAGTTTGAATAACCGCAGTCTTGCTTTACCTACCTTCGTTCCTAAGCGATCGCCTAAGACTGCAATCAATCCACCAAGCAATAAAATTGCTACAATCAGAACCCAAGCACTGGTTGTCATGCCGTCTTGGTTTTACGTAAACTGCTGGGATAGAGCCACTGGGTTATGTACCGTTATTTTCTTTTTGTGGATAGAAATCATATTATCCTGTCGTAAATCTCCCAAAAGACGAGTAACTGTAACACGAGTTGAGCCAATAGCTTCGGCGATCGCTTGATGAGAAAGTTTTAAATCGATTCTAATTCCTTCATTAGTAGGAACGCCAAAATCACGACAAAGAATTAACAAAAAACTCACTAACCGAGAACCCATATCTCGATGAGCTAAAGTTTCGATCATCATCTCTGTCTGTAAAATACGCGAAGATAAACCCCGCAGCATAATCATCGATAAGTCGGGATTATCTTTGAAAGCTTGTTCTACTTGTTCGATCGGTGCTGAGAGCAATTCTACCGAAGTAAAAGCAACTGCATGATAAAAACGATCCGAACGTTGTCCAGTGATTAAAGATAGCACACCGAATACGCTATTTTCTCTTAACAAAGCTACGGTAATTTCTTCTCCTGCTTCGTACACACGAGAAAGTTTGACTGCTCCTTTGAGCAAAAAGTATACTCTTTCTGCTCGATCGCCAGGGAAAAAAATTGTTTTGCCCCTTTCAAAGGATTCAACAATTGGTGGAAACGAGCCACGACCAATTTGACGGAATACAGATGCTAGGGGTTGATTTTGAGTCAGAGATAGTTCCATCAAGCTCACCAATACGGGAGACAATAAATTAGTTTTTAATCTTACAACTTTTAATGGTTAGATAAAAAGGATTAATGTTTTGAGCAGCTAGCTTCAAATACACTAGAGTATCAAACGCCAACAAGTTTTTTGTGTTTTATAATGCACGATTATTATGTATTATGTCTATTTTAAATCCCTCAAAAATTAGGTATCTATTTACTGTTTATCATATTTATCCTAGTTTACTTTCATACTATCAATAGATAAATACCATAAAAATAAATTATTCAACTAATATGCTAGACTTAACTGGAAAAAACGCTCTTGTTACTGGAATTGCTAATAACCGTTCGATTGCTTGGGGTATTGCTCAACAATTACATCAAGCTGGAGCTAACTTAGGTGTTACTTATTTACCCGATCCTAAAGGACGTTTTGAGAAAAAAGTAGGAGAATTAGTAGCCCCCCTCAATCCTACTATCTTTTTACCCTGCGATGTCCAAGATTACGAGCAAATTGATGCTACTTTCTCTACTATTGCCGAAAAATGGGATAAATTAGATATTCTGATCCATTGTTTGGCTTTTGCTGACAAAGAAGATTTATCGGGTGAATTTAGTGCAACTTCTAGAGAAGGTTTTAATAAAGCTTTAGAAATTAGTGCTTATTCTCTAATCGGACTGGCTAAACGAGCAAAACCTTTAATGAAAGAAGGGGGAAGCATTATTACTCTTTCTTATATAGGAGGAGTTAAAGTAGTCCCTAATTACAATGTTATGGGTGTAGCCAAATCTGCTTTAGAAATGAGTGTCCGCTATCTGGCTTCAGAATTAGGTTCGGCCAATATTCGCGTTAACGCGATCTCCGCAGGCCCCATTCGTACTCTAGCTTCCTCGGCTGTAGGTGGTATTCTCGATATGATTCGCCATGTAGAAGAAATTGCTCCCCTCAAACGGACTGTTACCCAAATAGAAGTAGGTAATACGGCTGCTTTTTTGTCTAGCAATCTAGCTAGCGGGATCACCGGACAAGTAATCTATGTCGATGCTGGTTATGAAATTATGGGTATGTAATTCAGTAGGGGCGAAGGGCCTTTCGCCCGTACAGTTATCAGGTAGGGGCGTGTCTTGGTGAGCTACCCAGAGCGTCTTTCGAAGTGGCTGTCTTTTGAGTTCTCCTCAAAAGCTTGTAAGCCACGTCCGACGAGGGTTCTCACCGCTTCGCGAATCGCCCGTAAATTAGTTTAAGATAGATAAAAATTATGCAAATTAGCGATCGCCAAATTCAAGAAAATCAATCACAATCATCTTTTTTACTTTCTCGTACGGCTTCTGTCAGAAGAACTACAGGAGAAACGGATGTAGAAGTAACGATAAATCTCGATGGTCGGGGTAAATGTGAGGTAGATACGGGCATTCCCTTTTTAGACCATATGCTGCACCAAATTTCTTCCCATGGCTTAATCGATCTTGAAATTAAAGCCCGAGGAGATATCGAAATTGACGACCATCACACCAATGAAGATGTTGGTATTACTTTAGGTCAAGCCTTAGCTAAAGCCTTGGGGGAGCGTAAGGGAATTGTCCGTTTTGGTCATTTTGTTGCCCCTTTAGATGAAGCTTTAATTCAAGTAGCCCTCGATTTTTCAGGTAGACCCCATCTAAGCTACGGCTTAGAAATTCCGACCCAAAGAGTAGGTAATTACGATACTCAGTTAGTACGAGAGTTTTTTGTCGCTGTAGTAAATCATTCCCAAATGACACTACACATTCGTCAGCTAGACGGAATAAACTCCCATCATATTATCGAAGCAACCTTTAAAGCTTTTGCGCGATCGATGCGGATGGCACTGGAAATCGATCCCAGACGTGCCACCGACATTCCTAGCTCTAAGGGTGTTTTGTAAAAAAACTCCCTAGTCAGAACTGGAAGATTTATTATTCGTTAAATACTGAGACTGGTAAGTAATTAAAGAAAAAATTGTGGCTGAGTAAAGAACCCAAAGCATATTATCTAATGATTTTAAGGGGTTTTCCACAAGATTAGCCACGATTGTATAAGTCAAATACAATAGTGGCCAAAAAGTCTCCATATCTCTGTTGGTACGAATTAAGGCAATTGCCTTAACTAAATTAATCACGAATCCAATCAAAAATACCGATAAACCCAAAAATCCTGTCGCCAGCAAGATTTCTAAAAAACCATTGTGAGAATGGGGAATTCCATTTTTTCCATAAGGTCCAAACGCCAAATTAACATAGGCAGATGCTCCATCTAGGTCATGCCAAAATCCTTGATATCCATAGCCCAACCAAGGACGCTGTTGAATCTGATCCCATACATATTGCCAAATCACTGTACGACCAGTTAAAGTCGCATCCTCACCAATTGCCGCAAAAAATACGTCCTCATGACCAGCAAGCCAAGTAATTGCCATTAAACCCACTATGGCACAAGCCAAAAATGCTGAAATCATAATTTCATATCTCGATCGAAAGATACGAGCTATAAAAAATAAAGTCAGCATTATAACCAAACCAAGTAAAGCATTTCCAGATTGGGAAAGAACTATGAGAACAATAGAGATAAAGACATAGAGCCATGGCAACCAACTATTATTCTTATTTCTTCTGTCTAGTGCCGTAATTAAAAATATAAGCACTCCTAAAATCATTTTTTGACCGAATCCATTTTTATGGGTAAATATGCCTCGCAAAGCCCCTTCATGTGCGCCACTCATAAATCCATATTGCGGTATGGCAATAGCCATTAAGATGCTACTGATTAGCATTAAAGCAAACGTCCAGAATAATATTTTTATCTGCTCTTTTGGCGTGTAGCGTGTAGCTAAATAAAGACCAAAAGCTGTACAGCCCACTCCAGACAAACCATATTTAAGAGTATCTTGAGGAAAATCAGACCAAAAATAAGATAGCAGAACAATTCCTAAATAGATAGAAATATATCTATCCTTAATTATTACTGCCAAGACTTTTCGCCAGCGAAGAATTAAGAGTGTAAAGGTAATTAAATATACTAACATTAGTAAGCCATTAAATATAGCGTAATTACCTGTACTTAATGAAGTTAAAGCATTTTTATCCCCTTGGCTAGCACCGTTGGTAATTATAAGATTTATTATTCCTCTGGAAAAAATAAAAAGAGCTGCAACCGTAAATGCTGGCTCAAAAACTTTTAAAAACTGACTTAGCGTTGAAGTTTTATTAAATTTCGTGGAAATATCAACCATAAGATAAAGATAAAACAATCAGGTAAAAATTAGCAATAGTAAATATTTAGAGTAATTTTTTATATATCCAGTTCCAACCTAGCATAAGTCTTTAGTTGTGATAAATTGTGCTTTTTCTGTTCTTTACCTAAGATATGAATGATAAACGAGTAAAAACAAGTCAAGTAAACTCAAAATAAGTTCTACAGTAACTTGCCCTAGTTTATACTTATTATTTAGAGGAAATACTTAAGGATTATGATATTAATCTCACTATCTCAGGTTTGAACTTTTATTTACACATTACTGATTTATCAATATTATCAGTCAACTCGATATAAAAGAAAAAAATATAAATGGAACTATCTTTAATAATATGTACGTACAATCGAGAGGAATACTTAAAAAAAACCCTTGATTCTCTCAGATTTCAGACCTTAGATCCTAGCCGATTTGAGATTATTATTGTTGACAATAATTCGTCTGATTCAACCAAATTTATTGCAGAAGATTATGTAAAAAAGCACTCTAATGCAAAATATATTTTTGAAAGCAAACAAGGACTTTCCTATGCAAGAAATACAGGGTACAAAGAAGCAAAGTCGGAAAATATTCTTTATCTAGACGATGATGCCTATTTAAATGTGGATGGATTAGAAAGTCTGGTTGATTTTATCAATTCAGATGAAAAATTAACCATAGTAGGGGGTAGAGCAATTATAAAATATCCCGAAGAAAAACCTGACTGGGTGACCAAGCCTGTAGTCAACTGGCTCGGTTCTTACGATTATGGCGAAGCTACAATAGAAGTAACTCCAGAAAATATCAAGAATAAAATTGTGAGATTTCCCATCGGCTGCTGTTTCTTTGTTAGAAAAAGAATTTTGGACGAAATAGGTGGTTTTAATCCTCAACTGGGAAGAATAGGCAAAAAAATGCTTGCAGGAGAAGAATTTCTTATTTCTAAGTATGTGCAAAAAAATAAGGGGAAAATTGTCTATTTTCCTAAAATTAAAGTGGAGCACGCTATTGTTCCTAATTGGTTAAATCAAGAATTTTTGTTAAAGAAAACTTCTTTTTACGGGATTTCTGATGTTCACGTACATTTTTTAAGTGAAGAAAGTTTATGGAAGCATATTAAATATTTTTGTTTTAGAATAATATTTCTTGTTAAGAATTTTATAGATTATTTTGGGGCACTGATAACTAGAAATAAACAAAAAGAGTTTGAAGTAAGACTGCTTTTAAATTTCAATAAAAGCATAATATTAACTTTTATGAAATTTATTTTTGTACCAGAAACTAATGTTTAGTCATTCTATATAGCTTATGTAAATTAATTATAGCTAAACACCTCGATAAAATAAAAAATAAGGTTCTTCCGATTTCGTCATGCTAAAAAGCTGGCGATCGCCAGCTCCGCCCATCTCCCAAGCCTAATTCTACCGTTATCAATTGTCATTAGGCGAAGATTATTGAGAATAGCTTTGGGCTGAAATCCTTATTTGATGGTGCTTTCAGAGAAGCCGTGAAAAGTCAGGTTATCATAGCTAGTCTAGAAGAGCCAAAAATATAAAGGAGATAAGTGTTTTAATTATGTTCAGAAATCAGTATCTTGTAGTAACAGAGCCAATAGAATCAAATTTTCAGGAAATTAGCTCAACTTATTTCCACGGCTTGCATGTTTATGCACACTCGTATACAAACACGTCAGTGGCTAAGCATTTAGAAACAGAAATATTGTTAATAGGCTACATAATTGATCCCCAAAATCCCCAAGATAGCAACGAAGAAATTATTAATCATATTGTCCAACAGTGTCCAACAGAAAAACTCTTCTTCCAAAAAATTCAGACATTATCTGGTCGATACGTTCTAATCTACAAAAATAAATTGTCTTTTATAGTTACGGGTGATGCCTGTAATTTACGACAAATTTACTATAATCTCTCTAATAATCATACTGTTCTTACTTCATCTGTACAGATGTTTTTAACCTATTATGATTATGCAGCAGAGATATCTCAGCTTAAAAAAGATTTTATAAATGATCCTATCTACAAGCAAAAAGAGTCTGCATGGTATGGAAATAAAAGTATAGATGACCGTTTGTATAAACTTCTTCCTAATCACTCTATAGATTTAAATAACAAAGAAGTCAAAAGAATTCCTCTATACTCACCGACACAATTTTCGAGTGAAGATGATATTATCGATTTTGTTTCAATAATGCTGAAGGGAACCTTTGCCTCTTTGATAAAAAGACATAAATTGATACAAGCCTTAACTTCAGGATTAGATAGTAGAATTTTGCTAGCTGCTGCCAAAGAATTTACAGATGAGATACAGTTCTACGTATTCCATCATAACGATCATCCTCCTTATCCACCAAATGTATGGGTATCTCAGTCCCTTGCCCAAAAGTTAAAATTGAATCATGCAGTTATCAAACCAGATAAAATTAGACCCGAATTTTTAAAAGCATATAAAAAAGAGCATGTAATACCTAGAATCTTAACTAAAACAGACCATATTCAGTATTTTAAAGATCACTACAGCGATCCAAACATAATTAATATCAGCGGTAATGCTTCAGCAATGTCTAAGTGTCATTACGGCTATACCAACAAAGAAATTAGTTTAGATATGTTGCTCTTCTTTTCTGGTCACCACTTATCCAAAAACACATTTGTTAGGCAAGAATTGGCAGAATGGTTAAAAGATGCTAGTCAATACTCAAAAGAATATGGAATTCCTGTGCTTGATTTATTTTATTGGGAGCAGAGAATGGGAAATTGGGGGGCACTTCAATCTTTTGAAAAAGATATGGCAATAGAAGAAGTATGTCCGTTTAATAATACAAGTATACACACTAGTCTTCTACAAGTAAAACCTTCAAGACGAGCATCACCTGACTATAAATTTTTTAGAAGACTTTTACAAAACCTCTGGCCCGAAACTTTAATAGAGCCGATAAATCCCTACAACAATAAATTACAAGGAGTCATTAAGACATTGAGGGGAAGAATTAAAAGAAATGCTCATTTGAAATACGCTATGTATCAACTGAGCAATTTTCTCTAAATCGTCATATCTTGTATGACAGATAATCTCTTAGAATGTTTTTTAAAAACTGCATACCGATTCTTGCGTAATATCTAAAATAAGTTGAGATATTTATTTTAAATTGTGTTGTAGGGAGATCGGTTAAATGAAATTATATAAGATGGCTTTGATTGTCATTTTTACAGCATTTTTGCTTGGAGGACTACATACATCGTATAAAGCAACTAAAATAGTTTCTCAAAAAAAAATTGTAGTAGGATTTGAGCAGCATCGAGCTGGTACTAAATATAACAAATCTGCACAAGAGAAAGATTGGGATGTAGTTTGGTCTAAAGAAAGCTGGATGAATAATTATGCCTTCATTACTGATAGTGAAGCTCATTCTGGCAACAAATCTCTCAAAATTACCCATCGTCCAGACGCTAGAACTGGTGGTAATGCCTTGTGGAAACTCCCTGCCGAGAAAGAATACTATCTTTCTTATTGGGTTAAATTTGAAGACGATTTTGATTTTGAAGGAACTGAGTATGGTACTGGAAAACTACCTGGATTGGGAGGTGCTGGAGGTCTGTGTGTAGGAGGTACAAACGGTAGTGCAATTTGTGATGGCAACAATGGTTTTAGTGCTAGATATTTCTGGAGAGAAGATGGCAGAGCCGTTTTGAATTTAAAACACATGGATAAACCGGCTACCAGTAAATGGAATCCTGACTTGAGACTAATTGACAGCAACGGCAAAGATAAGTATTTTCAACCAGGTCAATGGCACAATTTGATTCAAAGAGTCAAAATTAATGATGGCAGCCAGGCTAATGGAGAAGTCGATGTCTGGATGGATGGGGAGCAAGTACTTTCAGTTCAAGGCTACAGATTCGTTACTAATAACAAAGGTATAGATAATCTTTATTTCAATACATTTCATGGAGGAGCGAATGATAGGCGGTGGTGGCCAGAGCGTACGGTGTATAGTTACTGGGATGATTTTGTAGTATCGACATCTGCTGCTGATGTCGGTTTATAACTATATTTGAATGACTTTAAAAGTACTACGCTAATTTTTGACGTTCGGAAAAGCTCACACCGCAAGCATTTCTAGCTATATTGACCGTAGTTTCATAGATTTATAGCTATCGAACTCCTGCATTTGCACTAGCAATGATTTAACTGTTCTCAGCAATTGGGTTACTCCCTGTCTGCGATCGCAAAAAAGGGTCAATCGTCAAAAGACCATAGGACAAGGGTTTCATTTACTTTGGTCAGTCAAGTAGGTTCAGTTCTTATCCATCTGGATTATAATATGAGTCTATTATTGACACTCCCTTAGGCTAAAGCCGTAAGGGATTCTTGGTTCAAAGAATCTCCGTTAGACAGCAGGGGGGGAAGGGGGGAAATATCCAGACATTAACTGGGTTCGCTGCCAAAAGACAACTTAAAATCCCCCCTTTCCCGCCCCAACTGCCCAAGAGGGAGTTTCTCCCCAAGCGTACCGCCAGTTACCTGCGGAGGGAAACCCGTCCGCAGTACTGGCGTAAGTTCCGAGATGCCCTCCCGTACTTAATCCTTTTTTGAGGATATTGATGCTGGCTGCAATATCTCTATCTTCGATATACCCACACTTACAAGCATGAGTGCGAGTTGATAGAGCTTTTTTGATTCTTGTTCCACAAGCTGGACAATCTTGAGAAGTGTAGTGTGGAGGAACTGCAATTGTTATCTTGTCGAACTTCCATGCCATATACTCTACCCAATTACGAAACTGTGTCCATCCAGCATCACTTATTGACTTGGACAATTTACGATTACGAACTAGATTTCTCACATTTAAATCTTCATAGACGATGCAATCATTAGAAGCACATACGCACCTTGCTAACTTCACAGCATGGTCTTTACGTTGTCTACTTACTTTTAAATGTTGTTTA
>JAAUYH010116924.1_pt1 | contig 13819 bp, 14 predicted proteins | sample 7278061 | NCBI WGS metagenome assembly JAAUYH01 (sample SAMN14350203, study PRJNA611818) | marine sediment metagenome | isolation source: surface marine sediment (0.6m) | place: French Polynesia: Moorea | collected 2018-08
CACCATGATCCCGGTGTCGGGATCATGGTGACGACTGGGGTTGTGGGCAGCGGACTGCCGATCGCCAACGGGCTTGCAATGGCAAGCCAGAACAACGGTGACGGCAAGGTGACGCTGGTGAATTTCGGCGATGGCGCGGCCAATATCGGCGGTTTCCACGAAGCCATGAACATGGCTCAACTTTACAAGCTTCCGGTCGTCTTCCTGTGCCAGAACAACCGCTATGGCGAACACACGGCCTATGCCGACCATACCGACAGCCCCAATATCGGGTCGCGCGCTGCCGCTTACGGGATGAAAGGCGTCACGGTCGATGGCAACGACGTGAACCAGATCTACCCGGCGATGGAGGAAGCGGTCGAACATGCCCGCAGCGGCAAGGGGCCAGTGCTGGTCGAGGCCATGTGCTACCGCATGATGGGCCACTTCTTTGGCTCGGACTTTTCCTACATGCCCGAAGATCATCTGGCTGAAATGCAGGCCGAAGATCCGCTACCCAAGCTGCGCGCAGTGATGCTCGAGCGCCAATTTACCGAAGAGGAGCTCGACAGGATTGTCGCCGATATTGATGCGGAGATCGCTGCAGCGGTCGACCATGCGCTGGCCGCACCGCTGCCGGACACCGACGAAATCTACAAAGACGTGCTTGAGGAGGTGAACTGACATGACCGAGATCACCATGACCCAGGCCCTCAACCTTGCCATCGATGAAGCGATGGCCGAGGACGACGGCGTATTTTGCCTCGGCGAAGACGTCGCCGCCAAGCAGGGCGGCGGGGTGTTCAAGATCACCTCGGGCCTGACCGAAAAGTATGGCGAGCATCGCATTCGCGCGACGCCGATTTCCGAGACAGCGATCATCGGCGCGGCAGTAGGCGCAGCGCTGGCTGGACAGCGACCGATTGCCGAGATCATGTTGATGAACTTCGTTGGCGTTTGCATGGACCAGATCGTCAACCACGCGGCGAAACTGCGCTTCATGTCGGGCGGTCAGACACCGTGCCCGATCGTCATCCGCACCACCACCGGTGTGGGCGTTGGCTTCGGCGGGCAGCACTCCGACATGCTCGAGGCGTGGTTTGCACACGTCGCCGGCATGCATGTGGTCACACCTTCGAACGCTGCCGATGCGCGCGGGTTGATGCGCTCGGCCATCGACGCGAACGACCCGGTCGTCTTTATCGAGAACATCCTGTGCTATGGCCTGACCAGCGAAGATCCTGGGCCGGGTTATCGCGTGCCGCTCGGCAAGGCGGCGGTGCCGAAGGAAGGCTCGGACCTGTCGCTCATCACCTATGGCCGAACCGTGCTCGACGCGCTCGAAGTGGCAGGCGATCTTGAGAAGGAAGGCATCAGCGTCGAAGTCGTCGATCTGCGCACGATCGCGCCTTACGACGAAGAGGCGGTGCTCAAGTCGGTCCGCAAGACCGGGCGCGCACTGACCCTGCACGAAGCGGTGCGTCCGTTCGGCACCGGCGCGGAGATCGCGGCCAACATCCAAGAAAAATGCTGGGACGATCTCAAGGGCCCGGTGCGGCGCATCGGCGGGACGTTTTCGGCAGTGCCGTTCGCGACCCATCTCGAACAGGCGTGGATCCCGCAGAAGAGCGATATCGCCGAACAGATCAAAGCTTCGGTCGGGAAGGGCTGAGCCTTGGCTGAAGAAATCCGCATTCCCAAGCTCGGCATGAGCGCGACCGAGGTGACGCTGGCCGAATGGATGTTCGGCGACGGCGAGCAAGTTGCCAAGGGTGACATCATCTACACCGCCGAAACCGACAAGACGACCGTCGAAATCGAAGCGCAGGCCGAAGGCGTCATTCGACCAACCGGTGAGGAAGGCGTCAAATACAAGGTCGGCGACGTCATCGGGACGATTGAATGACTTCGCCGCGCGAGCTGCTATCGGTCGTCTATGCGGCTGCCGGCGCTCGCGATTGGGACAAGGTCGAAAGCCTGATCCACCCCGATTTCGTGCTCTACGAAGCCGAATGCCTGCCCTTCGGCGGCGAGTGGCGCGGCAAGGACGCGCTGCAACGCTGCGCGGCAGCAATGTACGGCACCTGGGCAGAGGCCAAGGTCGACATCCACGACATCACCGGCGGCGAAAGCTGGGCGGTGACGGTCTTGACCCTGACCATGACTTCAAAGCGCACCGGCGAAACCTTTTCGCAGACGGTCAATGAGGCCGGCACCTTCGAGGATGGATTGCTCAAGGAGTTGCGCATCCACTACTTCGATGCCGCCGAGGTTGCCGCGAAAGCATGAGCGCTGCGCGGCATGCAAGTTGATGAAGTACATGCTGGAGCGGCGATTGCGCGTATCTTCGCCCGGTTCTTCCGGAACCGCATTTTGAAAGAGCCAGCGCGACAGTAACAGGCGCATAGTGTGTAGGAAAATCGGCTTCTTCGATGGGCGGAGAATCGACTCCAAGGCCGCGCAATGGTCCGAGTATCAGCCGCCGTTGCCCCCTCTGATAAGTTGCCTCGCGCTGTCGATGACAAGTGCCTCCCACTCCGCCTCGCTCAAGCCTGAAGCGTGAGGCTTGATGGCGATAAAGCCATGGGTGCTTGCCCAAATCTGTAGAGCAAGACGACGCGCATCTTCTTTGGGAGGGCTGTCGGCGGTAAGCGGCTGAACAATCCCGATTGCCACCGCAAAGCTTTCGCGCGCGGCGCGCTTAGCTTCTTCGCCGGGGGAATAATCGGTGGCTCCCATGCCGAACATCAAGGCGTAACGATTTGTGTTGTGCTTGTAGAAGTCGAGGTAAGTTTTCGTGGACTCGATAATGACCGCTTCGGGATCCTGTTCGGATTGCCCGCGCGAGACAGCTGCGGCCAGGTCGCGGAAGCCAGCGATGTATAGCTGCTCGCAGACCTGATCCTTGCCTCCAAAATAACTGTAGACGCCCATGGTCGAGAGGCCTGCGCGCTTGGCAATGTGCCGCACCGATAGCGCCTCGACCCCTTCTTCGCGCAGGATCGCCTGTGCGGCTTCCAAAATTCGCGAGCGTTGATCCAATGCCTCGGTCATGCCCCTTGCCATAGCGAAATAACAGCGTTATAGGCAACTGTATAACACTGTTATAGGAGTTATCATGTCTACAAGTCCCTGGGTTCAAGGTGCCTACGAGCCCGTCGTACGTGAGATCGAGTCGTTTGATCTGGAGGTGGAGGGCAACATTCCTCCCGATCTCAACGGCATTCTCGCCCGGATCGGACCCAACCCGATCGGCGAAGTCCCGCCCGACCACAATCTCTTTAATGGTGACGGCATGGTGCACTCGCTCACGCTCAAGGATGGTCGTGCGCAATCCTATCGTAACCGCTGGGTGCGCACAGAGCCCGCCGCCCGCAAGCTTGGCGAAGAGACTGTTCTCGAGCAAATCGAACACACCGATTTGGCCAACACGCACATCGTCCCATTCGCCGGGTCGCTCTATGCGCTCTCCGAAACCTCGATCCCCTACAAGGTCAACGAAAAGCTGGAAACGCTCGGGAGGGAGGACTTCTCAGGCTTCATCGATTCCGGCTTTACAGCGCATCCGCATATCGATCCGGCAACCGGCGAGATGCACGCGATCGGCTATGACAATAACGCCGATCCAAGCGTCACCCACTACGTGATTGGGGCCGATGGGACCCCCAGGCGAAAACACAAGATCGCTCTTGGCAGCGCCAACATGCTACATGACTTTGCCGCCACCGAAACCTTCGCAATCATATGGGATCTGCCCCTGCTGTTCGACGAGGAAGCGGCCAAGCGGGGATCCCAGGTGCCCTACAAATGGACGCCGGGCTATGAAGCCAAAGTCGGGCTACGTCGGCTCGATGCCGCCGATGCGAGCATTCGCTGGTTCGATGCCCCCGAAGCTTTCATCTTTCATGCAGTCAATGCGTGGGAAGAGCGCGCCGAAGACGGTTCCGTCACCAGGGTTCACTGTGACGTGATCCGGCGCGACAGTATGTTTGCCAGCGACAGCACCGGGCCGGGCGATATGGCCATTCCACAACTCTATCGCTGGACCATGGACCTTGAAACGGGCCGCATGTCGGAGGAAATGTTGGATCCCCGCGCGCAGGAATTCGGCCGTATAGACGAGCGCTACTGGGGCCGCAAAAACCGATTCAGCGTAACGACCGAGCTGTTCCGATTCACCGGAGACACCGGCATCATTGTCTATGACGGCAATGGCGGCAGCCAAGAATGGAGCTTCGGCAAAGGCGCAGCCACCAGCGAAGCCGTGTTTGTGCCGCACAGCGAACGGGCCGGCGAAGGCGAAGGCTACATTCTCGCAACGGCGACGGATGTAGCGAAACGGGCTTCGAAAGCTGCAATTTTCGATGCACAGAATGTCCAAAAGGGCCCGCTGGCCGAGATCAAGCTTCCGCAAAGACTGCCGGTGACGTTCCATGGGAGCTGGCTGCCCGCAGTGTGACGGACTTGCCTGGCGATCACCCGACAACAATTGGGGGCGCCCGACTGCCTACATCGCCTGCCCGTCATCCCGCACGCTTTCCGCTGCGCCCGAGCACAGGATTAGGAGCGGGCCGGCCAAGCCTTCTGCTGCCACTAGATGAACAGGTATAGCCCCAAACTTGATGAAACAACATGTCCGACTTTTCACTCCTGTGTCTGGTAGCGAGATCATTCTTCCGAATTGTCTATTTCATGAGCCACCCCGAATACTTGCCATTGTTGCAGCAAACAGGACCCGTTCACACTCCGTAGTTCGTTGACTCACGTCATTCACTCGATAGATTTGTCACATGGGGTGACGGGGGAATATTATGAAGAATCGTGAGCTTGAACTGGAGGTATGGACTGAAATACTTGATTACGACTTCAAGTCAGGCATGAAATCTGTCCAAGTGGTCTCGATCAGCTTCTCGGAGAAGAAGATAGAAACCTGGTATTACACGGGTAAGACCAAGCTGCTCGGAATGGAATTCAATTCGATCAATGACAAGTTCATAATCGATCACTACAATTTTTACGATAGTGGCGGCGTGGCATTTCTACTCCAAGGAACGACCGCGACAGCCTTCAGCGCTGGCAAATTGCCTTCGATCGATTACGAATTGGGAATGTTCATCCGTCCAGATGGAACGGGGGAGATGACATTCACGCACGATGCGTATCCGGCCTACTTTGTTGACATAGTGAAACCGAAGCCAAGACGCCGAATATTCAGTTACCTTCACCCGAACACGAAAATAATGGCGCAGAGAGACTACCAACGAATGATGGAAGACACGAGGAATTCCGGTGAGAAGCGGCCCATCGTGCCTCCTCTATTCTTGCTCTCACTGCCGCATGTATTCTCGCTCCTTTCGGACAAATATCAGATCAAGAGGAAAGTGAAATTCTGAGAGTTTGGGCGCATGATTATCCCCGCGTGCTGCCATTCTCAGGCCCAGATCTCGAATCGAAGTGCTGGAGTGACGGTCCCATGAGGGGTTAAACAGAGTAATTCTCAGGAATGCTTCCCCCTTAGGGCAGCATCTCGAGTATGATCCTCAGAGCGTCTGCCCATCATCCAGCACGAAATCCGCGCCCGTCACATAGTCCGCCGCGTCGGAGCACAGGAACAGCAACGGCCCGTCTAAGCCTTCCTCCGCCATCAGACGCCGCTTTGGAAACCGCGCAATCTGTTTCTTGCCCGGTCCGGTGTCGAACCAGTCATCGTTGATCGCGGTGCGGATATAGCCGGGTGAGATGGTGTTGACGCAAATCCCATGCCGCGCCCATTCGCGGGCCATGCTGCGTGATGCCTGGACTACGCCCGCCTTGCTGGCCGAATAGGCGACCAATCCGGGAGACGGCTCGAAAGCCGTGATCGAGGCGATCATCACGATCCTACCCTTGGTCACGCCCGCCGCCATCATCCGCTTCGCTCCTTCGCGCGCGGTCAGGATTGCGCCCTTGAGGTTGATGGCGAGGGTGCGATCGATCTCTTCCTCGGGCATGTCGGTCGCCATGCCGGCACCGTCGATCCCGGCATTGGCAATAACAGTATCCACGGTCCCGAAAGCGGCCTCGGCTGCGTCGAAACCGGCAATGATATCCGCTTCGCGCGCTACGTCCATTTCGATTGCCGCTGCTTGCGGGCCAATCTCGCTTGCAAGGGCTTCAAGCTTGTCTTTGCGCCGCGCACCCAAAGCGACTTTGGCGTCATTTGCCGCGAGGATGGTGGCAAAGCGTGCACCGAGGCCAGAGGACGCGCCGGTAATGAGCGCGGTGCGCCCCGAAAGATCGACGGAAAGGCTCATTGGCTGCGCTACTTAGCGGCTGGAAGTTCGCCGTCGATGTATTTCCGCAAGGTGGACTGGAAATGACGCACCCGGCTGTCCTGATAGTGGCCGAGCTCCATCACCCCCTCCTTCATGCTCTTCATTCCCGTCTGCACATGCGGCAGGTTCGACATGTCCTGATCGAAGACATTGGCGAGCTGCGGACCCATCTTGTCTGCCGCCCAGGCGAACGGCTCATCGTCGGGGATATAGGTCATTTCGACCGCGCGCGGGCGCTCTTCGCCTTTGGGTGTCGGGAATAGCAGGCGGATTTCCATGATGCATGAATCCGGCGTGTCATCGGGCAGCCAGCGATAGACCAGTGTCGGCAGGAAGCCGATCCACGGGGCGAAGTTCGGGAAGATGTTGTAGGTGAAGTTGTCGAGGATCTCGCTGTCCGAGGCATCCGAATAGTCGTAGCCATATTGCTCGGCGAATCCTTGCCTTCCCGCTTCGGCCAGCACCTTGCGCGCGCCGAGGGGATCGGCCGGATCGAACTCTGCGGCATCGTCGCCGGCAGCGAAGCGGCGGTTGGTTTCCGCGTCGTCGCCGCCCGAAAACTCGTTCATCTTTTCGAGGACGTAGTTCGAATCCTTGCCCTTCATATGCGGGCTGAGCACGCCCGAAGGGGTGATCGCGCGATTGAAATGATCGCCAATATGGTCGTAGCGCGTATTGGCATCGCCGAGGAACGGCAGCAATTGCGGGTGCGTAACGATCGAATGCCAGGCCTCCATGAAGGCTTCGGCGGTCGCTTTCCAGTTGGCCGGGATCCGCTTCTGCACCCACATGCCGGTGTAGCGGTTCTCGAAGTCGTAGCGCTCGTAATGCGTGGCCGCCGGACCGAGCCAGGTCTTGAAATCGGGCAGGTCGTGATTCTCGGTGAGCATCACGAAGCCTTGCCACAACTCCACGCGCGCTTCGGGCAGGCACATCTTCTTGTCCTTGAGGTGCTTGAAGTCCCACTCCGACGGGATTTCCTTCAAGCTTCCGTCATTGCGCCAGGTGAAACCGTGAAACGGACAGCGCAACTGGATCGAAGGGCCGCCCTCGGTGCGTAGCTTGCGGCCGCGGTGGAGGCAGGCATTGTAGAACGCCTTGACGCTCCCATCCTTCTGCCGGATCAGGACGAAGCTCTTCCCCGCAATCTCGAAAACGACTGTGTCGCCGGCATCGGGCATCTCGTCTTCGCGTGCCGCGAACAGCCAGACATTCGGCCACATCTTCTCGCGCTCGAGCCGGGCGAATTCCTCGCTGATGTAGGGCTCGACTGAGATCGGGTCGTCTCCCAGCTTGGCCACGGTTTCTTCGAACAGGTAATCTGGCGGCGTGCGCGTGTCGCCCTCGAGCATATCGGTGTAGCTGATCCCGGGACAGCGATCGTCCCTGGCGACGTCTTTGATCTCATTCATGGCGGGTCTCTATCCCTTGTCCTCGCACTTTGCGCAGTGTTCGCAGGAACGAATATCACACAGGTTTGCGCGACGGTCACCCTATCGGATTGGAGAGGAAGAATGGCGTCAGGTGGAGGGATTGCGGAACTGGGTGACGTGATGCAGCTCGCCTTCGTACCCAGGGATTTCGACGCGGCGGTGAAGCACTGGACCGAGGTGATGGGCGTCGGCCCCTTCTTCCTGATGGAAAGCATCCACCTAGAAGGCATGAAGTATCGGGGTGAGCCGACTGATGCGGTGTTCGACCTAGCGCTTGCCTATTGGGGCGATATCCAGATCGAACTCATCCGCCCACGCGACGATCATCCCTCGATCTATTCAGGAGAGTACGCCGATGTGAATGACGGACCGCACCATGTCTGCATCCTCGTCGACGACATCGAGGACGCTCGCCGTGTGTGCCGTGAACAGGGGGCGGAGATCGTAATCGAAGGCGCGCTGGGAGACAGCAGGGTGATCTATGTCGATCCGGGACGCGGGCCGGGCAGCCTCGTCGAAATACTTCAGCAGGGCGAAGCAGGGCCCGGCCTGTTCGCAATGATCAAACAGGCGGGTGAGGATTGGGATGGAAGCGAGCCGCTGAGGAGTTTGGGGTAGGAGTCTTTTTTCCGCACGCTATCAGGCGGGCGTAATCCTCGGCCCTTTCGGGCCTGCGGGTTGCGGTCGCTGCCGCGACCGTGCTCCGCCACCAAACCAATGGCGAAGCGCTGGTTCGACGCCGCAAGCGTCGCAAAGGCGACCGCCCGCCCGCAGCGGGCGCGGCTTGCCGCGCGTCTAGCGAGGGCGAAGGCGCGGATGCGCCTTCGCAAAACTAAGAATTCGCGCCGAGATAACCCAATTGTCCCGCTTTGAAGATCGTCTGCGCCCGGTTCACGCTGTCGAGCTTCTCGCCGGCGCGGTGGATATGGTAGCGGATCGTTGCGTGCGATCGTTCAAGGATCATGCTGATTTCCTTGTCGGTCTTGCCGATGGCCGCCCAGCGCAGGCATTCCACTTCGCGTTTCGACAGGACGCAATCTGAGGGAATCCGGCGCTTGGTTCGGTGGGCCTGAACGTACCCCGCCACAAAGCGGCGCGTGACCTGCGCAAACAGTGAACCGTAAAGCACAAATTCTTCCGACAGGTCCTCCTTCTCCCGGTCCATGCTGATGAAACTGTTGGCGGAAATCTGGCCGAAAGGCAGGTGTACGGGAATTACGATCGCGGCCTTGCACAGCGAACGCTTTTCGAAATCCGACAGGTCGAGTTCTTCGAGATAGGAGTTGCGCCAACGAGTGTTGAAGCCGTGGCGGTTCACCCAGAACGGCTCGCTTTCATAGCGGCAGGCGCGCGGCAATGGCGAATGGAGCGCCAGGCGATGGTCCTCCCACCAGCGCGCCCCATCGTCGAGCCAGCGGAAGATGTCGGCGTTCAGGATCGTGCCATCGGCATCGACCATCGGTTCCTTCGACGAGATGTCGTCGCACATGGCGATCTGCATGCCACGCTCCTGCGCCATGCGGGCAAGCACCTCGGCAGCATCGTGAATATCTTCGGGGCAGGTGATCGTGACCTGATCGAGCAATTGCTCCAGATGCTCGCGGCCTTGCGGTGTGCGCAGCTCGACTACGTTCGTGGCCATGTTCTGGCTCCTCTCATCCTCAACTCCCGTCGCGCGCAGCCTACTCTATTTTTTGCCGATTCGCCTCACACTTTACGCAGGGGCATTGCCGGTTTGCGCTGGCTACGCGAAAGGCACTGTAAGGGAGAATCGGGCGATGGTGTGGCAAGGCGAGAATTTCGGTGTCGCATTGAAGGCATTGGCGAATTCGATCGAACCGGATCGCGCAGCCCTGGTCCATGGCAAGCGGGTCCTGACCTGGAGCGAGTTCGACGCGCAAACCGATTCGATTGCCGCGGGATTGCGCCGGCATGGGCTCCAGCCGGGCGACATCGCCGGGCAGATGCTCCGCAATAACCCCGATTACCTGCTGGCCTATTTCGGCTGCATCAAGGCCGGAGTCACGCCGGTCAACGTAAACTACCACTACAAGGCGCGCGAACTGTCGGATGTGTTCGAGCGCTTCGGCCTGAAGGCGCTGTTCACCGAAAGCGACTTCGCACAAGCCGGTGCAGAGGCGATGCCAGATGGCACTCTGACGATCGACGTGGGCGATTCCGAATGGACGTCGCTGCAAAGGAGCGCCTTGCCGGATGGCTTTGCGCCCCACAGCGATCCCGAAGCCTTGTTCCTCACTGCAACGGGTGGCACGACGGGCATGCCCAAAGCGGTGATGTGGCCGATGATCGAGGCGTGGCAGGCCTTCAGCATTTCCGTCTGGCAGACCGGACTGGGCGAACCTCCTTTCGTGGCCGACTCGCTCGACAAGCAGGTGCAACGCGCGGCCGCAATTGGACCCAAGCATCCCGCCAGCGCCTCGCCGCTCCTGCTGCTTAGCCCGTTAATGCATGGCGCGGGGCAGTTCACGGCCGTCATCCACCTTCTCAAAGGCGGAACGCTGGCCTTGCTTCCGGCGGAAAAGTTCGACGCCGATTTGGCGCTCGACGAGGTGAAGCGGTTGGGCGCGCGCGGCATCTTCATCGTCGGCGACGCTTTCGCCTTGCCGCTGGTCGAACGTCTCGACGCACGCGGTGACGGGACGGAAGCACTGGCCAGCCTGCGTTCGATCACCTCTTCGGGCGCAGTATTCTCCGAGGGCCTGAAGCAGCGCCTGCTTCCCCATCATCCGCAAATGGCCATTATCGACGCGCTCGGATCGAGCGAGAGTTCCGGTACCGGCATTGTCATCACAACCGCGGCGGGATCTACGGGCGGGGGCAAGTTCCAGCCTCTGCCCGGACGCGAAACCAAACTTTTCGATGCCGATCTCAACGAAATCGAACCGGGCGAGGACGGGGTCGGGATCGTCGCGCGGACGGGGCCGCTGCCGCTCGGTTATCTCGGCGAAGACCAGAAGAACGCGCAAACCTTCCCGATGATCGACGGCAAGCGTTGGCTCATGACCGGCGACCGCGCGCGATGGGGTGCGGACGGCACGATGGAGTTCATCGGGCGCGACAATATGTGCATCAACACCGGCGGCGAGAAGGTTTTCCCCGAAGAAGTCGAAAAGGTTCTTCTCGAGCATCCGGCGGTGCATGATGTGAGAGTTGTGAGCCTTCCCGATCCCCGTTTTGGGCGAAAAGTCGTGGCGGTGGTCGAGCCGGAAGGCTGCGCTCCCGACAAGCTCGAAGAGATTCTCGATTCCCGCGCACGCGAGGGACTGGCCGGCTACAAGATCCCACGGCTGTATGTGTTCACCGATCAATCGCTCCGGCTGAATAACGGCAAGCCGGATTACAAGACGGCGCAGAAGCTGGCGGATGAAGCCGCGGCGTGACTACCCGGCGGGAAGTTGCTTCCAGCTTTTCGTTGACTGCAGCAACCGGGATTGATTGCTATCAAGGACAAGGGCTCATCGAGCCACTAGCTGCCTGAACTCTTGAAACTCCGGTCGGCGGAAACGTGGGGGAGGCACCCGTCTTGCGAGCTCCTGCAGTCGATCGAGTGCAGCGCGAGGACGATCATTGGAATCGACAAGCAACCATCCGTTCCGCTCCTCTGCGGCGAAACAAGAATACCTGCAGGCCTATGACCGCCTTGCCGAACAGTGGCCGAGCCTGTCCGAGACTCGATTCCTGGAAACAAGTTTCGGCCAAACCTTCTTGCGCATCCAGGGACCGGTCGATGGTCCGCCTCTGGTCCTCTTGCCGGGCGATACGGAGACGTCGCTGTCGTGGCTGCCGGCGATCGCGCCGTTGTCGCAAGACTTCAGGACGTATGCGATCGACCATGTCTACGATAACGGGCGGAGCATCTATTCAAAGGCGATGTCGCGCCCGCAGGACTTTGTCGACTGGCTCGACGAAGTGTTCGATGCCTTGGGTCTGAACCGGTTGAATCTGGTCGGGTATTCCTATGGCGGTTGGCAGTCTGCCCTGTATTCGCTGGCCCATCCCGATCGAATCGCAAAGCTGGTATTGCTGGCACCGTCATCGACGGTGCTCACGCCCGGCCCGGTGATACTGACAAGAGCCATCCTTTATCACTTCCTGCCGTTTCGCTGTCTCGCGAGGAACTATTTTCATTGGTACGGGCCCGATGCGGTGAAAGACGAACGAATGCGGTCGCGAGTCGACGAAATGGTGGAAGAAGACTTGCTGGCGCGCCGATGCTTCAAGAAAAGGAAGTTTGTTCCGCCGACGCAGCTTTCCGACACGGATTGGCGGACGCTGCGCGTGCCAACCTTGTTTCTGGTCGGCGAGAACGATCGTACTTATTCCCCGCATGCCGCTGTTCGTCGGTTGCGACAAGTCGCCCCAATGGTCGAAGCGAAAATCGCCCCGGCAACCGATCACTACATCTTGCTGACAAACCCCGAATGGGTAGTTCGAAAGATCTGTGAATTTCTATCCGTGCCGGATGGCGCGACTTAGGCCAGCACTTCGTCGACCTGCCTTCTCAGCGACATGGGCAATGCTGGAGCCCTGCCGATACGGATAACGAGGTTGGGCCGCGTTCCGGGAGCGCCGAGCCAGCTGGCAAACTCGCCACGCACACTTGCGACTTCGACCGGCATGTTGAGGTGCGCGTGGCGCACGCCGATCGCCGTCGCCTGCAAAGCGAAGCGCTGGAAACTGCGTCCGACCTGGATCCAGCCTTCTTCATCCTCCCGGTCTGCGATGAAGACTACGACGCCGGCAGAACTGTTCATCTGGCTGGCGTATTTCTCGTTCTCCGAGTCCGTTGCGAAGAACCGGTCAAACATGAAATTCCCAAGCCAGGTTGGAGACGTCGGATTGCCCGAACACGCCGTGAAAAGGCCATCGCGCGTCGCGAGCGCCGCTTCGGGATTGAACCTCATCCAATCCTTCAGTTCCTGCACGAAATCGGGGTCGTTGCATTGAGCGGTGTTTCCCTGAATGACGTATTCCAGCACTCCGTCCATTTTCGTTCGATCGGCCAGGAAGAGCGTTTCCACTCCCGAAATCTTGGCAGCTCGCTCCAGCGCTCGAAGCTCGTCGGAAGAGAGCGGCTGACCATCAAAGTCTGAACGCGTCGATTGGCGCAGGGGAATCGCGTCGCACAATTCCGTGTCGCTTGACGCTCCCGTACCCAACGAGATCTGGATCGAGGTCTCCTTGCCTGCAGGACGGATTGCGACCTCTCCCGGCCTGCCGCGCGAATTGCCAGCTATGAGCAGGTTCTCCGCGGAACATCCAAGCGTTACGAAGACATGGTGATCATCCGGGTCCACTACCGGGCAATTTCGTGTGAGATCGGGCAAGATTTCGATCGCATCGGTCCCGAGCCTGAATTTCCATGGTTGGGTGTTGTGCGAGTTGGGCGCCAATGTCGCGTAGCGAACAAAGTCCTTCAGCACCGGCTCGGTCGGAAGATTGGCGCGGAGATTTGCAGCGGTTGCATCGTATTCGCTCATGCTTCCGCCCGCGCAACCGCCGATCAATGTCATTGAAGCACCGACACCGCTTGCCGCGAGAAAACTCCGCCGTGACCAGGTCAACGGGCACCTCCGTCTCTTGCGCGTTCGAGAGAGCGAGGGGTGCAGCGCCACTCTCGAACGCATTGCCTTTGGAGCAGGGTTGAAGGGTCGGGTCATTGACCATGGTCAAACGACACCTCGCGAGACGGGCGAGGCATTGCCGCTCTCAACATGCGCAGCATTTCCTATCGCCAAGGGACATCGAGCCTGCCGGTACGATTGCTCGATGGCGACTGCACGTGGAACGGACCGTCTGAAACGGCAATGTCGGGCTTACCGATATTGCCGAACTGCGTCCCAACCAGCAAAGAAGTCTAGGGATTCGAGGCAACGCGACCGGATCGCTAGCGGTTTGCCCGATCCACCGGGGAACGCTCCCTAACCGGTCGTCCGCTCGGCCTTGTCCTTCTCGTTGGTGCCCTTGATCATCGCGCGCATCTGTTCCCATTCGGCATCCCCGAGGCCGTGGAGCATCGGGTAGAACGTCCCGCCGGTTGCCTGGAAGCCTGCGCCGTCGATGGCGATGGTC
>JAAUYH010195865.1_pt1 | contig 13818 bp, 11 predicted proteins | sample 7278061 | NCBI WGS metagenome assembly JAAUYH01 (sample SAMN14350203, study PRJNA611818) | marine sediment metagenome | isolation source: surface marine sediment (0.6m) | place: French Polynesia: Moorea | collected 2018-08
GTATTAATACCCAAATTTAAGTCATATATGCGTTTGAGAGCCATAATTACTTCTTCTAAAGCTGCATTACCCGCTCTTTCCCCCAAACCGTTGACGGTGGTATTGACTGAAGTTGCTCCGGCCATAATTCCAGCCAAAGCATTGGCAGTCGCCAAGCCAAAATCGTTGTGAGTGTGCATTTCAATCGCGATCGCCAGATTTTTAACTAATTTGCCGACTTTTGCTGCGGTTGTATTCGGATCTAAAATACCGACAGTATCGCAAAAACGAAACCGTTTCGCACCCCATTGTTCGGCAAAACTAGCTATGTCTAATAAAAAACTTTCATCGGCTCGAGAAGAATCTTCTCCACCTACGGTAACGAATAAATCGCGATCGACTGCAAAACTGATTGCATCTTTGAGGCGATCGAGCACTAATTGATAGTTGCTTTTAAATTTGGCCTTAATTTGAATCTCCGAGACGGGTATGGAAATGTGGACTCTTTTTAAGCCGCAAGCGATCGAGGCTTCAATGTCGGATCTCACAGCACGATTCCAACCTAGTAATTTCGTCCTTAAACCTAATTTCGCGATCGTTGAAATTGCTTCTGCTTCTGAATTACCCATCGCGGGAATGCCCACTTCTAATTCTTGAATGCCAATTTCATCCATTAAAACAGCTATGGCAACTTTTTCTTCTAATGTAAAAGCAACCCCAGCAGCTTGTTCTCCATCCCGCAATGTCGTATCGTTAATTTGAATTTTTTTTGTCATATAAATTTACCAATTTATAGTTCTTTTTTTACGGGATTTTAAATTCTACGCGCTCGTCGAACCAGTCAAAAATTCGTTGGAGTTGTTCGATTGAAACTAAACCGTATTGCCAGAGTAACATCGGAATTGGATCGTTTGAATTCTGTCTTTTTTGAAGGACTATGGCAATTTCAGAGTTTGATATTTTTAACTCTTCTTGTAAAAAGTGAATCAATTCTGTAGGTTTAAATTCTAATTCCATCACACCACCTTTTAGAGCTTTCAAAAATAGACAAATTTCAACTCCTTGTTGGGTAATTTAAATGCTTCTAGGGAGAATTTCTGTTTATTTGATACAATTTCTACTTTTTTTTCTATTTAATTGTTTTTCTTGAATTTTTTGTCGGTATTTATTTAAAAGTTAAGAAATTTAGGGAATAGTGACTAGTTTTGTATCGCCGATCGCCTCAAATTTAAACCTGAAAAGATTTAAATCAATAAAACTTCATAAACTAAAGCAAGAAATGACTGAGAAAGAGCGTCATTCTGTTAATTTAAATGTCGCAGATGAAAGCAAAAACCGCTCGCTCCTCTAATAAATTTGGTTAAAATCTTATCGAGATAAATTAGTTAACCTTTTCTCTAAGATTTCAATTCTATTTAATAATTTCTGCAGAGAATTACTTTTAAGATCTGTTTTTAAAAAATTAACAGAATTATCTTTTGTCGCAACAATTCGGCCCGGAATTCCAAAAACCTTGCAATCGGCCGGTACGTCGTTTAAGACAACAGAACTCGCACCAATAGTGACGCGATCGCCGATGTAAATATTGCCTAATATTTTCGCACCCGCGCCCAAAATAACATTATTTCCCAAAGTAGGATGGCGTTTGCAGTTGCGATCGCCTGTTCCTCCTAAAGTTACATCTTGGTAAATCCAACAATAATCTCCCACGATCGCCGTTTCGCCGATCGTCACACCCGTACCGGAATCGATAAATGCACCTTGACCGATACTCGCACCTGGGTGAATTTCTACTCCGGTCAAAAATCTGGCAAAATGAGCGATTAAGCTCGGTAAAAGCAAAATTTTACGCAACCATAACTGATGAGCTATTCTGTGCAAAATCAAAGCTTGCCAACCAGGATAACAAAATAATACTTCTAACCAGTTTCCGGCAGCAGGATTTCGCTCGAAAATAATTTTCCAATCTGCTTTGATGATTTTCCACCACTGCAAAGGTAAAACTGGATCTTTGTATATGGGTATGTTTAATCTCGCTCGAGCCGCTTTTTTAGCCGCGATCGGCTCTTTTATCGAATTTTTCACTTCTTTAATTCATAATAGCTTAATTTTTAATGCTTATAGCAATTGACAAAGCTAAGGTTAGTATAGGCGATCGCCATTAAACTAATTATTTTTATTAATCCCTACTCAAAAAAGCTAATTTGAGTCATAGCAAGGCAGATCGCCCCCTTTGAAAAAAAAAATGGGTAGGGGGGTTAGTATTTTTAGGTTGAGGTTTTAGCATTTCGAGATCCGAGGATCTATATTTTTGTACTCAATCTGAGTTAGAACAAAGCTATATAATTAAGCGAATAGATAAATTTTATTGCTTAAATAAAATTTGTACTCAGAATAAATCAAAATAATAAGTAGCTCAAAGCTTTGCCAAATAAACCTTTAGACCTTTTTTGTTCCTTAAATAAAACTCGAAGAGCAACGCGGATAGCAAATCCCTTTCCCAAAAAATGTTAAATTAGCTACAGAATTTGAATTCCGTGATAGCACTGGGGAAGCTAGGTTTTTCCCCCAGTCTTTTATAAACTAAAATCGAATTGAGTACAAAATAAATTGCGATCGCCAAACTGAAAAAATAGTCCGAAACCTTTCTATTTCAAGCATTAGAGTTTGAGTACCTAAATACCCAAACCCTTTAAAATAAATAGCTGAACCCCGCACCAAAAATACTCAGACCCGGCCCCAAGAAAAAAAACCTCTTCCCATCAACCATAGGTTAGCAAGCTTGAGTACAGAACTAATTAAATTTAATAAGTCTAAACCGGCGCAAAAAAAAATTGCTTCGATTTGGCAATGCTATAAAGGATACAACGGATACAACGTATCAAAAGCGCAGAACTAAAGTAAAGCGATTTATTTCTGAGAATTTTGGAAAATGTAGGTAGGGTAGGGAAGGATATATTGTTGTTATGTTTCACTTCATGCTTTAACTTTCGATCGCTTATAAATATCGTCCAATTATATTAATATTTCACGGAATTCAATGTTACATACATCAGGCATTGTTACTACCTCAGACGCAAAAAGTGATAGTAAACCCGTTGGTGGTTGTGCATCTGCAGGATGCGGTTCACCAAGTACGGAAGTTAAAGACCAAAAGTTACAAGAGAGAATAGCCAAACACCCTTGTTACAGCGAAGAAGCACACCATCATTATGCAAGGATGCACGTCGCAGTAGCACCAGCTTGTAACATTCAATGTAACTACTGCAACCGCAAGTATGACTGCGCTAACGAAAGTCGTCCCGGAGTAGTCAGCGAATTACTAACTCCAGAAGAAGCAGCCCACAAAGTATTAGTTGTAGCTAGCGAAATTCCCCAAATGTCAGTCTTGGGAATTGCCGGCCCTGGAGATCCTTTAGCTAATCCAAAACAAACTTTTCGCACCTTTGAATTAGTTGCAGACAAAGCACCAGATATTAAATTGTGTTTGTCAACTAATGGCTTAATGCTCCCCGAATACGTCGATCGCATCAAAGAATTGAATATCGATCACGTCACGATTACCATCAACATGGTAGATCCAGAAATCGGCACGCAAATTTATCCTTGGATTCGTTACAATCGCAAACGCTACAAAGGATTGGAAGCATCGAGAATTCTCCACGAACGCCAAATGGAAGGATTGCAAGCATTAGCAGAAGCAGATATCCTTTGCAAAGTTAACTCGGTATTAATCCCAGGGATCAACGATCGCCATCTCGCTGAAGTAAATAAAGTTATCAGATCTAAAGGTGCATTCATTCACAATATTATGCCCTTAATTTCTGCCCCAGAACACGGCACTCACTTCGGTTTAACCGGACAAAGAGGCCCGAAACCAAGCGAACTTAAATTCGTTCAAGATGCTTGTTCTGGAAACATGAAAATGATGCGCCACTGTCGTCAGTGTCGAGCCGATGCAGTAGGATTGTTAGGAGAAGACAGATCTTTAGAATTCACTAAAGATAAGTTCTTGGAAATGAATCCAGAGTACGATTTAGAAAAGCGTCAGGAAGTACATCAAACGATCGAAACATTCCAAGCACAACTGAAAAAAGAAAGAACAGAAAAAGCCGCTCAAAAAGTTCAAAAACAGCAAGAAAATAACCTGAAAATCCTCGTTGCAGTGGCAACAAAAGGCGGCAGAATTGTCAATCAGCATTTCGGTCACGCTAAAGAATTCCAAATCTACGAAGTAGATGGCATCGAAGCTAAATTTATCGGACACCGCAAGGTAGACCAATACTGTCAAGGTGGTTATGGAGAAGAAGCGACCCTCGATAACGTCATCAAAACCCTTGAAGGTTGTAAAGCCGTTCTCGTCTCAAAAATAGGCGATTGTCCCAAAGAAAAATTACAAGCTGTCGGCATAGAAGCAGTTGAAGCTTATCAGGCGATCGATACCGCAGCCATAGATTTCTACGAACAATATGTTTCGCAGGAAAACGCAAACGCAGGAGTAAAATCATGAGTTATGCAACAGTAAAAGATACCGAATATTGGGATACTTGGTTTAATACTTATAACAAGTTTCTCGGCAGAATGAAAACGAAAAAAGCATCGGATTACTGGGATCGTTGGTTTGAAGTTTATTCGACAAAATTGAATTTATTAGGATCGACTTCTTCAGTAACAAAATAGATTGCAGCTATGAGAAATTGAGAGTTATGAACGACTGCATATATCTTGATAACAATGCCACAACTCAAATAGATGAAGAAGTATTAGCCCAAATGCTACCTTATCTAACTACTCATTACGGTAACCCTTCTAGCAAGCACGAATTTGGCGCACAAGTAACTAAAGCAGTTCGCAAAGCAAGGGAAAAAGTAGCCTCTTTACTAGGTGCTAAAAACAGTTCCGAAATTATCTTCACCAGTTGTGGCACTGAAGGGAATAATGCAGCCATTCGCGCAGCCTTGTCAATTCAACCTGAAAAAAGACACATCGTGACCAGTAGTGTCGAACATCCTTCAGTTTTGAATACTTGCAAACAATTAGCAGAACTCGGCTATCGCGTTACATATCTCTCAGTTAATTCTCGAGGACAATTAAATCTCGACGAAGTGCGAAATGCTATTAGCGAAGATACGGCGTTAGTTTCTCTAATGTACGCCAATAACGAAACCGGGGTGATTTTTCCAATCGAACAAATCGGGGCGATCGCCAAAGAATACGGGGCTATTTTTCACGTCGATGCCGTACAAGCTGTCGGTAAAATCCCCTTAAATCTGCAAAATAGCGCGATCGATCTCTTGACTCTATCGGGTCATAAAATTCACGCCCCTAAAGGAATTGGCGCGTTATACCTTCGTCGAGGTTTAAAATTTTCGCCCTTCCTAATTGGCGGAAGGCAAGAAAGAGGCCGTCGCGGCGGTACGGAAAACGTTCCCGGCATTGTTGCATTAGGTAAAGCTGCCGAACTTGCAGAGCAAAACTTGTGTAATATAAGACAAGAACAGAATCTTCGCGATCGTCTAGAACGGCAAATTCTCTCCACTATTCCCAAGACCACAGTCAACGGAGATATTAACTCGAGATTACCTAACACTACAAATATAGGGTTTAAATACATCGAAGCAGAAGCCATTTTATTGCATTTAGATCGTCAAGGTATTTACGCATCTTCTGGTTCTGCTTGCAGTTCTGGTTCTTTAGAACCATCCCACGTCTTACAAGCGATGGACTTACCCGATAGCATACTTCAAGGTTCGATTCGCTTTAGTTTATCTAAATATACTACCGTCGCTCAAATCGATCGACTCTGTCAAATTTTACCCGGTATTGTTGAAACTTTAAGAGCATTTTCTCCGGCTACAGATAGTGAAGCAGAAATTTGGTTGCCAGAAAGAGAAAGTGAAATATTAGCTAATTTAAACTAACGCGATGCGATCGTTTTGGATGCAGTTCCAATGTTTACTTCAAGCAGCAAATACTGAAGGCAATGAAAGGAAATACTAAACAAAAATTAAGTCACTTATTCACTAAAATCGTTGCACCAAGATCGGACGATTCAGCAACAATTCTCACCATGGAAATGACCGAATGCTCCACAGAGCTAATCTCCCAGACATCTTTGCAAAGACTACCTTCTAAACGCAAACACCCTTGGCGTTGGCAAAATAAATTATTAAAATTCGATCGCTTCGTTTGCAACGATCCCAAACTTATCGGCAAGAAAAACCTCTAAAAGCTACTTCAATTGTGAAGTAATAGCAGATTTATTTAAAATTATTTTCTTTTTCTGCTCAAATCTTAAAACTTGCCGTGGAACAAACTTAAAAATTGAAACTTACCCTATTGTAATAGTAGCAACAATGAGATAAATATTACTAAAGTAATTTTCTAGGTAACAAGATATTAGATCCGAAGCTATCAAGATATTTGAAAAATATAACCTTAATTATTTAAAGCAAAACTTCTCTAATAACCAGACAAATTAACTCAAACTCTAAACCAACATGATGTTTTTCAAAATCAACTCCGGGGGGGAACGCTCTCCTCCAGGTTTCTAACCCGGACGGAATCGCTAGATCGAAACTACGGATATTTAAGGTAAGAGCATAATGGCATTTGCGATCGGTAATCTTCTATTTTACGGAATCACAAATCCAATCCTCACCTGAATACGTTGCCCGACACTCCTTAATTTCGATCGCAAAATTCCCTCAACTTGAATAGTAATTGACGCTATTCTTCCTCCAGATTTTAGACAACCAACTTCAGGTCAGGATTGATATTTTTCTAGATATTCAGTCCTCACCTTTACCCAAAGTAAAAATCTAAAATCCGATCGAGACTTAGATTCAAATCAAACTCAAATTTTAACCAAGAGACTAATTATGAGACAAATTGCATTTTACGGAAAAGGCGGTATCGGTAAATCCACCACTTCTCAAAACACTATCGCAGCTTTAGCAGAACTAGGTCAAAGAATCATGATCGTAGGTTGCGACCCTAAAGCTGATTCCACTCGCTTGATGCTCCACTGTAAAGCACAAACTACAATCCTTCACTTAGCAGCAGAGAGAGGTTCTGTAGAAGATTTAGAACTCGAAGAAGTATTGCTAAAAGGATACAAAGACGTTCTTTGCGTTGAGTCCGGTGGTCCAGAACCTGGTGTAGGTTGTGCAGGTCGCGGTATCATCACAGCTATTAACTTCTTAGAAGAAGAAGGTGCTTACGAAGATCTAGACTTCGTATCCTACGACGTACTAGGTGACGTTGTTTGCGGTGGTTTCGCAATGCCGATTCGTGAAGGTAAAGCGCAAGAAATCTACATTGTAACTTCCGGTGAAATGATGGCAATGTATGCAGCTAACAACATTGCTCGCGGTATTCTCAAATACGCTCATTCCGGTGGCGTACGTCTTGGTGGTTTAATTTGTAACAGCCGTAAAGTCGATCGTGAAATCGAACTAATCGAAGCTTTAGCTGAAAAACTCGGCACTCAAATGATCCACTTCGTTCCTCGCGACAACCAAGTTCAACACGCTGAGCTGCGTCGTATGACTTGTATCGAATATTCTCCCGACCACCCACAATCTAACGAGTATCGTGCTTTAGGTAAGAAAATCCTCGAAAACAAAAACTTGGTTATCCCAACTCCAATCACCATGGACGAACTAGAAGACTTGTTGATCGAGTTCGGTATCCTCGCTGGTGAAGACGAATATCAAAAAATCGTCGAAGCTGACAAAGCTGCTGCTGCTACTCAAGGTTAAAAAAAACTGGGGAGAAAAGTCGAGTTAAGCGTTACTGCCAATAACTATTAACCCAATCTTCTCAACTCCCCTTTTGCTAGATCCGATCGCAATCTTCAGTTGTCGTCCGATCCGACAGCTAAGGATTTCTGTACCCAAAAATCTAAAAAATTATAAGGGATCGCTATGTCTACTGTAGAAGATAGAAAGCAACTAATCAAGGAGGTTCTGGACGCTTATCCAGAAAAAGCTCGCAAAAAACGTGCTAAGCACCTCGGTGTTTACGAAGAAGGTAAATCCGATTGCGGCGTAAAATCCAATAAAAAATCTCTTCCTGGTGTAATGACCGCTCGCGGTTGTGCTTATGCAGGAGCTAAAGGGGTTGTTTGGGGGCCAATTAAAGATATGATCCACATCTCCCACGGGCCTGTGGGGTGCGGTTACTACTCTTGGTCTGGTCGTCGTAACTATTATATCGGTACTACTGGGGTTGATACCTTCGGTACGATGCAATTCACCTCCGACTTCCAAGAAAGAGATATCGTTTTCGGTGGTGACAAAAAATTAAAAGTAATCATCGACGAACTAGACGAACTCTTCCCCCTCAACAACGGCTTTACCATCAACTCTGAATGTCCCATCGGTCTAATTGGTGATGACATTGAAGCAGTTGCCAGAGAAAAATCGAAAGATACCGGTAAAACTGTAGTTCCCGTTCGTTGTGAAGGCTTTAGAGGTGTTTCTCAATCTTTAGGACACCACATCGCTAACGATACAATTCGCGACTGGGTTTTCAAACCAGAAGATGAAAAAGAATCTACTTTTGATTCTACTCCTTACGATGTAGCAATCATCGGTGACTACAACATCGGTGGTGATGCTTGGTCTTCTCGTATTTTACTCGAAGAAATCGGCTTGAGAGTTGTCGCTCAGTGGTCTGGTGACGGTACTTTAGAAGAGATGAAGCTAACTCCTAACGTGAAGCTAAATCTAATTCACTGCTATCGTTCCATGAACTACATCAGTCGTTACATGGAAGAAAAATACGGTATTCCCTGGTTAGAATATAATTTCTTCGGCCCCACTAAAATTGCCGAATCTTTAAGAGCGATCGCGGCTAAATTCGACGAAACTATCCAACAGAAAGCAGAAGAAGTTATCGCTAAATACGAGCCTACTGCTAAAGCAATTCTTGACAAGTACACTCCTCGCTTGCAAGGCAAAAAAGTAATGATGATGGTCGGTGGACTTCGTCCTCGTCACGTCGTTCCTGCTTTCAAAGATTTAGGCATGGAAATCGTTGCTACTGGTTACGAATTCGCTCACGGTGACGACTACAAACGTACAACTGATTACGTTAAAGACAGCACAGTTATTTACGATGACGTAACTGGTTACGAATTCGAGAAATTTGCTGAAACTTTAGAACCCGATTTAGTTGCTGCTGGTATTAAAGAGAAATACGTATTCCAAAAAATGGGATTACCTTTCCGCCAAATGCACTCTTGGGATTATTCGGGCCCCTATCACGGCTATGACGGTTTTGCTATCTTCGCTCGCGACATGGATTTAGCATTAAATAGCCCCACTTGGGATTTAATTAAAACTCCCTGGAAGAAGTAAAACACCGGAAGGGAACAGGGAGCAGGGAGCAGGGAGCAGGGAGCGAGTAATAAGATACTAATTCCAAGTATTGGTGTTTTAGAATCAACTCCGAATTTAAAACCTCTGACCTCTGACCTCTGACCTCTGACCTCGATCGCGATCATCAATCTAATTAAGACGAGAATCACCACAATAGGAGTTATCAAATGGCTCAAGATCCTAATAATATTAAAGACCACGTTGAGTTATTTCATCAACCAGAATATCAAGAACTTTTTGAAAGAAAACAACAATGCGAAGGCATGGCTCCTGCTGAGGAAGTCTCTAAATTCGCTGAGTGGACTAAAACTTGGGAATATCGCGAAAAGAATTTCGATCGCAAACATTCTGTGATTAACCCCGCGAAAGCTTGCCAACCTCTAGGTGCTATTTTAGCTGCTGTTGGTTTTGAAGAAACTCTTCCTTTCGTTCAAGGTTCTCAAGGTTGCGTAGCTTATTTCCGCACCCACTTCTCTCGCCATTTTAAAGAGCCTTTTAACGCTGCTTCTAGCTCGATGACTGAAGATGCTGCAGTTTTCGGCGGAATGAAAAACTTAATCGACGGTTTAGCTAACAGCTACACTCTTTACAAACCGAAAATGATTGCTGTCTCCACTACTTGTATGGCAGAAGTAATCGGCGATGACTTGAGTGCGTTTATCGGTAACGCTAAAAACGAAGGTGCTATTCCTGAAGATTTCCCAGTGCCTTTCGCTCATACTCCTAGCTTTGTCGGTTCTCATATCACTGGATATGACAACATGATGAAAGGGATCCTTTCTTACTTAACTAAAGACCAGAAGAAAGAATCCACTAACGGTAAAATCAATTTTATCCCCGGTTTTGAAACCTATAGCGGCAACTTACGAGAAATGAAGCACCTCGTAAACGCAATGGGAGTAGATGCAACTATCTTAGCAGATAACGAACACAATCTTGATTCTGCTAACACTGGCGAATACAAAATGTACCACGGCGGTACTCCTTTAGCAGCAGCAGCAGATTCGATCAATGCTGAAGCTACTTTCGCGCTCCAAACTTATACTACTTCTAAAACTCGTCAGTATATCGAGAAAGAGTGGGGACAAAAAACTGCTGCTTTCCGTCCTTGGGGTATTAAAGCAACTGATGAGTTCTTAATGGCTCTATCCGAAGCTACTGGCAATCCAATTCCTGCAGAATTAGAACTCGAAAGAGGTCGCGCGGTTGATGCGATGACTGATTCTCAAGCTTGGGTTCACGGCAAAAAAGCTGCAATTTACGGCGATCCCGATTTAGTTATGGGTATGTTACAGTTCATGCTCGAATTAGGTATCGAACCCGTTCACGTTCTCGTAACTAACAGCACTAAAGAGTTTGAAGCTGAAGCTAAAGCTCTCTTAGAAGCTAGCCCCTACGGACAACAAGCTACTGTTTGGGGTGGTAAAGACTTGTGGCACTTACGTTCCTTGTTATTCACCGAGCCTGTAGACTTCTTGATCGGTAACTCCTACGGTAAATACCTCTGGCGCGATACTGGCACTCCATTAATCCGCATCGGCTATCCTCTATTCGATCGCCATCACTTACACCGCTATTCTACTATCGGTTACAACGGTGCTATCAACCTACTTAACTGGATCGTTAACAGCGTTCTCGATGAGTTAGATCGCAACACTATCGTCCCATCCAAAACTGATATCTCTTACGATTTAATTCGTTAATCGAGATTTGGGGACTAAGGAGAATTGGGAAAGGCTTTATAGATTATTTCTCAGTTTTCTCCTCTCTTCTTTTGTCAGAGCGAAGGGAGGATCTCTCCCTAATTTCTCTTCCTATTTTCCAATCAGAATTCGCTATGACTGCTGCAACTGAACCTACAAGTCTGCGCTCCGGTTGCTTGTTTTCTCTCAATTTATTACTGGTTCATTTTTCTCTTTTAATTGAACAGATTGCAGTTAAAAATGAAACACATCCTCGCTTCATTTGCAAACTAATTCCTGGCAATTGTTCTTTTGAAAAAAGAGACTTTATTTTGTTTGGGAAAAGGCTTTTTCATCTTAGCCCAATCTGCCAACCAAATCTTTTATCTACGAACTCATCCCTTTGGGTTGGCGCGCTCTTAATTAATTACCTCAGCGAAGATCTCAACGAGGCTATTTCTCAATATATATGCTAGAAATAAATTTTTTTTAACGGGCAATGTAAGTAAGATTAAACTCTCTACCTTTTAACATTTATTGCTTGTTTTTTACATAGTTTAACGTTTATTTCCAGCACAGAAAACCTCAATCTATCTGTATAAAATTTTACCAAAAAAAGCTAATTTTTTGTTTTAATTCCTAATTTTTTTAGATTCCCTTGCTCGATTCAATCTACACCCCTAAATACTCAGTTTTTTACCATGAAATCTAAAACTAAAATCGCGGCACTTTTAAACGAACCTGGTTGCGACCACAATCATAAAAAAGACAAAGATAAAAACAAAAGTTGCAAACAACAAGCCAAACCGGGATCTGCTCAAGGTGGCTGTGCTTTTGATGGAGCTTCAATTACTTTAGTCCCGATTACAGATGCGGCTCATTTAGTTCACGGCCCGATCGCTTGCGGGGGAAATTCTTGGGGCAGCCGAGGTAGTTTATCTTCAGGGCCTACTTTATATAAAACAGGATTTACGACCGATTTAAGCGAAAACGATATCATTTTTGGCGGCGAAAAAAAACTATACAAAGCGATCGCGCGAGTTATTAAAGAATATAAACCCGCAGCAGTGTTTGTTTATTCGACTTGCGTAACTGCCTTAATTGGCGACGATATCGATGCAGTCTGTCAAGCAGCAACCAATAAATTTAATAAACCAGTAATTCCAGTCCATTCTGCTGGTTTTGTGGGCAGTAAAAACTTGGGCAACCGCTTGGCTGGAGAATCTTTACTCGAACACGTTATCGGTACGGCCGAACCAGAATATACCACCGATTACGATATTAATCTGATCGGAGAATATAATATTGCCGGGGAAATGTGGAACGTTTTGCCCCTGTTTGAAAAGTTGGGCATTCGCGTGCTGGCAAAAATGACTGGAGATGCTTGCTATGAAGAAATAGCAACAGCACACCGCGCTAAATTAAACGTCGTCATCTGCTCTAAAGCATTAATTAACGTAGCGCGGAAAATGGAAGAGCGTTACGGTATCCCTTATATAGAAGAATCCTTTTACGGCATTGAAGATATTAATAAATGCTTGCGGGATATTGCCGCTAAATTAGGGGATGAAAATTTACAAACAAAAGTAGAACAATTAATTGCTTTTGAAACTGCCAAACTCGATCGCATTTTAGCCCCCTACCGCGCCAGATTAAAAAACAAACGCATGGTACTCTACACTGGAGGGGTAAAAAGTTGGTCGATAATTTCAGCAGCTAAAGATTTAGGTATGGATGTTGTCGCTACCAGCACCAGAAAAAGTACCGAAGAAGATAAAGCCCGTATTAAAGATTTATTAGGTAAAGACGGGATCGCCCTAGAAAAAGGGGGAGCGACGGAAATCTTGAAAGTAATCGAAAAAACTAACGCCGATCTGCTCGTTGCTGGAGGAAGAAACCAATATACGGCACTCAAAGCGCGCATTCCCGTCCTCGATATTAACCAAGAACGCCACCATCCTTATGCCGGATACTCGGGTTTGGTAGAAATGGCTAAAGAAATCGACGAAGCTCTCTACAGTCCAATTTGGGAACAAGTAAGGTCGATCGCACCCTGGGAAAAAGATCTCGAAACTAGGGAGGAAATTAGAACTCAGAAACGATTAGATTCTCGCTCGGAAGAGGCGATCGGTCAAAGTTATTAATGTCTCTCTTACCTACATCAGAAACATCAACTACTAGAAAATCTTTGAATTATGACTACGATCGCCACTCCGAGAAAATCCCTCAGCGTTAAACCACTCAAACTTTCCCAGCCTTTTGGCGCGTCTTTAGCTTTTTTGGGTTTAAAAGGGACGATGCCCCTCTTTCATGGCTCTCAAGGCTGCACGGCTTTTGCTAAAGTCTTATTGGTACGCCACTTCCGCGAAGCTATTCCCCTGGCAACTACGGCCATGACCGAAGTTAGCACTATTTTAGGTGGGGAAGACAATGTCGAACAAGCAATCCTAACTTTAATCGAGAAAAATAATCCTGAAATAATCGGTCTTTTGACGACGGGTTTGACCGAAACTAGAGGAGACGATATGAAAGGCATTCTCAAAGTCTTTCGCGATCGCCATCCAGAATTAGCTCGTTTGCCAATTATTTTTGTTTCTACTCCAGATTATAAAGGTGCGGCTGAAGATGGATATGCGGCAACTGTAGAGCATATAGTCGCATACGATTATCAACCATCAACTAGCTCGATCGCATCGAATAATAAAATAGCTTCGGTTCATACTCAACCCCAAATAACTATCTTAGCTGGCTCTTTACTTTCTCCGGGAGAC
>JAAUYH010097885.1_pt1 | contig 13816 bp, 3 predicted proteins | sample 7278061 | NCBI WGS metagenome assembly JAAUYH01 (sample SAMN14350203, study PRJNA611818) | marine sediment metagenome | isolation source: surface marine sediment (0.6m) | place: French Polynesia: Moorea | collected 2018-08
ATTAATCGGGTATCGGTTTCTAATTGAGGAGCAAAACCAGGTATGATTACTCATAGTGTTACCCTCTATTGGTAGGGCATTGAACACTAAAATTAGTGGCAAAAATTGGAGAAAAATTAGGGCAAGAAAAATATTTATCTAAAAACGCCACAATTCGCTCCACCACTGCGCTACGCTGCGTGATTTCGCCTCGCCTCTGGCTCTCACACAGTACGCCCAATGTTGAGGAATAGTTTGTACAAAAAATCTCTATAATTGCTTATATAGTTGAATAAAATTGGTACAATTGCTGGGGAACGCCAATTTTAATTTGAGTCTCATCTTAGCTTTTCTTATTGCTAATCAGCTTTTTTCAATAGGAAGGCTCTTATCAATTGCTCCTAAAGATATAAGCATTTGTTTCTGGGGTTCTCTCAATCCCTTAACTCCTGTAATATTAATTTCCTCATAAGGTCGAGGATTTCTGAGGACTTGCAAACAGTCACCATTGCTTACTTTCCAAAGACGAACAGTCTCATCCTGACCGCTACTAGCTAAAACCGACCCATCAGGGCTAAAAGCAACGGACATAACCTGAACGAGATGTAATGATAAAGTTTCGAGACACTGATTATTTTGAATATCCCACAGTTTAACCACTCCTGTATCATCACCACTAGCTAAGATGTTGTTATCAGGACTAAAAGCTATTGACCATAAAGGACTGCTGTGTTTACCAATTATATTCAAACATTTTCCCGTAGCAATCTCCCAAAGACGAACAGTACCATCATCACTTCCGCTTGCTAAAGTGTATCCATTAGGACTAAAATCTATCGATCTAATTGCTTTGATTTGATTTTGGCTATCTGGAAAAGAGATAACTAAATTACCACTATTTACGTCCCAAAGTTTAATCGTAAAATCATCACTGCTACTAGCTAAAGTTCTGCCATCAGGACTAAAAACTATTGACCAAATCCAAGAGCGATGAGCTTGGATAGTCTGCAAGCATTCGCCTTTTGCTATATCCCAAAATCTAATTATGCCACCCATATCAGAACTAGCAACCAATTTTCCTTCAGGATTAAAAGCCACATTGCGAATTCCATCACTGTTAGATACAGGTAAGGTCTTAAGACATTGACCTGTTTTAGTTGACCAAAGCTTAAGACAACCATCATCGCTGCCACTGACGAGGGTTTTACCATCAGGGCTAAAAGCTACTGACCAAACCCAACCTGTATGACCTTGTAAAGTATTAATACACTTGCCACTCTTAATATCCCAGAATCTGATGTTATTATCCTGAGAACCACTAGCGAGAAAGAAATCGTGAGGATGCCAAGCAACAGAGCGAACTGAAGCTAAATGTGCTTGAATTGTTTTAAGAACTTGACCCATCTGACAATCCCAAAATTTGATTTTCTGACTATGATAGACCCCGATTAGTGTCTTACTATCTGAACTAAAGTTAACGGACGTTATATTGGTAAATCCTGATAGAGTTTGCCAAAGTTTCCAAGTATCTACTCGCCATAATTTAATAGTTGTATCAAAACTCCCACTAGCCAGAAATTCTCCATTAGGACTAAAAATAATAGTGTTTGGTGGGATACCTTTACTGTGTTGTTGCAGAGTGTGGCAGCATTCACCAGTATTAATATTCCATATTCTGATAACTCCTATTTGACTAGCACTAGCAAGAATAGGATGATTAGGACTCAAAGCGATCGACCAAATGCAAGGGTCAGGACTTTTTAGTGTTTTGAGACATTGACCAGATTTAACATCCCAAAGTTTAACCGTACCGTCAAAACTACCACTAGCTAAAATCTTACCATCAGGACTAAATGCGACAGAAACAACCCAATTACTATGTCCGATGAAAGTACGCAAGAGATTTCCAGTTAAGTCCCACAAACGAATTAAACCGTCGTTATTAGCATTAGCAAAGGTTTGGCTATCAGGACTAAAAAATAAAGACCAACTCCAATCTGTATGTCCCCTTAGAGTCGTAATACATTGTCTCGATTTAACATCCCAAAGTTTAACAATATTATCTTGACTACTGCTAACTAAAAACTTACCATCGGGACTAAATTTAATTGCGTTTATCCAATTATCATGTTTCTTTAAAATCGAAATTTGTTGGCATTCTGTCACCGACCAAAAAATAATTTCGCCTTGATAATTACCAATAGCTAAGATTTTTCCATCTGGACTCAATGTAGCTGAATGAATTCCACTAAAAGCTTGGGTAAAAACTGAGTGCAAGAATTCAGTGTTAGTAAAGTTGATATTGGTTAAATTTGTATCTTGAAGAAAAGCTTGTCTAATTATTAGTTCAGAAAAATCATAATCTTTTAGATAAGGTTTTAATTGACACAATAAATTTAAAATATTACCAGAAGCATAACCTTTAAAATTGTTTGGCTTGATTACTGAAAGAATTTGATTTAATCTTGTTTCAAAAATATTTAAATTACCAAAATCAGCAACTAGATTATCTATAATTGTTTTGAGGATAAAGCGAGTTTGATTTTCTCGAATATAATCTTTAGCTGTAGCTTTAATCAGAGCATGACTGTCAAAAAGTTGAATAGCATCTGTTTTTATTTCTTGGCAAATTGTGTTAACAAATCTACTTGTTAGGTACTCAATTAGAACAGGTTGAAGAGAAAAACCTGTGGCATTTTTTTCTAACGGTAATCTTCGTTGTAAAGATTGGATGATTGACGGCAGATATTTTTGTGTTTCTGGATTGATAATATCTTGTTTTAAGTCTGTAATTGATACTGATTCACGATTAATTGCCAACCAGTATAAAACTTCTTGTTCTGATTTTGATAAACGCTGCCAATGCCAATCGAGTAAATTTTGTAGCTGAGAAAATATCGGTTTCTCTTCACTTAAAAATTCTGCAACATTACTTGAAAATACAGTTTTGATATGATTGGCAGCTAGTTCTAGAGCTAGAGGATTACCATTATAAAATTCAATTAGTTCTTTCCAGTCTTTTTCTGAGCCACAAAAGCAGTCAATAACATTAAAAATTTCTTTCCCTGCTACATAATCTAAACCACCCAATTCTAAAAAACGAATTGGTTTTTGCCTACCTGCTCTTATTTCAAGGTTTTCGGGTTTTTCGCGACTGGTTAACACTAAACAGCTTTGATGTTGGACTTCCCCTATTTGCTCAAATAGTTGACCATAGCCTTGATGTTCTTCTTGATATTTTCCTGCTTGTGTCTCACTTTGAAGCAAAGTATCAATATTATCTAAAATAATTAGACAGCGATGTTGCCGTAAATAGTTAATTAAACGGGAAATTTGCTCGTCTAAAGAATCAGGTAGCTGGATTTCCTGCTGATTAGAGAGAAATTTAATTAAATCAGTCAGAATTTTATGAAGAGATGGAGTATTAAGAATACTGCGCCAGAAAACATATTCAAATTGATTCTCAATTCCTTTTGCGAGCTTCAGAGATAAATCTGTTTTACCAATACCACCCTTGCCTAATTTAATGGAAAGCTTGGTTTTACCAATACCTCCCATTCCCGAAATTACCACCAATCGACAACAATCTTTTATAATCCAGCGTTTCAAAGTGGTTAATTCTTGCTCCCGTCCAAAAAAGAGAGAGACATCGGGAGACATCCCCCAATCTTGTTGATTTAGCTTGATTTGCTTTAGTTTTTTCTTAAAAGTACGTTTATCAACTTTCTCACCTAAAACTTGGGAAACTAATTGCCACAATTCATAGCCAACATCTTTAACGTGCTGTACAGCGTAATCGCACAATTGAGCAATTTCCAAATATTTTTTACCTTCCCAAGACCCACGTAAAATAATTTTTTGTAAATCATTGAGTGGTTTGTCAATCTGAGTCTCGATGTAATCGAGACCTTCTTCAAGATTCATGGAACTTTTACTGATTAAGCAAAACCGCTTAAGTCGATAGATTATCAGTAATAATCTTACAAGTAATTATCACTAAATTCCGACCTAAGTTCCGACCTTGTTCCGACCTTCATACCTTGTTGTTTTAGGGGATATAGCGATAATTGATAGATAGAATTCAAAATTTGAATACTTCAAAATGTACAAATGCCCAAGTAGTATTTTACTATTTTCTCTAATTTCTTTGATTCTCCCCACGTCAGCAACGGCAGTAACATTAGGATTTAATCCCAGTGAGCAAACAACTACTTTAGGAAAGCAAGTTAGTTTTGATTTAGCTATCTCTGATTTGGGTGCTGGAACAGCACCTTCGTTAGGTGCATTTGATGTTTCTATAGGCTTTGATAGTAGGATCATTGCTTTTAATGATGCTGTATTTGGCGACCAACTTGATTTATTTGGTAGTGGTAGCATTCAAGAAACTGATACTATAACTTTCTTTCCCGACCTGAATCTATTTGAAATATCCTTAGACTTACCTGATGAGCTTAATAATCTACAAGCAGATAGTTTTGCTTTAGCCACTGTGACTTTTGATGCGGTAGGTATAGGTACAAGTAATCTAACTTTTAATGACGTTACCTTATCAGATGCTTCTGGTTTGTTGTCTCTCAACGCAGAACTTCAGTCAGGGCTTATTACTGTCGCAAGGGAGACAACAGTAGCCTCTGTTCCAGAGTCCTCAACTACTCCTGCTTTATTAGCATTAGGAACGATGGGAATACTAATATTACGTCGCCAAGAAAAATAATTATCAAGCTTTTATTTAGGACATTTTTTGGCGGTTAATGACTAATTAATCTTGTTGAAGAATACTTTTCGCTCTTGGTATTAAGATCAATTTCTCTTCAATTCTTGAAGTATCTGCCCTCTTGTAATCACTCTATACTCTTCGGAAAATGACAGACCCTCATGCCGTTTTTGGACAAGAAAATTTAGCTAATCAAGGATTACTCGACTTATCTTTACTTCCTGAAGAAACGAATATTAGGCTTTCAGAAAGTGCTTCTACAGAACTTTTAACAGCAGAAGAATTATCCCTCCTTGAAGCAGAAATTTCCAAAGATGCGTTAGAACTGGAAAGTGAGCCTAATCGTCTTAGCAACAATGACATTTTTATCGGGGCTAATAATATTCCCACTCTACAATTTGCAGGAGCTACTGCCGAAACCAATTTAATTACAGGAGCAGAACAGACAATTTTTGTTGAGCCTGAACCATTGGCAGGAGATGCGGATGGTGATAGGGATATCGATCTTGACGATGTTAGAGCTATTACTACGGCAAGAAATACTAATGCTAATGGAGATGACGAGCCACGGGATATAGATGGTGATGGTCGAATTACAGTGTTAGATGCTCGTCAATTGTCGGTTACAGTGCGTAGCAATAATGATAATACCGCACCTGAACTCAGTGGGGGATTGTTGAGGGATACTGCGCCTGATGACTTGTTCAATAATGATGGAATTACTTTTGACTCCACTATCGTAGGCACAATTTTTGATGATAGTGAGCTTACCAGTCTCAAAGTAGGTATTAATAATACTGAAGAACTGACGGAGATTATCAGTGTAGTAGAAGCGGATGGTAGTTTTAGGCTAACTTCAGAGCATCTTAGCTTGCTGAACGATGGTTCTTTGTCCGATGGTGACTATACTATTTACCTTCAAGGGAAAGACAAGTGGGGAAATCAGACAGAGTTATTAGATGTTTCTTTTACTTTAGATACTACTGCACCAGAATTAGATATTACTGAACCATTAGCCGACTCTAATATTTCCGCAGAAAGTCAGCTTATTGGTACAGTCAATGAAGACATGGTAACTCTGAGTTATCGTTTCAATGATGGAGAAGCAATAGAAGTTGCTATTACTGAAGGTGGTTTTGCCCAAAGCTTTGATTTAACAGGATTACTAGAAGGGGAAAATAGCTTAACTCTTGTTGCGACAGATAAAGCAGGTAACGTTACGGAAGAGACTGTTACAGTTAAAATTGAAGTCGCTCCTGGAGATATTACTCCACCAGTTATTAGTACAGAGTTAGCTACAGATACAGGAAGCGATAACACCGATAGTATTACCAGCAATCCTGAAATTACAGGTAGTGTAACTGATGATCTTGCTGTTGCGAGTTTAAAAGCTGGTTTTGGTGAAGCTAATTTTGATATTACTGATGCTCTACAACCAGATGGTAGTTTTAGAGTCGATGCTGATAAGTTAGCTGAAATTAATGGTGATAATCTTTTAACCGATGGAGCTTACACTCTCAATCTAGTTGCCACAGATGAAGCGGGTAATGAATCTAGTAATAGCATTACTTTTACCCTAGATACTACTGCATCTACTGCTGCTATTTTTAGTACTCCTAACCCAGATGACACCAGCATTCAGATTGTATTCAACGAAGCGGTTACAGGAGATATAACTGTAGCAGAAAATTACACCCTAACTCTAGTAGGGGGAGAAACTATTACTATTGATTCTGTTACTCAAGTTAACAGTACCACCGTCAGATTAAACTTAGCTTCAGCTTTAGTTACAGGGAGCTATCAATTAGAGATTGCAGGAAATATTCAAGATTCAGCAGGAAATACCACCGAGACTCAATCTCTAGATATTACCCTTGTTGCCGAACCTGGAGAACCTGTTGAAATTTCTCCCTTTGATGGGGAAGAGATGGTAACTCTGACGCGAGAAACTATTGTTCGGTTTGATAAAAAAATCGACCCAGAAACTGTTACTAGTGAAAGCTTCTACGCCATTGCTAACGGACAGAGAATACCAGGAAGAATCGTTGTTTCGAGTACGGAAGAATTTGCTACTTTATTCTACGATGAGCCTCTACCCCAATCTACAGAAGTACGGGTAGTAGTGGAAGGAGATAGTATTATCGGTAGGGACGGAATTGCTCTTGATGCTGATGGAGACGGTACTCCTGGGGGACAAGAGACGGCAGATTTTACAACTTTACCTCTGACTCAGATAGAAGGTACTGATGTTTTTGGTTATGTTTATGATGCCTACAATACCAATCCCGATGGTAGTGATATTCCCCTAGAAGGAGTCAGGATTACTCTCGATTCTCTGCCCGATGTGTTTGCTGTTACTGATGAAAATGGTTATTTCATCTTAGAAGATGTCCCCGCACCAGAATTTTATGTTTATATTGATGGTTCGGAAGTAGTAGGCTCAGAAGGAACTAAATATGCCAGCTTAGGTAAAGCATTTCACAGCGTTCCTGGGGAAGCAGTGCGCTTAACAATGGATGGGGAAGAATTCGATGTATATCTTCCTCCTATGGCAGACAGCGATATTGTAGAACTGTCTCCCACAGAAGATACAGATGTAGGTTTTGGTGAATCATCTTTAGCACTATTAGAAGAAAGCTTCCCCGATATCGATCCTGAAGTTTGGGCAAGAACTAAAGTTACTTATCCTGCTGGGTCAGCACAAAATGATGCTGGAGAAGCAGCTACTCAAGCAATAATTGTACCTGTTGACCCTGATAGACTACCCGCACCTTTACCACCGTTTATCAATCCACAGTTAATTATTTCTGTTCAAGCAGGAAGTGAAGAAGGCTTTAACCGCGAATTAGAAGGAGGAGCGACTAATTTTGATGTGCCAGCCCCCATACAATTTCCTAATTTAGAAGGGTTGGCACCAGGAGAAAAAAGTTTAATTTGGTCGTTTAATCATGATGCTGGTGATTGGGAAGTTATTGGTACTGGTACGGTTAGTGATGATGGTTTGGTTATTAAGTCTGATGAAGGAGTAGGTATTCTAGCTCCTGGTTGGCACTTTGTAATTTCAGGAACTCAGAATCAGTTTACTGTAGGTGTTAGCACCACTAATTCATGTATGAATGGCGATGATTGGTTTTTCTCTGATGGGTTGCTAACACTATTTGATAATGTTTTAGACATTTTACCTACCTATACACGAATTGAAACAATACTACAAAATAATGCTTTGGCAGCAGTTTCTGCTTTGACTTTAGCAGAAAGAGGTGATATTTCTCAAACTATACCCTTTTACAGAGATTTTTTTGCTGGTGGGAATGGGACTCGAACTGAAGGACCCAACAGTCAGTTATCAAGAGAAGCAAGAACAGACCCTGCTTTTGAACCTATTTTTGAAAATGTTCGAGATCAAGTTCAATCATTAATTGATCTTGAAATTAGTAGCCAAGCACAACAGGGCTTTGTCAATGGAAATCTTATTGGTGAAGCACTTCTAAATAGTGTTACAGCTCCACTTCCTACTTTTAACAACGGCAATTTAGCAGTAATAGTTCATGGAACTCAGGGAGCTGAATTGTCCATTGATAATTTTCAAGCAGAGGGAACAATAATATCTCCTGAAGTTGGAGGAAGTGGAACTTGGCAAACAACTTTCAGTTATACATTATGCGATGATTTCGGTTTTTCAGAAGACGACTTTACTACCCCATTTCAAAATGCAATTGATTTACTAAATGAAGCTGTTAATGATGTATCATTATTCAATTTAATTGACGCAGCCGAAAAAACAGAAAGAGCAATTGTCCAGTTAGGTGCTTCTGAATCAATTGCCGCACTTCATATTCTTCAAAAACATGGTTCTGCCAAACCATACCAGCTAGACATAGTTGTTGAAGAAGAAATCACAGGTACGTTTGAGATACCACCAGGATTCGTAGATGTTATTATTATTGAATCTCAAAGGCAAGATGATTTTGCACCACTCTCTTCAAACTTAACTAACAACGAAAACACATCGTCTTTTTCTACTATTGAAGGATTTGGCAATAAACCAACCGTATATTATAAATACGTCCTCAATAGTGGTATTGAATTGGTTGGCTCGACTGAGCCTAACAATATTCAAAATGGCTTTGTTCTTCCACCTAATGAACAATTTACAGCTACATTTTATGCACCTATTATCAATTCAAGTACTGTAATATCTGGTGTATCTTCTGAGAGTGGTCAACCAACCTTTTTCTTAAGTGCGCCTCTGGCTAACAGTGTAACTTCATCTCGTGTTAACCTTACCGAATTTGGTGGTTTAGATTCTGATGAAGATGGAATTCCTGATATTGGAGAATTTGTTATTGGTTCTGATTCCAATAACACTGATACAGACGGAGATGGAATCAGTGATGCAGCCGAACTTGAACAAGGACTCGATTTACTTGGCGGTCAAGCCTTTCCGACTGGAATTATTGCTAGTATTCCCTTACTCGGTGAAGCAAAAGCAATTGTTGTTGAAGGATCAACCGATAATACCCGCGAACAACCTGCTTATGTAGCAACAGGCTCTCATGGATTGGCGATTGTGGATGCTTCCCAATTCAATAATCCCATTGTGTTAGGTCAACTAAACCTCACAGGAGATGCTACAGATGTGGCAGTTGATAATAATCTAAATATTGCTGCGGTAGCAACTAATAGCGGTGGGTTGCAATTAGTAGATGTATCTGACCCGATGCTTCCTACCCTAATTCAAAACATTGATATCAATGCTAATAAAGTGGAAGTAGCTGATGGGGTAGCTTATGCCACTGTTGGAACTTTTCTTAAAGCAATCGATCTTCTTACAGGAGAGGAAATACAGTCAATAACTCTTGCTGGTTCGGGAACTGTTACGGATTTAGCGATAGAAGGAACACAACTATATAGTTACACTATTGGTTCAGATACCTTTGCTGTCACCGATATTAGTAACCCAGGAAGTCCTGCACTTGTAGGACAAATTAATGTTTCTACTGTTTTTTCTAATGCGGGAATTTCTGCTGGGAATGGTGTAGCTTATATAGCCAGTAGTAATTTAAGCACTGTTGATATTTCTAACCCCACTCAACCTACTTTGATTCAAGGTGCAGGTAGTATCTTTTTTCCTGCTAAAGATATTAGTCTCAATGGTTCTGGTTTAGGTTTAGTTGCAGCCGAAGAACAAGGATTAGCTGTTTATAACACCTCTGATCCTAAAGATACTGATGATTTCTTGACTGTCTTTGATACTCCTGGTTTTACTTACGATGTGGCGATTGCGTCTGGTATTGCTTATGTAGCCGATGGTAGTGGTGGTTTACAAGTAATTAACTACCTCGGTTTTGATAATCAAGGAGTTGCACCAACGGTTAACATCAGCAGTAATGCAGATTTAAACAGCGATGTAGTAGGGATACAAGTATTAGAGGGTTCTGCCGTTCCCATTCAGGTAGATGTGAGTGATGATGTTCAAGTCCGCAATGTGGAACTATTAGTTAATGATGAAGTAGTAGCTAACGATATTTCTTTCCCCTTTGATTTTAGTGCGATCGCATTAGCTGGTGAACCTGAAGGAACTACCATAGATGTTCAAGTACGTGCTACAGATACAGGGGGGAATATCTCTCTTTCTACCCTTCTCACCATTGATATTGTTCCCGATAATTTTGCTCCAGAAGTAATCAGTACCACCCCAAAAGCAGAAACCACCAAACGTGGAGAAATTAATGGTATTTCTGTTCGCTTTAATGAAGGAATCGATCCAGAATTAGTAACTCTCGATGGTATTACCCTGACTAATTTAGGAGAAGACGGCGTAGTAGGAGGAGATGATACTGTAGTAACCCCTCAAGATGTGCAGGTTAGTGAATCTGGTCGTACATTATTTGTTTTCCCTCCAGGGGAAATTCGGTTTCCCCCAGGAAACTATCAACTCACACTAGACCCTAGTATCATCAGAGATCGCGCTGGTAATGCTTTAGAAAAAGCGTTTACCCTCAACTTTACCAAACTCTCTCAAAATGATCCTATAACTTTGGGAGAAACTATCAGTGATACCTTCTTTGCCGAAGACGAAGACCGAATATTTACCTTCACAGGTACAGCAGGACAAAGAATCTATTTCGATGGTATTAGCGGTAACTTTAATGTGGATGCTAATCTAGTTAGTCCTAGTGGCGTTAACTTGTTTAGTTTCCGAGATGTCAATCGCGATCTAGCTCCTCTGAGTCTGATTGAAACTGGCACTTATCAACTGGTTATTACTAATAGCTCTAGCAATAATGAAGATTACAGTTTCCGACTCCTCGATGCTACTGGAGAGGAATTAGCCTTAGATACTCTGACAGAAGGAACTTTAGACCCTGGTACAACTACCGACCTATTTAGCTTTACTGCTACAGAGGGACAAAAATTTTTCCTAGATGGTCAAGGAGATACATTTGCTGGCACTTACACTATCTACGATCCATCTAATTCTTTTGTTACCAGTCAATCTTTTGGTTTTGATCTCGAATTTACAGCACCCACAGATGGCACATATCTTTTTGTCGTAAGGGGTTCTGGCAATGAAGCAGTAAATTATAGTTTTAACCTAATTACTCCTGAAATCATCGTTCAAGATTTAACTTTGGGAGAAACCATCATCGGAAATATCAGCGAGCCAGGAAAAGAAGACCTCTATACTTTTACTGGTAATGCAGGACAAAGAATCTATTTCGATGGTATTAGCGGTAACTCTAATGTAGATGCTAATCTAGTTAGTCCTAGTGGCGTTAACTTGTTTAGTTTCCAGAATGTCAATCGCGATCTAGCTCCTCTGAGTCTGATTGAAACTGGCACTTATCAACTGGTTATTACTAATAGCTCTAGCAATAATGAAGGTTACAGTTTCCGACTCCTCGATGCTACTGAAGAGGAATTAGCCTTAGATACTCTGACAGAAGGAACTTTAGACCCTGGTACAACTACCGACCTATTTAGCTTTACTGCTACAGAGGGACAAAAATTCTTCCTAGATGTAGATGGTCAAGGAGATGCATTTGCTGGCACTTACACTATCTACGATCCAGCTAATGAGGTTATTTTTCCTACACGTTTCCGCTTCTTGGACCTCGAATTTACAGCACCAGCCAACGGCACTTATTTGTTAGCTTTACAAGGTGCTGGGAATGAAGAAGTAAATTATAGTTTTAACCTGATTACTCCTGAAACTACCGCAACTGAAGACTTAACCTTTGGGGAGAAAATCACAGGTAATATCAGTGAATTAGGAGAAGAAGACCTTTATACCTTTACTGGTACTATGGGACAAACTCTCTATTTTGATGGGATCAGCAGCGATAACTTTAATTTAATTGTCAATTTAATTAGTCCCAGTGGTCAAATTAGGAGGTTATCTAGCAGCTCCAGCATTGGCAATGATGATGATCTTCCTCCTAGAACTCTAACTGAAAATGGTATTTATAAGCTTCAAGTTGATGGTATTGGTGCAGCTACAGGAGACTACAGTTTTCAAATTCTTGATACAGCTAATGCTACTCCATTCAATCTGGATGAAATTGTTTCTGGTAGTCTTGCCTCTAATACGAGCGATCTATTCCAATTTGAAGCTTTAGCAGGTCAAACCTTATTTCTGGACGGAATAGGAAATCGTGATGGAATTTACAGAATTTATAATTCAGGAAATAATTTAATTACGGCTCAATCTTTTGGTAGAGATCGTCAGTTTACCATTACTAATGATGGAACTTATTTTCTCTTAGCTGAAGCTGAGCCAACTTTTAAAGAAGCAATAGATTATAGTTTCCAAATCAGCGAAGTTTCCTTCGATGAACTATAACTTATTAATTAAGTAGTAATCGTTCACTCCCCCCTTGAAGAAAAGTAGAGTTTCTTCTCTTACTGAAACTACAAGCTCAATCCTCTCCCCCGTTTTTGTTCATGTTGATACTGCCTTTTAATTTCCTGACTCCGACTTTCTTTTAACCAATTAAACCGATTTACCAGTTCTTCATTCCAATCAATAGCTTTTGGTGTTTTGCGTACCCCATTAGGTAACTGAGATAGTACTTTTTGTGCCATTAAGTTACCCGATTGGTCATTGTCATAAGCAATAACCACATCCCTTAACTGCTGTAAAAATTCATTAGGGACATGACCAGCACCATCAGTAGAGATGTAAATTGTTCTTCTACTATCATTACGGTCTAACACAGCAAAAGACATCGCATCAATCGGAGACTCAACCAACACGGCTCTGTAAATAGGGTCACTTGATTGTCCTCCCTGTGGGAAATAAAACCACCCTTCACTTCGTTTTGTTCCTGGGGCTAATCCTTTAAAGGTGTTATCTTCTCCTGCTGTTCCTCTCAATGTCGCTCCAGTTTTTTTTGATTCATCTAAAGAACGACGAATAAACACAGCATTTTGTTGGTCATCGGCATAAATTAACCCCTGTTGATGTAGAGAATCTACCAAACCACTAGGTAGTTTTCGAGAGCGAGTTAAATATTTTTTCACTTCCTGCCATTTACTCGATTCTGGTACTGGTGGAGTAAATTCAAGTACGGGTTTTTCTTTGATAATTTCTCTCGTCTTATAAGTTATAGCTTCTAATGTCGCCCCTTCTCCAAAACGGTCATTTAACCACGCTACTGACTGTTTAAAATCACAATCGTTTAGGTGCATTACTAAGTCAATTGCTCCACCACCGCCCTTTAATTCTTTCCAGTCATAAAACTTACTGCCAGTGATGTTAAGGGAGTGGTGTTCACTTTGCCATTTATGTTTATCTTTAGGGTCTGGGTTTAAACCTAATTCATAAGCTACTTTTTCTAGGGGAAAATCCCGTACTTTATCAGCCAGTTCTGTATATTTAGTTTTCCAGTTTTCTAGTTCTCTATTTTGAGTATGTACTCTGGTTTCTAAATCTCTAAGACGTTGTTGTAAAACTTCTTTTTCTTTGGCTAATGCCATAGCTGTTCTTTTGAGAGTTTCTTTTTCTTTAATTGCTCTTTTGCGGTCTGCTAATTGATGTTGGATAGTTGTCATGTCCAGAGTTAAATCTGGTTCTTTATTAACCGCAGCATAGTATTGTTTCACCGCAGTATGTTTAGC
>JAAUYH010040417.1_pt1 | contig 13813 bp, 13 predicted proteins | sample 7278061 | NCBI WGS metagenome assembly JAAUYH01 (sample SAMN14350203, study PRJNA611818) | marine sediment metagenome | isolation source: surface marine sediment (0.6m) | place: French Polynesia: Moorea | collected 2018-08
ACGACGCTCTTCCGATCTCGACCAATCGGCCCAAACTACGCCAGGACTCTCTACTGCAAGGCATCCTTGAAAGCTATGTAGATGGCATCCTCATTCTGTCTGAGCAAGGTGAATGGATCCAAGCCAATCATTACGCTCAATACGTCTGTACACAACTCCGACAAAATCAGCCCCTGAAACAATTTAATAAAATACCCCATCCCATTTGGCGGGTCTGTGAAGCTTTAATTGAAAGTCAAAGTATCTATGCCGAACAACCCGTCATTATTGAGTCCGAAATTTCCAATGCTCAATTTCCTTCACTGCGTATTCGAGCCCGATGGTTCTACTTGGATCAGCTTGAACATCCCTACTTATTGGTTATCCTAGAAGACCGGCTCCAATCCACCCAATACCTAGCTCTCACTGAAGCCGAGCAATTTGGACTAACCCCTCGTGAAGCAGAAATTTGGTCGCTCCGGCGCGCCAATCGGCCCTGCAAAGAAATCGCTGCTGAGTTGTTTATCAGCCTCAACACTGTCAAGAAGCACATGAAGAGTATTTTGGCCAAGCAGAAAATGGCGGCTCAAACCTAGTCTTTACCCTCTCAGTCTACTCCCCAGGGGAATTCTAAATGCAGTACGCCGCCAATTGAGCAAGCCGCCTGTCGGGAAGGGATCCAGCAAGGCCTCCTAGAAGGAATCAAGTTGGGGCTGGAGCTGAAATTTGGCGGTGACGGATGAAACCTACCGCCAGAAATCTCCCAGATTGGGGATGTCGAAATCCTCAGGGTTATTCTAGCCAAACTTAAACACACCCAACGCCTATCCAAGCTACGTTCAATCTACTGCGGACTAGGAATGCCAATTTCAAAGTGAATGTGATTATCATGTCCCCCGGCTGGTTTACAGAGACCTTCCCTAATTAAGTGGCGGTCGTTGAAGAAAATCCGCGTAACCAAGGGTTGGGCTCTGAGGGCTTTGAGCAAAACCCGGGTTGAGGTGCGATCGTATTGACTGCTGCGCCAAGTAGTTCCTCCAAAGTCCCCCCCTTTTCTAGGGAGAGACACATCGCAGGCGTTACCTGCTTCATGGCCCGCATGATCTGGGGTGTCACCGCCCTGGGGATAGCTGACATCGTTAATCGGAATCAGAGAGATGTCCCTACGATTTCTTCGATATTGGGTTTCATAGAGCTTGCCAGCCGCAATGATGGTATCCGCAAGCCAACTGGCGCCATAGTCATGGTGATCTTTAAGGTCCTCCCGCTCAAAATTGATGAAACCCGCCCCTTTAATAGGCATTAATACCCATTTGGGGGCGTTTGACGCTTGTAAAAACTTATGGGTTCTCGCACCCACATCAATTCGCCCATCTCCTCCTAGCTTGGTTTTCCCTGTGATGATGGACTGGAAAAGCTTGATTGCTTGGATCAAGCCCTTATCGATACCGGGACCCGGCTTAAAAAAATCAAATCCTAACTCGGCGAGTCTTTCCTTGACGATAAGCACATCCTCAGCCCGGTTAAACCCTCTCCAACCAACACTACCTTGGAGGTTTAGGGATTTAGGTTGGGGGGTCGGTGAAGTAACCTGAAGGACAAGCTCAATACTTTCCTCCCCTATGGTGATTTTTAGATGGCGCGTTCCCCCACTGAAGAACCTAAAATTAATCACCCATTTACCCGCTTCATCCACCTTGGGAGCGGACGTCGCCAACTGATTTTCAATGCGCAAATGAACTGATTGCCCCGCATAGTCTTTTGCGGTCATCCCTTCAATTGCAAACACTTCATTCACCTCTACTGATCGCGGCGCCTTGGTAATTTCAATCCCCGTCTCTGGAATGGGCTTTGGCAAGGGTTCTGGATCCTGGCCGCCTAATGCAACAATCATTCCCCCAGGTGCATCGGGTCGAGAGAACCATTGGTGCATATCAACAATCGTTAGGGTTGTCTCTCCATTGGATCGAGGCCGCTTCTCAATTTTTTCAAGATAAAAGCCCCCCTGCATCAGATAAATTGCCTGATCCGTCTCTTTAATCCAGGTACCCATTGCTTTTCTTCCCGTTCCCAAGTGGATTTGCCATCAGTAGTGTGTTTAACACAACCGCATTCAAACCATCCATTTAACCGCTATCTCCTGTAAACAGATATCGCTAGTTATTAAAATTCATGACTTTTCGGCGACTTTGGAGACTAGCCATAGTTTCCCAATTCTGGGAAAGCTAGGGTGGAATGTGTGACGATGCATAGGAAGTTTATGTGAGCAGGCTATGACAGGTAGACAGCATACCCCCTTGAAGCGGAGTCCAATTACCCTGACAACTCTAGAAGGCGTCCCAGGAAAATCCATCATTGAGCATTTTGGTCTAGTGCAGGGAAGCACGATTCGAGCTAAACACATCGGTAAAGATATTGCTGCTGGCTTGAAAAACATCGTTGGCGGTGAATTGAAGGGGTATACCGAACTCCTGCAGGAAGCCCGTGAAGAAGCCCTAGACCGAATGATTCAGCAAGCGCTACATGTGGGGGCGAATGCGGTGGTGAATATTCGCTTCGCCACATCCTCCGTCGCGCAAGGGGCGGCTGAATTGTTTGCCTATGGTACTGCAGTGAGAGTGGAGTAATCCTCATGGAGCTATTAGTCTTCCTCACCTTACTGACCCTGGGATACTTTGTCGGCCTTCATTTGGAACGTCGCCATTTCGAGGACATCAAGCGCCGTGAACACAAAACCCTCTTTGTCCCAATCGCCAATTTTGGGGCCAAACAACCGCTGCCGACTGCTCAAACCGCCCAGCTATTTATGGGCAGCGTGGTCGTTTCAACTGACTATTTCAAAAGCTTTACCGCCTCACTCAGAAATTTAGTGGGGGGGCGTATCGTAGTTTACGAAAGCCTGCTGGATCGCGGGCGGCGAGAGGCGTTGTTGCGGATGAAGGAACAGGCGATCGCGGCTGGAGCGACCCAAATTGTCAATGTTCGGTTAGAGACCTCTAATATTGGCAGTCAAACCGCGAACAACGGCATGGTCGCTATTGAGGTGATCGCCTATGGCACCGGTATTCGCTAAGCCATGAAATACACGGCCATCGAAGTCATCGCCTATGGCGCCGACATCCGCTGAGTCATGAAATACACGCCCAAAGAAATCCCCGAGGAGATTAACGTTACGCCGGTTCATCCACTGGTGAATTTCGCTCACCTATTGGCGACGGTTGCGATCGCCACTGTCGCCATCTATGCCGGACTGGGATTCGTCGCCGTTGGGTTAGTCTCCCACCTTAGCCCCGAAACCGAGCAAAAAATCGGCCAAGTCTTGCTGCCCGCCGCCGCCCCGCCGCCCCTGATCCTGGAAGATGACCGCACTCAATATCTAGAGCAATTGCTCATCTCCCTACAGCCATCAACCCTTCAATTCCGCCCGCCGCTGACAATTCATCTGGTCGATGAGCCCGCCGTTAACGCGGCAATTCTACCCGGCGGACATGTACTCATCATGACTGGCTTACTGGAGGCAGTAGAATCCGAAAATGAACTCGCCTTCGTCCTAGCCCACGAACTGGGACATTTTGAAGCCCGAGACCCCTTACGCGCCATGGGGCGATCCCTGGTTTTTCTGGCCCTCGCCAGCGCCCTGGGACTAGGCTCCTCCAGTTCAAATGGAAGCTCAGCCCTTATCACATTGACAGGCAATTTGAACGAACTCCATTACAGCAGAAAGCAAGAATCAGCCGCCGACCAATACGCCCTCTCATTAATCGTGCAAAAGTACCAACATGGCGGACACAGTCTGGATTTCTTTAAACGCCTCCAGGAACAAGAAACCGCACTCGGCTTCCCGGTCCATCAACCCGAACTCCTATCCACTCACCCCCTAACCCAAAACCGCATAGACAACCTCACACAGCTCGCCCGTCAGCAAGGATGGTCGCTAGAAGGGGAAGCAACGCCGCTTCCAGAAGGATTAGCCTGTCCTAATTTTGAAGAATGTGATTTTTGAAATTGCGAGTCTTAGTCATTTGTCATTTGTCATTTGTCAGGATTAAACTGCCAGCCCCTGCTTGATCGATGAGCGATGGCGGCGCTTGTCTCAAGTTTCAATCCTTCTTAAAGGATTAAGCAGTCGGTTAACATATCTAAGACATCTGACCCTCGATTATCTAAAGGGAAAAAGGGGTATAGGCTTAGTCAAGAAGTGTTTCAATGCTTGAATGAATCATGTGATTTGCATTAAGGACTGTAGCAGATGACCGATGAAGAACTGAAGGCGCTTGTGGCCAGCAATGCCCAAGCGATCCAGGCTAATACCCAAGCGATCCAGGCGAATGTAGAAACGATCCAGGCGAATGCCCAGATGATCCAGGCGAATGCCCAAGGAATTGCTGAACTGAAGGTTTCTATGCAACGCTCCTATGAGGATATGGTTCAGATGCTCGCCCAGTTTGCTGAGGAAGCAGCCGCAGATCGCCAAGCAATCCGAGATATGGTTGCGGCTATGTTCAAGCATCAGAGCAACGGTGGGGGGCAATCCTAACATTTCTACATATAAGAACACCAATCACTCCATCCCCCCACATATAGCTTGCCCATCGGCCTACCGGCTAGTGTTTGAGACAGCAGATTGACGCAGGCGGTGACGCCAGACCCGCAGTAGACAATAACCTCTTCAGCTTGCTCCAGGTCTGACCAGTGGGCTTGCAGGTCAGTGGGCGATCGCATATTTCCATCCTTATCGCTGACCGCTTGCCAGAAGTAATTAACCGCGCCAGGAATGCTGCCTGAGATCGGATCAATCGGCTCTTGTTCACCTCGATAGCGAGGTCCTGAGCGGGAATCGATCAGCTGAACGTGGGAAGAATCTTTATGTTGTCTGACATATTCGATATCCACTAGCCAGCCTTCTTGCAGTTTGGGGGTGAAGACTTTGGGCTCTGCTTCCGGCTTCGCAGTTGTGACGGGATAGCCCTGCGCCTGCCAGCCTTTGAAGCCGCCGTCTAAAACGGCTATTTGGGTATGCCCCATGTAGCGGAGAAGCCACCACAGGCGAGAGGCGAAGGCGAATCGGGAGTCGTCATAGGCGACAACAAAGGTGGGGCCTTGGGGAGAATCCGATGCGATTCCGAGCGTTCCCAGTTTTTCGGCTAATTGATCCATATCCGGCAGGGGATGCCTGCCGCCATGGATTTGGACAGGACTGGATAAATCTCGATTCAAGTCCAGGAAGTGGGCGCCTGGGATATGGCCTTCCTGGTACTGCCCCTGTCCTAGTTCGGGATCGGCTAAAGCAAATCGACAGTCTGCGATCGCCACCTGGGGGTCGTCCAGGTGGCGATACAGCCACTGGGGTGTGACTAGATTGGTCGGATAGGCTTGCACAGCTGGTTACATCCCCTGGAAAAGGTTACAGCGTTTACGATTTTAATCCTTCCTGACGCTTAGGGATACCGGGCTATGGACTTCTCTCGATATTCAGGAAAGCCAAGCGCCGATTGCAATCGCACTCCAGAGACCGCAACCGCGATCGCAACCGCCTCGACAGCGCCGGACCCTCAAATCACCAGGTTGATAACCTGACCCGGTACATACACCACCCGCCGGACTTCCCGATCGCTAAGATAGCGCTGCACGGCGGGTGATTGCATCGCCAGGCCCATCACCTCTGTTTGAGAGGCATCCGGAGCTAACTCCAAGGTGGTTCGCGTTCGCCCGTTGATTTGAACCGCGATCGTCTCCTGGGCTGGTTTAACCCATTCCGGATCGGCTTGGGGAAATGGCTGATGATGAATCGAGTAGGGTTCACCTATCCGACGCCAGAGTTCCTCTGTAATGTAGGGCGCAAAGGGAGCCGCCATTAACAAAAAGGACTTAATTTCCTCCCGAGTTGGATGGGCTTTCGCTTCCAGAGCGTTAAGCCAACTCATCAAGGCGGCGATCGCCGTGTTGAACTTTAACGCCTGAATATCAGCCCTTACCTTGTGGATAGTTTGATGCAGCTGGCGCTGTGACTTGATATCCAATTCGGCGGATTGACCCGAGTTTTGATGATTCATCACCAACTGCCAGACCCGATTCAAAAACCGCCGGATTCCGGCAATTCCTTGATCCGAGAAATCGCCGCCCTGGTCATAGGGGCCCAAGAACATCAAGTAAGTCCGCAAGGTGTCCGCCCCATATTTTTCGATATACTGATCCGGGTTCACCACGTTCCCTTTTGACTTGCTCATCTTGGCCCCGTCTTGAGTGAGCAAGCCGTGAGCGCGGAAGCGGCGAAACGGCTCCTCGAAAGGAATGTAGCCCAAATCGTGCAACGCCAATGTGATGAAACGAGTATACATAAGGTGCAATACCGCATGTTCGGCTCCACCGATGTACATATCCACGGGCAACCAGGCAGCCGTAATGTCTGGGTCAAAGGGAGCCTCAATACAATCGCTGGAGGGGTAGCGCAAGAAATACCAGGCAGAATCCAAGAAGTTGTCCGACACGTCGGTTTCTCGCCGGGCGGCGCCCCCACAGCACGGACAGGTCGTATTTACAAATTCCGGAATGTCGGCCAAGGGAGAATTGCCGGAGCCCTGAGGCAACCAGTTTTCTGTTTGAGGCAACTGCACCGGCAACTGGTCTTCTGGCACTGGCGTCACGCCGCAGGTGTCGCAGTAGATAATCGGAATCGGCGGCCCCCAATAGCGCTGCCGGGAAATCAACCAGTCCCGCAAGTGATACTGCACGACTCCGTCAACTTCCGAGCGGCCAATCCAGTTACGCTGTGCGGTCTTGACGCGCTCTGACCAGTCCAACCCCTCCAAGTTATCCAACAATCGCTGGGCGTAATCCGTGATCTTTAAAAACCACTGCTCCAACTCGCGCTGGGTGGCGATCGCACCGCAGCGTTCGCATTCCCCAGCGATCACCTGCTCATCCGCCAACACCGTTTTACAAGACGGACACCAATTGACTTGGGCTTGCTTGCGCTCAGCCAATCCGGCTTTGAACAACTGCAAGAAGATCCACTGGGTCCACTTGTAGTAGGCCGGGTCGGTGGTTTGAACTTGGTGGCTCCAGCAGAAGCGGGCGCCAATGCGTTTTAACTGGGTCTCGCGAAACCGCTCCACATTCTGGGCTGTCAATTGCTGGGGATGAATCCCCTTCTTGATGGCGAAGTTTTCGCTGTGAATGCCAAAGGCGTCGAACCCCATCGGCTCAAAGACATCCCTGCCATTCATCGCCATAAACCGACCATAGATGTCTGCGCCGGTGAAAGCGTATACGTTCCCGACGTGCAACCCCTCGGCGGAGGGGTAGGGAAACATCATTAAGTTGTAAAAAGGTCGATGTTCGGGAGAAGTTCCGTCGATGGCTTTGGCGATATCTGTGTCGTAAATTTGCGTCTTCTGCCAAATTGCCTGCCATCGGGTTTCGACGGAGCGGTGATCGTAAGTCTCAGAGGGTTGATATGTAGCCGGATCGACAGGATCCGGATTTACAGGTCCCAGTGATACATGATGAGTCCTCCTATTTGTAGCACGATTGTAGCATCGATTATATATCGGTTGACAACCCACACTCTGGAGTGTCCCCCTTGCCAATATTGCTATTACAGGGAGAAATCAATGGCTGTAACGCCAATACTGTCCCTGTCCCAATCGGGATCGGCTAAAGCAAGTCGACAGTCTGCAATCGCCACCTGTGGGTCATCCAGATACTGATACAGCCACTGGGGGGTGACTAGGTTGGTCGGATAGGCTTGCACAGCTGGTTCCCTTCCCTGGAACAGGTTATAGCGTTTACGATTTTAATCCTTCCTGACGCTTAGGGATACCGGGCTATATACGTCTGGCGGATCAGCGCTATTTACCAAATCCCTGCCCTGACTTACGGCTGTCGAGTGTGCCGATGAATTTCTTAAACGCCTTTGACACCCCAACACTCTGCTGTTTTGACCCATGAATTTCTGCTAGACGAATCAGCGCATTCCCAAGAGATTGAACAACTTTGATGTCGTAGTCAAAATCTTCGATCTGCATTTCCAGGGCAGTCAAGATTCCGTTCAGCTTCCTGAATTTCAGTGGCGGTAATCCTATCGCCGAAATCGTTTCCTTGACTTGGCGCAGGTCTTGAACTCCTTTTTCGTTATACTTGACATCCTCCGAGTCCTCACCTGTGACGATGGCTTGAACATCTTTTGGGGTAAGCATTTTATTTCGCGCGGATTTTACTATTTACCTTTCTGACTCTAAACTGCCCCAGTCTAAAGCAGTTTTAAAGTTTCTGGCATTATCCCAGAAAGGTATAAAAGGTGATTATGCGGGACGATGGTAGTTTTGATATCAACCAATTTTTTCAAGACCTCGCCATTCAAACCTCAGAGCAGGCGGAGGTGGAAGACTGCTTGATTCAGGGTTTAGCGGCCTATTATCGCTATATATACGGATATGACAAGTATGGCGAATATCCCAACTCCCTAATCCAGGAAAGAATATATGTTCCGTTTGTTTTTGGCTTTGGCGCTGTTGAGGCGGTGCGTCGGCCCGTTCTGGCGATTGAGACCCGGCAAAAGATGGTGCAATATACGCTGCAGCAGATTGACCCATATGAGGAATACGGTGTCCCTTATGGATTACCCATCTTGCTCAGCTGCTCAGCCCGGACAGGTTCACTCAGTGCGCCTGTCTTCCGATGGATCTGGCTGCTTACGACGGCTGAAAGGCGAGAAGTGTTTGATGAATGGAAAAAGGATGAGCTATTCAGCCTAATCGACTGGATTACGAACGAGAACAATTTACCTCAAGATGAACCAATCTGGTGGCTGCAGCACCTTTCTACCCAATGTGACAAACCTCATTTGAGTAAGGTTTTGGCGGACTATCTGCTCCAGCATGTTAGTTTATCGACATCCTTCAAGCTCGCTTTATGTCGGGCCTGGTTGTCTAAAGAACCGGCGGGAGCTCCACCCGTTTTGTGGAAAGCTTTCAAGGCTCAGATGCATGAAGATAGTGTGGCGCTAGAAACTGTTTTGTCTGAGCTTCCAACTACTGAACGGGAAGGGGTTGCACAGCAGGCAGAGATGCTTGCAGACATCGGCGCTGTCATTACCATGTTTTCTATCATGGTTGAGAATAATGCCTATCTGAGTCAGATGCCCAATGCACTGAAACGAAGATCTGTATTAGCATTTACTCAGCTTGGGGAAGACGCTTTGCAAATCTGTCAGACCTATTTAGATTCTGACGATGGCTATGCCGCAGATGCGATTAATCAGGGTGTGGCGGATGTGATTCGAGTCTATTCCTCAGATTTGCCGAGGGATGCGGTTCAGGCGTTGGTAGAACAGGGAGTTAAGAGCCATAAGTTGACGACTCGCAAGGCTTTCTTTAAGTTGGGCGCGGATCTGTTTGGGCCAGAGTATCTAACTCGGGCTCAGAAAGATAAGACTAAGTCGGTTCGGGACTGGTCGACTAAGCAAATGGCTGGCACAAAAGCACCCTCTGGCCGTTCAAAACATACTCGCCATTGATCATTAATTCGAATACTGTATTGGCCGTCTTTATCACCACTTATACGTTCTATATGAATACTCCTGCCCACGTTATCCTCAACATGTTGTGTCTCGGGCGTCAAGATACCGCTACTGTCCTGACGCCCGTCATCTTCGGCGCGGTGCTGCCCGACGCCCCAATATTTTTGTTTTACTTCATAGAACGGGTGTTCAAAAGAACCCCCGAGAGCATTATTTGGCGGGAAGCGTATTACCAGGAAAATTGGCAGAATTTTATTGATTTCTTCAACTCTATTCCTCTCATTGCATTGGGATTTATCGTTGCGATTTGGGTCAACTCAAAAATTGGTATGGCGTTGTTTGGCAGCATGTTTTTACACATGTTGGGAGATCTACCGCTCCATCATCACGATGCCCATCGCCACTTTTTTCCCCTGTCCAATTGGCGTTTCAAAAGCCCGTTTTCCTACTGGGATCCCCGCTTTCACGGCGTTACGATAACCCGACTGGAAATCCTCATGGTGATTGTAAGTTGTGGAGCGCTGTTTTTCACCTATCAATCGCTACCTGGAAAAATCAGCGTGGGGCTAGTGGCCCTTTCATACATTATCTATTTCATCTATGTCTTCACAGTGTGGGTTTAGGAGTCATTCTCCCAGGATGGGTTAGCCAGTTTCAATCTAATTTCTAATCCTGGATTGTTGAAGAAGCGTCTGGAGCAGAAGGTATGACATCACTGCGATTAGCTGTAAATGCCACGTATCCCAAGACCAACATGACTAGAATCAACCCGCCAACTATTTCGAATTTGGCGTAGACAGTGGCAAAACGGAGTAATCCGCGTAGAAACTGAGTCATTTGAACTCCCTTCAGTCTTTCTATCATCTTATCGACTCCCTAAAGAAGATGTCTTATCAGTTGGGTCGTTCTCACTCTTCGCCATAAGCTTTCCATAAACAGTTGTCCAGTTGAAAGCGATCAAATTTGGCCTCGAAGGATGAATTCAAGGGACTACACGCATACAAGCCAAATCTTATGGATTGCTCGGTTGAGGTGGCAGGCTTAAGGTCGTCCATTTCACCAGACGGTTTACCCAGACGGTGAACATGGAAAATTCTGAGTTGCTCAAAATCGAGCCCATCTAGCGATGACTCGATCAGGAAATCAGCCCCTCGGCGACTGAGGCGATACCACCGAAAAGTTGTTGTTGGGCGATCGCTAGTCGCCCAATCCGAATAGCCCAAATTGGTCACCACACTCCCCAGACGTGAACTCTGTTCGTCTTCGTATTCCATCGAGGCTTTAAACCAGTTATCACTATCCAGATAAGCAATCAAGCCGCATTGGTCAAACCTGGCGCGATAGTTAAATGACACTTTGGTTGTGAATGAGAAGTCGACACGACTCTCAAGCAAGAGAGCTGGAGCGTTATTGTTTCTAAATCCATAGTAAGTCCGCTGCCAAAAATCCGTATTGGGTTCAGTGATGATCCTGACAAGCTGGTTGCTGATTTCAAACACCTTGGGTTGATTTAGCCACTTAGCCGTAGAAAAATCTATGGTCATCAATTCACTCGTTGCCATTCAATGGTTAAGAACAATACCCGTTACGATCGTAGTGCCTTACTCGTTAGGAGGCTTGACACAAGCCTCCTAAAAAGTTATCTATAACACTATCTATATTAAGAAATGTATATAGACTGACCAATCCAGCAATCAACGCGCAACCAGGTGAGGGGGGATGATGGAATGTTTGCCCAGATAATAGTCAAACTCAGAATAACCTTGAGTTAGTTTCTTTAGATTGAAATATTTGCTAGTAAATATCAGACATCCCAATACTTATTAAATTCCATGGAAATGACAGAAGTTCCCCAGGCAGCTTGGTTAACCGATTCCGATTGCTACCTGTTCGGGGAAGGGACGCACCATCGCATCTATGAGAAACTCGGCGCTCACTTAACCGAAAGGGAAGGAACGTTAGGGGTTTACTTCGCCGTTTGGGCTCCTAACGCCCAGGAAGTTTCGTTGGTGGGGGATTTTAACGAATGGGACGCCCGTCACTGTTTGATGGAACGCAATCAGATGGGAATTTGGGAGGTCTTCGTCCCCGATCTCAAAACAGGTGAAAAATATAAGTACGCCGTTAAAACCGCCCAGGGTCGTTTCTGTCTTAAAACCGATCCTTATGGCTATCAGCAGGAGTTGCGCCCTGCTACAGCGTCCATTGTGGCGGATTTGTCCTACGCCTGGCAGGATGACGACTGGTTAGAAAACCGCCGCAACATCAATCCCCAGGACAAACCCATTTCCATCTATGAGGTTCATCTGGGCTCGTGGCTGCACGCTGGTCTGGATACCCCTCCTGACAAGGGCCAATCTGTCCCTGTGCCCCATAAGCCAGGCGCTCGGTTTCTAACTTACCGGGAATTGGCGGATCGCCTGATTCCCTACGTTCAAGACATCGGTTACACCCATATTGAACTCTTGCCCATTACAGAGCATCCCTTCGATGGGTCTTGGGGCTACCAGGTGGTGGGGTACTATGCGCCCACCGCTCGCTATGGCTCCCCCGAGGACTTCATGTATTTTGTCGATCGCTGTCACCAGGCCGGGATTGGGGTGATTATTGACTGGGTGCCTGGGCATTTTCCCAAAGACGAGCATGGACTAGCGTCATTTGACGGCACGCCTCTCTACGAATATGCCGATTGGCGCAAAGGGGAACATAAAGGCTGGGGAACGCTGGTGTTCAATTATGAGCGCCACGAGGTGCGTAATTTCCTGATCTCTAGCGCTTTATTCTGGTTTGAAAAGTACCATATTGATGGAATTCGGGTAGATGCGGTCGCTTCGATGCTTTACCTGGACTATGAGCGAGAGGAATGGGTGACCAACATCCATGGCGGTCGAGATAATTTGGAAGCCGTCACGTTTTTACGACAGCTAAACGAGGCTATTTTTCAATACTACCCCGGCATTCTTTCCATTGCTGAAGAATCTACCACTTGGGAAAAGGTATCACACCCGACAGATGTTGGCGGCTTAGGGTTTAATTTCAAATGGAACATGGGGTGGATGAACGATTCGCTCAGTTTCTTTCATGTTCATCCCCAAGACCGATCCAATGTTCACAACAAACTGACCTTTAGCATTTGGTACGCCTTTACCGAAAACTTTATGCTGGCCCTTTCCCACGATGAGGTGGTGCATGGAAAGGGGCATCTGTGGCAAAAAATGCCGGGGGATGATTGGCAGAAACTGGCCAATTTGCGAATGTTGTTTGGCTACATGTTCACCCATCCCGGCAAGAAAACCCTGTTTATGGGTATGGAGCTGGGTCAAACCCGAGAATGGAATGTGAATGCAGATTTAGACTGGTGGCTACTGGAACAAGAGCCCCATCAGCAACTCCACCAGCTAGTGAAAGATTTGCATCAAATTTATCATTCTGAGCCTGCTCTTTACTCCGACGACTTTACCAATCAGGGATTTGAGTGGATTGATTGCAACGATGTGGCCCGAGGCATGATCACCTATATGCGTCGGGATAAACACTCAGGCGAGGTCTTGATTGCAGTCTGTAATTTTAAACCCAATGTCTATCACAGTTATTGGTTAGGCGTGAGAGAACCAGGCTCCTATCGAGAAGTGCTCAACACCGATGACAAGAAGTATGGCGGTAGTGGATGCGCTCAACAATCTACCCTTGAAGCCAAGCAGTGGAATTCATCGCCGTGGCCCTATGCGCTTGAGATTACGGTTCCAGCAATATCGCTAATAGTGTTTAAGAAAAATCAATAGGGGCGACGTAAAAACAGGATTATGAACTTACCTTTTATGCAGCGAGACATCTTTTTGCCTTTGAGTAAGTTAAGTCAACGTTTCTCTTCATCGTCTACGACACACATTCCCGCCAAGCCCATAACGCATTACGGCCGGTTCCATCAGGGTCGTGGCGCCAGATGGGAGCGGCGCGATCATGGGGATTGTAACAATCTTTGAAATAATCCGGCAGTGCATCGTGATTTTATAAATCTACAAGAGCCGTTTTTCTCCTTCATAATTTCTCCTCCATAACAACATAGGGCATTGAGAACTGAAGGGATTCAGCATGGTTGATTGAATCACTTAATTTGTTGGCTAAGCGCCTCAGATAGAAAAGCAGGTCGGGGAAAGCCTTGGGCTAAAAGGATTTACCACCTTCTAGAAATCCGAGTTTGAGGACCTAGAGCAGGCCAGCAGAAATAAAGTGTCAGTAAAAAAAGGATGAGGGTATAAGGGAAGTAAATAAGTAAATCAGGGAAAATCATCGTGCCTGGACCTCGCCCCCAAC
>JAAUYH010006747.1_pt1 | contig 13811 bp, 16 predicted proteins | sample 7278061 | NCBI WGS metagenome assembly JAAUYH01 (sample SAMN14350203, study PRJNA611818) | marine sediment metagenome | isolation source: surface marine sediment (0.6m) | place: French Polynesia: Moorea | collected 2018-08
GTGATTTCGTTCATGCCGCCTTCAGCAGTCTGAGCGAGCGAGATGCCGTCATTGGCATTCCGGATCGCCATGTTCAAACCGCGGACTTCCGAAGTCATGCGGGTTGCAATGGCATTACCGGCAGCATCGTCAGAAGCCGAGTTGATGCGACGGCCAGTCGAAAGCCGTTCAATGGATTTGGCCAGGCCCATTTCTGCCTGGTTAGCGGCGTAGCTGGTACGCAGTGCCGTAACGTTCGTTCCTATTACAGTCATGGTGACGTCCTTTTCATAATTAAAAACACTCAATAATGATGCGGGTCACCTCGTCGATTGAAGCGGCCTCATGAGAGTTAACGGCCAACCCCGATATAATTAATGAAAAAAATTGTCGGTTTTCCGACATTGGCGGTTTTCCGGCGTCTGAAATCCGACAATGGCGTCGAAAATCCGACAGTTTGCCGGCAAAAAACGGCAGAATTCTGCCAATAACCAAAACTGGCACGCGCTTTGCTCCGTGGAAGGCGAGCACAAACCCTGGGTCTGGTGCTCAACGTGAAACGTGAGGGAATGAACATGCAACTCGAACAAGTGAACTCTAGTCTGGTCACTAGATTTCCCGAACTTGTAGACATGCTTGGCGGGGCAGTCCCCGGCCTTGCCAGCGATCAGTCACAAAACCAATCGGCGCGCAAACCCCACACCCATTGCGCCGATATGCCCACTGGTCGAAAGAAGGTTGCTGATCCGGTCGTGGTTTATCGCGACGGGCCATTCCATCTCGTTCCGGCTACCCTCAGCCAGCCCCTGCGTATCGAATTTGGCGATGCCGACCGTGAATTCGGTCTGGCATGTATCGTTGAATCGATGCGCGGGGGCCACGGCCCTTCCTATGCCGACCAGGAATCGGCTGGCCTGTACAAGTTTGCAGCCCGCGTCGCGCAAAGCGACGCCAACGTCATGATTACCGGCGAAACGGGCACCGGCAAGGAAGGCATGGCCCAATATATTCACAAGCACAGCGATCGCAGCAAGGAGCAGTTCGTAGCGATCAACTGCGCCGCGATCTCGGAATCGATGATCGAATCCATCCTGTTCGGACACAAGAAAGGGGCCTTTACCGGCGCCTATTCCAATGCCAGCGGCCTGTTCAGGGAAGCCGACGGCGGCACCATCTTCCTCGACGAGATCACGGAGATGCCGCTGGAAAGCCAGTCCAAGCTGCTCCGCGTGCTGCAGGAAAAGGAAATCCTGCCGGTTGGCGCTACCCGACCGGAAAAGGTCGATGTCCGCGTCATCTGCGCGGCAAACCGCAATTTCGAACAGGAGGTCAAGGACGGCAAGTTTCGCGAAGACCTCTACTGGCGGCTCAATGTCATGCCGCTGGAACTGAAGCCACTGCGTGAACGCCCGGCTGACATTGTCGCCATCTCTGCATTCATGATGATGGACCTGCAGAAGGGCGCACGGGATTTCCGTCCGCTGTCCAGCGATGCGCTCGCCGAGTTGAAGGCCCATGGCTGGCCCGGCAATGTCCGCGAACTGCGTAATGTACTGCAGCGCGCGCTGGTGCTGTGCGAAGGCGACCGGATTGAACCGGCCGACCTGTTGTTCACCGGTGCCGCGCTGGCGGAAAAGACAGCCGCGCCGGAGCCGGCCGCGGCACCAACCGCCAAGACGCCGCGCCAGGACAGCCCGGAACCCGGCAGCGCCGCGCGCTTCATTACCGGCCGCGACCTCCACTCGATCGCGCGAAACGTGGAATATGAAGCGATCACCCGGACACTTGAGAAGACCAATGGCAACCGCCGCGCGGCGGCCAAGGAACTCGGCATTTCCGAGCGCACCCTGCGTTACCGGATGGCCGACATGCGCGCCCTGGCGGAAGCCTAGGCAAGGGGAAGAGACATGCCTTCAGTAAACATGAACAGCCTCATGGCAGCGCGGAACGCGATCCTGAACCGCAACGACGCGCTGCAGGAAATCGCCGGTAAGAACGCCCAGCTGGCAAAGCCCGGCGAGGTCAAGGAAACCACCGAAACCGGCGGTTTTGCCTCCCAGCTGACCGATGCGCTGCAGGAGGTGAACAAGCTCCAGGCCGAAGCAAAGGCCGCGACCAACGCCTATCACATGGGTGAAACCAATGACGTGGCGGCGGTGATGCTCGCCAAGCACAAGGCATCGATCGGCTTTGAATCGACCTTGCAGGTCCGCAACAAATTACTGTCCGCCTACCAGGACATCATGAAGATGCAGGTCTGATAAATGGCCCAGGATAATCCTACAGCTCCAGCCCCCGTGACCGCCAGTGCGACCGCCATGCCTGCGGCCGTGGCAGGCGAAGGCCTTTCCGGTTCGGCGGGACCGGCCGGCATGATCCGGCAGTTCCTGAACCAGCCGGCCATCTCGCGCGCGATGCCGCTCATAATCCTCTCCGCGATCGTGCTCGCCGCGATTTCGGCGTGGCTCGTCCTGCGCGAACCGCCGCAGCGCGAACTGTTCCGCGGACTGTCGGACAATGACAAGGCAGCCGTGGTCCAGGCTCTCGACAGTGCCGGCATACCCTACCAGGTCGACAATATCTCCGGCACGCTGAAAGTCAGCGACGCCGACTATCATACCGCCAAGATCCAGCTGGCCGGACAGGGGCTGCCGCGCACGGCACCCAGTGGCGACTCGATCGTATCAAGCATGCCGATGGGCGCCAGCCGCGCGGTTGAATCCGAAAAGCTGCGCGCCGCGCGCGAAATGGACCTCGCCCGATCGATCGAGGCACTGGACAATGTGTTGTCGGCGCGGGTTCACCTCGCGGTCGAACAACCCAGCCTGTTCCTGCGCGATCGCAACGAACCTGCTGCTTCGGTGATCTTGCAGCTGGCCGGCGCCGGTTCGCTAGACGAACGCCAGACGCAGGCAATATTGAACCTGGTGGCAAGCTCTGTCCCGGGCCTTTCGGCTTCCAATGTATCCGTGATCGACCAGAACGGGCGGCTATTGTCATCAGACAGCGCGGCCCTGGCCAGTCATACCGACAAGAATTTGAAGACCAAGACCGCGATCGAGGATCGCTACCGCCAATCGCTGGCCAGCTTGCTCACACCGATTGTCGGGCCGGGCAATTTCGTCGCGGAAGTATCTGCCGAAGTCGATTTCGACAAGAAACAGGCCGCCAGCGAAATCTATCCGGCCGAGGGTTCGGTCCTGCGTTCCGAGCGCGGCATGCGATCCGAGGAACCCCTCGGTTCCTCCCGCAATGGCGGCATCCCCGGCGCCCTCGCCAATCGCCCGCCGGCGGAAGCCGAATTCGGCGATGAAATCGACGGTGCCGAGGACGAGGGAGAGCAGCAAGCCGAGCCGATGAAAACCGCCGAGGAATATCAGCGCAATTTCGAGCTCGCCCGCGAGATCGCGGTGACGCAGCGAGCAACCGGACAGGTGTCCCGCCTCTCCGTGGCCGTCGCGATTGACGAAGGCGCGCTCAAGAGCCGGGCCGCCGACAAGGATATCGAGCAACTGGAGAGCCTGATCAAGAGCACGGTCGGTTTCGACGCCGAACGCGGCGACCAGATTGCCGTGACATCGCGCCAGTTCGAGACGATCGAGCAATCGGTAGCCGAGGAAGCATGGTACGAAACATCCTGGTTCAGCCTGGTCACGCGCAATGTGTCAGCGCTGATCGTCGCCTTGATCGTCATCTTCGGCATTGGCCGGCCGCTGCTCAAGAGGTGGATGAAGGACCGGAAAGAGGCAAGTACGGCGGCGCTCCCCGCGCCGACCATCATGGCCGAGGGCCAGCTGACCAATGAAACCGTGGCAGATGTGCAAGGCGGCGATAACCGGTCCGCCGAAAATGCCGGCGCATTGCCGCCGCCGGTCACGATCGACATGATCCAGGCGGCGCCAAGCTACCAGGAGCGCGCCCTGCTGACCCAGAATTTCGTCAAGCAGAACCCCGACCACGCCGCACTCGTGGTCAAGGAATTGCTGAAAGAATCCAAGGACCTGGAGAACAGCGATGGCTGAATCGACCGAAGTGGAAGACGTTGAGGAAGAAGGTGGAGAGCAGCTGGAGCTGATCACCGGCCGCCAGTCGGCCGCGATCCTGATGTTGCTGTTCGACGATGACGAAGCCGCCACCATCCTCGAACGCCTCGAACCGGCGGAAGTGGAGGCACTTGGCGAAGCGATGTTCAGCGTGGCCGACGTCGACGCCATGCAGATCGACGGATCGCTGGTCCGTTTTCTCGAACTGATCCGCAACCAGTCGATGCTGGCATACAAGTCGGATGAAAAGGTCGGGCGTGTGTTCCGGCGTGCGCTCGGTACCTCGCGCGCAGAGTCGATGCTCAACCGTTTTGCGCCCAAGCGTCCGACCGATATCGCAGAGACGCTGAAATGGATCGAACCAGGTGATCTGGTCAGCCTGATTACCGAGGAACCGCCCCAGATTTCGGCGGTACTCCTGTCATTCATGGAAGCAGAAGCCGCCGCCCAGGTGATCCAGTTGCTACCATCGGAGATGCAGGAAGAACTGATCTACCGGGTCGCAACGCTCGGGCCGGTCAGCGCCAATGCCGTCGAACAGATCAACCGGCTGCTCGAAAACCTGGCGCCGTCGGAAGACCAGGCAGTCCTGCCGCCGGCCGAGATTGGCGGCATCATGGAGAGCGCTTCGATCATCAACAATTTCCCGAAGCAGCTGGGCCAGAAGATCCTGAAGGGCGTGACCAAGCGCGACCGGGCGATTGCCAAGCAGATTTCAGACGAGATGTTCGTGTTCGCCGACCTGATCAACCTGACCAACAAGGATATCGGTACGGTGGTCCGCAAGGTCGATTCCAGCATATTGGTACCGGCGCTGCGCGGTGCGTCCCCGGACATGAAAACCAAGATTTTCGGTGCCATGTCGAAACGGGCGGCCGAAACGATCCAGGACGAGATCGACGAGGCCCCGCCGCAGCCGATGGACGCGGTCATCAGCGCCCAGAAAGCCGTGGTTTCGATCGCTCGCGCCATGCTCGACAGCGGCGAGATAAACCTGCCGGGTGGCGGCGCCGACTATGTCTGATCCGCAACCGCAAAACGAGGTCGTCCCGCTCTGGCGCATGCCGATGGAACAAAAGGACTTCGCTGCCTGGTCGAGACAGCTTGGCAGCGGAGACGCGGCGGCGAACGGGTTTGCCCGTTATGCAGAGCCTGATCCCGCCGATGCCGCGGCACCGCAGGAACGGCCGCCATCGGGCGATGCCGAGATCTTCGATATTGCCTACAAGAAGGGATGGGAAGATTGCGAGGCCGCGCTGGCCGAAGAAAAGGCCGTCAATGACGACGCGTGTCAGCGGCTCACCGATGCGCTGCAGCACATCACGACCTTGCAGTCCGCGGGAAGCTATGAATTCATTTTGCAGGCGGTTGAACAGCTGTTCGAGCGCTGCGCCGCAGCGACGGCGCCTGAGCGTGAAACGCTGCAGGCCTGGGCCCAACTGCTGGCATCATATGTCGACCAGGACCAGAAGAGCGCCAGCTTGCTGCTCCATCCCGATGACCTGGAACTGATCGACAAGAAAAGCATTGGCCTGCCGCTGCTCGCCGACGACAGGCTGCCCCGCGGCAATTTGCGCCTGAGCCATGCCGGCGGCTGGATCGAAAAGGGATCGGCTGTAGTCCTCGACGAACTGCGCAACCTGATTGATGAAATCCACGAGGGCGGCGGAGCATCCGGTGCCTGAACAATCCGCCACGCCGCATGTCGCCCGAGGCGGTCTTGATGCCGTGCTCTCGCGGCTCGCCCTCATCGACGGGCAACCACGCCATGTCGGCAAGTTGACGGCGCATGACAACGGCCTGCTCGAGGTTTCGGGCTTTGAATATCCACTCGGCTATGCCGGCCAGGTCAAGGCCAGCGACGGACGCATGATCAGCGCCGAAATTGTCGGTTTTCGCGGCTCCCGCGCCCTGATGATCCCGATGGTGCAGGACGCCCCGCTGAAAAACGGCAGCCCGGTGCTGCCGGTCGCCAAATCCAATGAAGCCGCCGTCGGCGAAGCCCTGCTCGGCCGGGTTATCGGCCCGATGGGCGAACCGATTGACGGCAAGGGCCCGATCTGGGGCACCCACACCGTCCCGCTGGCCGGTGCCAGGGCCAATGTGCTGCGCCGCGGCAGCGTCACCAGGCCGATCGATATCGGTATTCGGGCAATCAACGGCCTGCTCACCATCGGCAGGGGCCAGCGCCTCGCGGTCATGGCGGGTTCCGGCGTCGGCAAGTCGATGCTGATCAACCAGATACTGGACGGCGTCGTCGCCGACGTGGCTGTCGTCGGCCTGATCGGCGAACGCGGGCGCGAGGTTAATGATTTCATTTCCCGGCGCGAGCAGAGCGCCAATTGCGTCCCGACCGTGACCGTCGCCGTGCCCGCCGATCACTCGCCGCCGTCACGCCTGAAGGCGGTGCACCGGGCCACTGCCATTGCCGAATATTTCCGGTCGCAGGGCAAGTCGGTCTTGCTGGTCATCGACAGCCTGACCCGGGTTGCCCATGCGCAGCGCGAAGTCGGCCTGGCGGCAGGCGAACCGCCGACCATGAAGGGCTATCCGCCCTCGGCGCTGTCGCTGATCCCCCGGCTGGTGGAACGCACCGGCAATGACAGCGAATCCGGCGGTTCGATCACCGCCATCTATACCGTGCTGGCGGACGGCGATGACCTCGACGATCCGGTTGTCGACAGCGCCCGCGCCATCACCGACGGCCATATCGTGCTCGCCCGATCCCTTGCCGAACAGGGAATTTTCCCGGCGATCGACGTCGGCAAGTCGATCAGCCGGGTCGCGGTCGACATTGTCGATGAAGCACAGCTCGCCATGCAGACCGAGTTTCGCCGCCTCTGGTCGATCTACGAGGAAAACCGGGACCTGGTGCTGATGGGGGCCTATCGCGCCGGAAGCGATGCGGGCATTGACGCCGCACTCGAATCCTGGCCGCGCATGGTCGACTATATCCGGCAAAAGCCGCGCGAGCTGGTCGACATGCCGACCAGCATCGATGACCTGCAGGCCCTGTTCACGCCATGAAACGGCGCCTGGCAAAGATGAAGCGTATCCTGAGTGTCCGGGACACACAGATGAAGCTCAGCGAGCATGAACTGGCTAAGGCCGGGCATCGATACCGCATGCTCGAGGAAAATGCCGAGCGCATCAGGAAATTGCAGACGGCCACGCGGATCGAGACCGCGGAACAGCATGCCGACATGCTCTCCGCCGGCATGGAACTGTTTGGACGGTTGATGCAGGCCGAGAGCAACATGGCGGTGTCGATTTCCGAGGCAAGGGAGGATCTTGCCGGTGCAGAGCGGCAAAATCTTGCCGCCAAGGCAAATTTCGAAAGCACCGAGAAACTTTTCGAAAACCAGCGCAAACACGCCAGCAAGACCGCCACGTTCAAGGCCAATAATCAAATTAACCTACTGTATAATAACAAGAATATGGAAACACGCAATGACGACTAACCTTTCGCCCGGACGCCCTCTCACCGGTTTTGGCACGCTTTCTGCAAAGATCGGCAACATGAAGACAGGTAATGAAACAGGCACATTGGGTTTACCGTCGGGCAAGGCGTTCGATCGGCTGTTTTCGATCGATCTGCCGGCGGTCACCCACGCCAATGGACGGTTGGACGGACATGGATTCGCCATGCAGATGGTGGCCGAGAACCTGTCCCGCTCACAGGCAATCGAAAAGGCACAATCGCCCGTCCGCATGCTGAACGGTCATCTTGCGAGCACTTTCCTCGACAACGGCATGGAAACGGCAGGAATGAAGATCGGCCCGGCGGTAGTCGACGCGCAAGGCGATGAACAGCCGTCACCCGATCAGGTGGAACCTGATAGTGAAAACACTTCAGATAACCGGATTATTCGCCAATTGCTCGGGTCAGATGATGAGGAGCAAGGTCGCACACGACATTTGTCGATTGCGCCCCAGGGCGATGATACTGCTCGCGGCGATTTTCGACCGACTATCGAAAGGCCCGATGCGGGACCCGCTGATCACAATCAAGCTGCGGACCAGCCTTCAATGACTGCAGGCACCGAAACGAGCGCGGACGTTGCGCGAGCCAGCGGTGAATCCGATATTGCCGATACCGCCGAACCACGCGCTTCGGCAACTGGCCACCATGTCGACTTCCCGGCCCGGCGGGCCGTTGGAATTTCCCGGGCACAAGCCGCTGGCGCCGAGCCAGTTGCGAAAGGCCTGGAAAAGATATCCAATTCGGCCGGGCGCAAAAATGAAATGCCAGGCCCCACCCCCACTGAGAGATCCGGTCGTACCGCGCCGACGGCGTCGCTGGACGCCGACCTGGTCCGGCCGGCAGACCACTCGCAACCGGCATCGGCCAATTCATCAATCCCCGCATCTTCGACGGATCGCAATTCCGAGAGCAATACCAAGGCTTCAGGATCGAGAGCGACACTGAATGCCGATCTGGTTGAACAGGATGCAATACCATTTTCGCGTGAAGGGGTCCGGCCTGAGAAACCGGCCGTCGCTTCCGCAGTGACGCAAAGGCCTGAGCTTGCCTCGCAGCAGGCACAAGCATCTACCCGGCCGACAAAAGCTGATTCCGCAGGGATGGTAGAACTTGAAAGGGGCGACCAAGCACGCTCGGACGCAGCAGCCGCCAACGCCGCGCAGAGCAGCAAGCTGGCCGGATCCAATGCCAGTTCAGTCGCCATGGATCGGGTGCTGAACCGGGAAGCTGGAACCAATATCCCTCCCGGACAACTTCAAGAAGGCAACGCGTCCGAACTTGCCAGGCAGAACGGGCAGAATGGCGGACCGGCCGGTTCGTATTCCGCCGGCCCGTCCGGCGACCCCGCATCGCCAGCGCGGAACGCCGCCCCATCCGGCGTAAATCCGAAAATTGGTGACAAGTCCGAAGCGAACCCGCGCACCGCGCAGAAACCGGCCATGCCGAAAGCTGCTGGTGAGACCGTCTCAGTTATTGGCAATATGCGGGCGCCACAGGAAAAACCCGCCATCACGCCAGAAATTGATCAGCGCGCGAATAGGCAGGATCTGAATCCCGGTGACAAATCCGCACCAGCAGCGCGTCCCTCGCCCCTGGAAATACGCCAGACGATGCACCGCCCGTTCATGGACCAGCCGATGACCACGGAGAGCAAACCGGTCATCGATCCGGCGATCGGGGTTCCCGCCCCTGCAGTACAATCAAATGCAGCACCGGCCGCGCGGGCAATCCTTTTCGACTGGAATGCACCGCAATTCGCCGAGCGCCTGGCCAGCGAGCTGGGCCGCCTTTCGGTTCATGGCGATACACAGAAATTCGAAATCAATCCCCGCAACCTCGGACGACTGGAAGTTTCCTTTCTTGTCCGTGACGGCCAGGAGCAAATCCAGATCAACACCGTCAACGAGCGCGTCCGCGAAGTCATCATGCAGCACAGCGCTGCGGTGCAGGAAATGCTGAAATCGCAGGGCCGCGGTGACATCAACCTGCGCGTTGACGTCCGCGAGAATGCAACTCCGCAATTCCAGGACAACCAGTCCGGCCTCGCACAGCAGCAGGGCGAACGCCAGCGGCATGAAAATGCCGCGGGTCCGACCGCCAACGCCGCCGGCCGCATCGCCGCGACAGAATTGTCCGAGGATGACCAAAAACCGGCGGACAACAGCCGCTACGCATGAACGAAATCCAACCCTTAACGCGAACACTTAGAGGAACTCATGGCAGACAAGAATGAAGCAGACGCAGAAAAGCCCAAGAAGAAAGGCAAGCTGAAAGGCATCATCATTGGCCTGGTCGGACTGATTGTCATCGGCGGCGGCGGTGCCGCGGGCGGTTTCTACGTGGCCGGCACAATGGGCGGCCCGGCAGGTGAACCCGAAGATCCGAACAAGCCGAAGGTTGTCCTGAAAGACGGTACGGAGGTCAGCGAGAAGGAAGCCGGGACGGCGGTGCCGAGCGACAACAAGGGTGCGTTCAAGATCACCTATCACCAGATCGAGCAGCCGTTCACGTCGAACCTCTCCGACTCGGAAAGCTTTGCCCAGGTGTCGCTCGCCATTTCGACCTTTTACGACGAACGTGTTTTCCAGAATGTCGTCGACCATGAAATCGCGCTGCGATCGGCGATCCTGATGGAGCTGAGCCAGCACAATCCGTTCGATCTCGAACAGCCTGAGGGCAAGAAGAAGCTGAAGGAACGGCTGACTTTCGTCATCAACGAGACGCTGCAGGAAAAGTCCGGCTTTGGCGGCATTGAAGATGTCTACTTCACCAACCTGGTGATCCAGTAACCCGGTCCGAAGGCAAGGATAATGGCGAAGACATCCTCCAAATCGAGCAAGAAGCCGGCTTCGAAGAAGGTAGCCGGTGACGGCGATGAAAAGACGCCTGTGCAGCACAGCCTGCTGCGCAAGGCCGAGCCCGACGACAAGCTGCTCGAAATCTACCAGAAGATCGAACGCAAGATGACGGGCAGGGTCGAGAAAGCGGTAAATGCGCTGACCGGTTGCCGGTTCAAGTTCGAAGCGGAAGCCAAGGGCAAGGTCGACCCGTCTGACTGGCTCGGTCAACAGGAACCCGGTGTGATCATCCTGCAATTCCATATCGGCAGTGCAGAGCAACCCGTATTTGTCCGCGTGTCCCGGCTATTCGTTACCGCGCTCGTCGACTGCTTCTATGGCGGCCAGTATGACGGCACGACGGAACCGAAACCGAAACTGTCACGTTCGGAATCAGCCATGGTCGAGCGCCTCGCTCGCCTGCTCGCCGAAATGCTGGCGCACAGCTGGTCGACGCTGTGCGAGACCCCGGTCCGCTATCTCGGCTACCAGACCGAACTGGATGATATCGAAATTGCAGCCGATTATGGCGAAGCGATCCAGACCTGCTTCGCATGCGAACTGGCGACCCATGAAATCGACGCCATCGAGATCGCGCAGCCGGTCGAGGGCCTGATCGCGATCCATAGCCAGCTTGCCCGCAAACCCGGCCAGGAAGATGACGAGATCGACCCGGCCTGGAAAAACGCGCTTCAGGAATCGGTGGAGCAGGTATTCCTGCCGATCCGCTCGGTCCTGGCAAGGCCGACGATGAGCCTGTCCGAATTGTCCCGGCTTTCAGTCGGCGACATCCTGCCCGTTGCGCCGACCGACAATGTGCCGCTGATCGTCGGCGATCGGATATTCGCCCATGGCAGCATCGGCGAACAGAACGGCGGCGTAGCCTTCAAGATCAACAACTTTCTCTAGGATCAGACCATGAATGACATGACAAGCAATCCCGAAGCGATGGAAAACGCACAGCCCGTGCCCGACATCGACATCAGCCAGCCGCAGGATCATTACGCCTTCCTGGCCGATATCAACGTGCGCCTGTCGGTGGAAGTCGGCAGCATCTCGATGACAATCGCCGATGTCATGGACCTGCGCGAAGGCTCGGTCGTCGAGCTTGACCGCCAGGTCGACCAGCTGATCGACATCAAGGTCAACGGCACGCTCGTCGCCCGCGGCGAAGTGGTACCGGTCAAGAACAAGTTCGGCGTCCGCATTGCCGAAGTGGTTTCCGGCGGCATGGCCCGGGCCCGGGTTGAAAGGCGCAACTAATGACCTTCTATATCGTCAAGCTGCTGATCATGCTGCCCCTGATCGGGCTGATGATCTACGGCTCCCTCTGGCTGTATCGCAAATACCAGCCACAAACGATGATGCGCCCGAAAGCGGGCAGCCTGAACGTTGTCGAGGTCATGCCGATCGGCGTGAACAGCAAGCTTGCCGTGGTCGACTTTGAAGGGCGCAAATTGCTGCTCTCCGTTTCCCGCAACGGTGTTGAAAAGATCGATTCCAAAGATGCTTCCCAAGCCTAGACATATCGCCGCGCTGCTCGCGTTCATCGCTGCCGCCTTCGTCGCCGACCCTGCCTTTGCGCAGCCAGGCACCGCGTCGGGAGCGCTCGAACGCGCGCTGAACGACGTTTCCGGCGACGGGCAACCGCTCAGCACCACGCTGCAGATCCTCATCCTGATGAGCCTGTTGACGGTGCTGCCGTCAATCGTGCTGATGATGACCAGTTTTACCCGGATCATCATCGTGCTGTCGATATTGCGCCACGCACTCGGGCTGCAGCAGACGCCGCCCAACCAGGTGCTGATCGGCCTTTCGCTGTTCCTGTCCTTGTTCGTCATGGCACCGACCATCGAAAAAATTAACGCCCAGGCGATCGAGCCCTATGCCGCCGATGAAATGACGCTGACCGACGCCATCGAGACCTCGGGCAACATCATGCACAGCTTCATGGCCAAGCAGACGCGGCAGAGCGACCTGCGCCTGTTCGCGGACCTCGCCGGCGAGGACAGCTTCGAGAAACCGGAAGACATTCCATTCTCGATCATGCTCCCGGCTTTCGTGACGAGCGAACTGAAGACCGCGTTCCAGATCGGTTTCCTGATATTCCTTCCCTTCCTGATCATCGATCTCGTGGTGGCAGCGGTGCTGATGTCGCTGGGCATGATGATGCTCAGCCCGATTATCATATCGATGCCCTTCAAGCTGCTGCTCTTCGTCCTGGTGGACGGCTGGGCGCTGACCATGGGATCGTTGGCCGGATCATTTGTGACGTGACGCCATGATTGAGAGCACCGACTTCTTCGTGAACATGGCCCAGCAAACGCTTTGGGTGACGGCCCTGGCCGCGGCGCCGCTGCTGATCCCGGCACTGCTCACCGGCCTTGTGCTGGGCATGGTCCAGGCAGCGACCTCAATCAACGAACAGACGCTGAGCTTCGTCCCGAAACTGGCGATCGTGGCCGTCGTGCTGGCCGTGTTCGGCGGCTCGATCCTGGTGCTGATCGTCGACTTCACGCAGGACATCTACGCCCGCATTCCGGAACTGCTGATATGATTGCGCCGGGGTTTGCAGAGGTCGAAAGCCAGATCTGGATATGGATGATGGCGATGATCCGCCCGGGCGCCGCGATGTTCGCCGCCCCCGTGCTCGGCGCCGCCAACGTCCCGATCCAGATCCGCATCATCCTCGCCTTCATGATCGGGTTCGTTGCGACCAACAGCGTCGACTTCGCCCTGCCGACCGACACGGCGCTGACCGTCGACAACCTCGTCTTCGTGACCGGCGAGGTGCTGGCCGGAATTGCCATCGGCTTTGCACTGCAGATCGGATATTCAGCGGTGATGATCGCCGGTGAAGCCGTCGGCAACGCCATGGGCCTCGGCTTCGCGCGCATGTCCGACCCGCAAACCGGCCAGTCCTCCCCGGTCGTCGGCCAGTTCCTGGCAATTTTCGCTACCCTGCTGCTGCTCGCGATTGACGGACATCTGATCCTGCTCGGGATCATCGTCAACAGCTATGCCGCGCTGCCGCCAGGCTATGCGTTCCTTGGTCCGGAGCTGTTGTTCGGTCTCGTCCAGTTCGGTGGCAACCTGTTTGCCATGGGCCTGCTGATTGCGCTGCCGGTTGGTGGGGCGCTGATCCTGATCCAGATCATCATGGGTTTCCTCGCCCGCACCGCACCGGCGCTCAACCTGTTTGCCGTCGGTATCCCGGTGACCCTTACCGCTGGCCTTGTCATGCTGGCGATCACGGCGCCGGTGATGGCGGACGCCATAATCCATTCGCTCGGCCTCGGACTCGCCCAGGCTGAAGTCATTGCGGGAGGCGGGTGATGGCGGAAGAAGCACCCAATGGCGGCGAAAAGACAGAACTCCCAACCCCCAAGAAGCTGAAGGACAGCGCCAAGAAGGGCGACGTTCTCCAGTCCCGTGATCTCGGCGGGGCGATGGTGACATTTGCCGGCA
>JAAUYH010116170.1_pt1 | contig 13804 bp, 16 predicted proteins | sample 7278061 | NCBI WGS metagenome assembly JAAUYH01 (sample SAMN14350203, study PRJNA611818) | marine sediment metagenome | isolation source: surface marine sediment (0.6m) | place: French Polynesia: Moorea | collected 2018-08
TTAAATACTTAAATCTGCGAATATGAAAAATTCATTATATGTGGTGCTCGCCGTTTTATTGGTTGGATGTAATTCGGATCAGCAGTGGACCTATCTATTCAATGGAGAAGACCTGGAAGGCTGGCACGTTTACAATAAAGGTACACAAAACTACAATGGCTGGTACGTTTCTGATGGGGTCCTGGTGTTCGATCCGGCCAATAGAACTGAGGCTACGAATGCAGACCTGGTAACGGATGAAAAATACACCAGCTTTGAATTGGACATCGAATGGATGATCTCTGAAAAGGGTAACTCCGGTATTTTTTGGGGCGTCATTGAAGATGAGAAATATGATCACACCTATACCACGGGGCCGGAGATACAGGTGCTGGACGACAATTGGACCGAGTATGTGGAAGAACGCGGCAATATCCAAAGGGCAGGGTCCATTTTTAATATCATGGCTCCCAAAGAACTCGTCTGCAAACCGGCAGGGGAATGGAACCATTATCTCATCCATATTGATCATTCACAGAATGAAGGCTTTGTTAAGTTGAATGATGTGGAAATACTTCGGTTTCCCGTCAACGGTCCAGAATGGGAGGCACTGATCGGTAGTTCCGGATTCAAGGATGGGTCAGGCTTTGGAAAGGCGAAGACAGGGCATATTGCCTTACAGGACCATGGAAATCAGGTCGCCTACAGAAACATCAAGATCCGGAAGTTATAGTTGCCGCTGAATTCAGATGCTCCCATGCGCCCAAGGATGAAACCAAGCTCGGAAAATCAGTTTTTTACAGCAACCGCGATTTGGTATTTGATCACTGTTTTCTGGGGGTTTGCACCATCCTTTTATCTATCAAACTATTTTGAAAATCCCGAACCTTTACCTACCCACCTGGTCTTACACGGCATTGTCTTTACCCTATGGACGCTCTTGTACATTTGTCAGGTCTTCCTTATAAGATATAGAAACTACAGATTGCATCAGGTGCTGGGGATCTTCGGGGTGTGCATTATGGTGCTTATGATACCTGCCGGGATCTTCCCCTCTATCTATAAATATTATGCCGGAACTACCACTATAACCGGAGCAGGTCACAATGTCTTCAGATTGTTTTCTGCATACATTTTATTTGCAGTGGCTATTAAGTACAGAAAAAGACCCTTTTTCCATAAACGCTTCATGCTGGGGTGCATGGTGATGTTAATGAGTGCAGCTACGTTCCGAATATTAATGGATTTTGACTTAGCAGACAGTCAGATATTGTATAAAGGGATTCAGGTTTTTCCAGCAATTATGTTGTTCTTATTTGATTTGATCAAGATCAAAAAGGCGGTTCTGATTGACCTGATATCCGTAGCTGCCGTATTGGGCATTTACTTCTTTGCCAGCCAGTTCTGGTTGTCGTCCTCCGGAGAGGCGTTTATGACCTTTCTGATTGACATCTTTGTGATCCCTTTCCTATAGGCTCTGCTTGTGGAATGGCAGATCAACTATGTCTTTTGTTTGGGTAAACACCAAACAATTCAGGGAGCGTATTTCAATTTAATATATACCGGGAAATGGTCTGAATACCCGCCGAGGTATTTGCGGCCTGCATAAGTCCGGAAAGGCTTCCCTTTGAAGGGTTCCGCCCATTCCTGCAGGAATTCCGGCCCGAAAATGTCTGCCCGGTCGAAACGATGGGTGCCTGGTTGCGAATTCAGGAAGGTATGGGAGATCAGGATCTGGTCAAAGAGCATCCAGCGGTCTTTGTATTTCGCCGACCCCTGTTCCGGATGAAAGAGGGGGCGCATCGGATTATGAAGGCCGGATTGATCTTCCAGGTATCGAAGACTCTCAGAATGGGGATCATCATTGAAATCGCCCATAACGATGCAGTTGGCCTCGGGGTCTTCGGTTCGAAGGGATTCTATATATGACTGCAGGGTGCGGGCGGCCGTCATCCGCTTGTGGGCCGTTTCCCGGTCGCCGCTTCGGCGTGACGGCCAGTGATTTACAAAGACATGCACGCGTTCCCCATTCAAATGTCCATTGACGTATAGGATGTCCCGCGTGTAGTCCCGGCGGCCATCGGTTTCATAGACCAGTAGGGGGATGGTTTCCTGGGATTCGGGTTCAAAGTGCTCCCGGTGGTAACAAAGGGCCGTATCAATACCCCGCTCATCCGGGGAATCATAGTGCACGTAGCCCAGGCTTTTATTTTTCAGGGCTTCGGTTTCCAGGAGGTCTTCCAGTACCACGTGGTTCTCCAGGTCCGCCATACCCAAAAGCACGGGGAGTCCTGCCCGGTCTCCCTGGGCAATGCTGGCAATGGTCTTTCCCAGTTTATACAGCTTGTTCTCGTAGCGTTTAGGCGTCCAGCCCTTAAAGCCGTCAGGGGTAAAATCATCATCCAGCAGGTCGGGGTGGTCCTCGGTATCAAAGAGGTTTTCCAAATTATAAAACCCAACGGTATATTCTTCTTTAGTCACTTGATTTCCTTTTCTTTAGGTTATTTCCGAGCGTATAAACTTCCATCCCCATAGGCTGAGGCCAGCGCCATCCATTTAATTCCGAAGGTACGAAAATCGCTTTGCCTGGTTTCTGTAATCGCTTTTCCTGGTTCATGTAATCACTTTGCCTGGTTTCCGTAGCTTTGCATGAGGAATTAGAATATGCTGGAGAATAAACAAAGGAGTTACGAAACCGCTGTCCTGATTGGGGTGATCACCCGGGAACAACCGGAGGAAAAAGTCCGGGAATATCTGGATGAATTGGAGTTCCTGACATATACGGCTGGGGGAGAGGTCCTTAAGCGCTTCGTTCAGAAAATCGACAGCCCGAATGCGAAGACCTTTATAGGTAGCGGAAAGCTGGCCGAGGTAGAAGCCTATGTGAAGGAAAACGAGGTTGGCTCGGTCATCTTTGACGATGAATTGAGTCCAGTCCAACAGCGCAATATCGAGAAGCAACTACGATGTAAGATCATCGACCGAACCGGATTGATCCTGGACATATTTGCACAACGGGCCGCCACCCATTATGCACGGACACAGGTTGAGTTGGCCCAGTATGAATACCTGTTGCCCCGTCTGACGGGATTATGGACACACCTGGAACGTCAACGCGGAGGGATCGGTATGAGGGGTCCCGGGGAAACAGAAATTGAAACGGACCGCCGTATTGTTCGCGACCGGATATCCCTGCTCAAAAAGAAGCTCGTCAAGATCGACAAGCAAATGGAAACCCAGAGAGGGAATCGAGGCTCCCTGGTAAGGGTTGCCCTGGTGGGATACACGAATGTCGGTAAGTCTACCCTCATGAATGTCCTGAGTAAAAGCGAGGTATTTGCCGAAAACAAGTTGTTTGCGACCCTGGATACCACCGTGCGGAAAGTGGTGTTGGGGAACCTTCCCTTCTTATTGAGCGATACGGTAGGGTTTATCCGGAAGCTGCCCACCCAACTGGTGGAGAGCTTCAAAAGTACGCTGGATGAGGTCCGGGAGGCAGACCTGCTGCTTCACGTGGTCGATATCTCACATCCCAGTTTTGAAGATCATATCGAGTCGGTCCGACAGATCCTTTCGGAGATCGGTTCGGCCGATAAAAAGACCCTGATGGTCTTTAACAAGATCGACCTGTACGAGCCCGAACCTCTGGAAGAAGACGATCTGGTAACTGAGCGAACGAGCCGGCATTACAGCATTGATGAATGGGAGAAGACCTGGATGAAAAGAATGGATGGGGACGCCCTTTTTATCTCGGCCCTGAACCGGGAAAACCTGGAGGAATTTCGAAAGAGATTGTATCGGGAAGTGCGGGAGATCCATGTGACCCGGTTCCCCTATAACAACTTCCTGTATCCGGAAAACCTGGATCAGTATAGCCAGGAAGAGGGCTAGCACAGGGCGTTCATCGATGATTTGCATCCCTTGGTCGGATCGGCCACAGCCCAGCCAAAAATGACAACATTTTTTCAGGTGTTCTGACCCTAACCTGCTATCTTTACCAGGTGTTTAAGTGATAGTGTTTATTACACCAGGACATCCCAACGCTGATAACCGGATGAGATGACCTGCCCCAACAAAAAAGCCCTGACGACGAGTCAGGGCTTTTTTTATTTTGTGAGCTTTGGCTCCATTTGGCTCCATTTAGCTCCGGCAAAGCAGTCTGTTTTGAAACGGGCTGGCCTCAGAATTTATAGCTAAGGCCCAGGGTCCAGTAGGTTTGCAGATCGTTATCCACGTTATCAAAGGTCGCCGTTGTATCTCCCAGGGTGTTGACAGCATAGTTCAAGGCCTCCTGCTTGTTGCTTCTCAGGCCGAAATCAAAACCGACCCCGATCATTTTCCAAAGCGTATAACTGAAAGAGTTAATCCAAGTCCAGTTGCTGAGGTCTCCGCTCTCGTAGCTCATAAAGGCTGAAAGATTGGATTTAAAAGCAATGGCCCCCAGCGTACGGGTATAGTCTGCGACGACTTTTGCCCCCATAGAAGACTGGAAGATGTCATCGTCATCTGCAAATACAAAATTGTAGTTCAGCGGATGGATGACTACCACCAGATTGGTAATGGGCGTCCAGGTACCCCCGACCCCGATGTCCAGGTAACCCGGGTTGTTAAAGTTATTCAGCAGGGTAGAGCGATATTCCCCCAGGGCTGAAATGGCGAATTTCTCATTCAGTTTCCAGCCGTACAGCGAACTGAGGTTGAAGACATCAACGGCCTCCCTGAAGCCATCCTCGTCATTCGGATCATCTTCATCGTCCAGTTTGATCCAGCTCAGGTTTACATTCCCCGAGTTTCTCCAGAAGAATTTCTCCTGTTGCAGGTTGGCGAATGCATTTACGGTGAACCCGATATTTCCGGAGGAGTTGTTCGGGAGCCCCTGGGCATACCAGTTGTTGAAGCTCGAAAGGCTGCCACCTATGGTGCCGAAAGCGCCGATCTTCCAGCCTGGCAAGGCATCGATTTGTGCCTGTATGGCATCTGCCCGGCCCTGGATGGCTGCGATGGAGTCTTTTTTCTCTGCTAGTGTGGATTTGAGTTCTTCCTCGGTTTGCCCATAAGAGAGGAGCATCCCGAGCATAAAGAAACTTCCGATGAGTACTTTTTTCATGGTAGTGTAGTGTTTAGGTTATGAACAGCAAAAGTACACATTGTGGATAAATCAGCCACTTATGAACAGGTTTTCTTCTAAAAAGCTTAGCGCTTCTTAAAGAGCGGGACGGAAGAACAGGCTTCCCCGTATTGTATGGAACGCGCCACTTCCTGGATTCGGGAAAGGGCCATCACATAGGCGGAATCAGGCACCGGCAAATGGCTGCAACCCTTTATGATGACGGGTTTATTGCGGTATTCCTCCACATCGATGCGCGAGATGGCTTCCTGAAAGAGGACGGTTTCCAAAACTTCGGCCGAGCCCACCACGACCTTCTTAGCAAAGGGCTTCAGATATGAACTTATCAACATATAGGCCCAGGCGGGTACCACCGCGTCCGTGGAGCAGTATACATGGATCATGGCATCCGTATAGGCTTCCCAGTTTTCTGCTTTCAGGCTTTCGCGGAATGGCTTTTCCCTTAGGATCAGGCCTTCATCCAACCATTGGCTGATATCCAGACCTATCCGCGAGCCTTTGGGGTAAAGTTCCTCCAGGTCCAGGGTTATCAAAGGGCTTTTGGCGACCCGGTTGACGATTTCTCCTTCTTTCATCTCTTAGGGTTAATAGGGCTTCGGCAGAAACTACTACAGGAGGCCCAGTTCCAATTTGGCCTCCTCGCTCATTAATTCCTGCGTCCAGGGAGGATCAAAGGTGATCTCCACTTCGGCGTCGCTTACCAAATCCAGGGACTTGACCTTTTCTTCCACTTCAACGGGAAGGGTCTCTGCCACCGGGCAATTCGGGGAGGTGAGGGTCATTAGGATCTTTACTTCCTGAGCTTCATTGACAAAGACGTCATAGATGAGCCCCAATTCATAGATGTCGACAGGGATCTCAGGATCGTATATGGTTTTGAGGACCCGGACGATTTTTTCTCCCAGTTCCTGCGTATCTATCTGTGATTGTGATTCCATAGGGTTGTTTTAAGGGGATCAGGACTCCGCTTGCGCCTGATAAGCCACGGCATAAAGCTTCAGTTGTTTGATCATGCTCACCAGCCCGTTTGCCCGGGTAGGCGAAAGGTGGTCCTTAAGCCCGATCTCATCGATAAAGTCGGTTTCCGCCGCCAGGATCTCCGAGGGTTCATGGTTGCTGAACGCCCGGATCAGGATGGCAATAATGCCTTTTGTAATAATGGCATCACTATCCGCAGTGAAAACGATATTTCCGTTATCCTTTTCGGCATGGACCCAGACCTTGCTCTGGCAACCTTTGATCAGATGGTCCTCTGTTTTGAATTCCGGATCGATCATCGGAAGGGATTTCCCCAGTTCAATCATATATTCATAACGCTGCATCCAGTCGTCGAACATCGAAAATTCCTCGACAATTTCTTCCTGAATAGCCTTGATGCTCTTTTGCTCCATATCCGCAAAAATACGATAAGATAGCCTGGGATTCAACTCCTTTACGAGCTATGAGAGCATCTGCCTGGCCCTTTCGACCCCTTCTGCAAGTCGATCCGCCTCCGCTTCCGTATTGTAAAAACTAAAACTGGCGCGTACGGTACCCGGGATTTGATAGAAATCCATGATGGGTTGAGCACAATGATGCCCTGTACGAACGGCAATCCCCATTTGGTCCAGTAAAGTGCCAACATCGTATGGGTGGATGCCTTCCAGGTTGAAGGAGATGACCGAGGTCTTATCCTGAGCTTCTCCGTAAATCCGCAGGCCCGGAATACTCAGGAGTTTTTCGGTAGCATAGGTGAGAAGATGATGTTCATAGGCAGCGATCTGCTCCATCCCGATCCCGTTGATATAATCCAGCGCAGCGCCAAAGGCGATCCCCCCGCAAATATTCGGCGTCCCGGCCTCGAATTTATGCGGTAAACCCGCATAGGTGGTCTTTTCAAAGGTCACCTCGGCGATCATTTCGCCTCCGCCCTGATAGGGGGGAAGTTTTTCCAGCCAGGCTTCTTTTCCGTAAAGCATGCCAATACCCGTCGGGCCACATAGTTTATGGGCGGAAGCCGTATAGAAATCCACATCCAGCTTTTGAACATCCGCCTGGATATGAGGCGCCGCCTGGGCGCCGTCCACCAATACGGCGGCTCCTACTCCATGTGCATCCCGGATGATCTCCTCAATAGGATTTACGGTCCCCAACGCATTGGAAACGTGATTGCAGAAAACGAGTTGCGTCTTCTCGCTCAGGCCCTCCCGGAAGGTTTCCAGCTGCAGTTCCCCGGATTCATTCATGGGGATGACGCGCAGCTTAGCACCCGTCCGCTCGCAGAGCATTTGCCAGGGGACAATATTGGAGTGGTGTTCCATGGCTGAGACCCAAATCTCGTCTCCCGGTCGGAGCAGGGAGGTGAAACCGCTGGCGACCATATTGATGCCATGGGTGGTGCCGGAGGTCAGGATGATCTCATAGGGTTTGGCGGCCCCGAAATGCTCCTGGATCTTGATCCTGGCTTTTTCATAGGCGTCCGTAGCCTCCTGAGAGAGGCTGTGTACCCCCCGGTGGATATTTGCATTGTATCGGGAATAATAATCCACGATGGCGTCAATCACCTGCTTCGGGGTCTGCGAAGTAGCCGCGTTATCCAGATATACCAGGGGTTGCCCGTTTACCTTACGAGAGAGAATAGGGAAATCCTTGCGGATGGCTGAAATGTCCATGGCAGCAGTTTTCATAGAGTGCAAAGATATTTAACCCTTCGCGAACCCTCTGTAAAACAAACCATAAATCTTTGACTGGATCGCATTCCAAATGCTGTCCAAGTCAGAATTTGAAGCCTACGCCAATTTTTGTGAGTCCGATGGTACGGTTGGGCGATTCCCCGAACATAAACATGAAGTCTGTTTGGGCGGCCAGAAACCAACGGGGGCTGATAGCATAAGTCAGTCCTGCGCCCAATATGGGCCCGGTATTGATCTCAAGGCCTTCGATGGTCCCATCTTCATTGAAAACGGCCCGGGACCTTGAGGCGTCCTGATACGCCCATCCCAGGGATCCCCGGAATAGCAGCTTTTCATTGGCAGTTAAAGGGGTTTCGAAGAAGACTTTGGCCTGCAGGAAGAAATCCCGATAATCCAGTTCCTGAATGGGGTCTGAATCATTCGTAAAGGTGGTTGAGAACCAAATGGCATCCAGGGAAGCGCCCAGTTTGCCCTTGCCCAGATTGGCAAAGCGGTAACCCAGATTGACGCCTATTAGACCTTCGTTCGAAGAACCAAAGGAGTCCCCCACTGAGATGGGATAGTACACCTCGGCGCTCCAGTTCTTGTCCTGGGAATAGGCCGATAGGAATAACAGACCGCAGCAAACGGTCAGGAATAACTTTTTCATAGGAAGGAATGTTAGTTGTTGAGGAAACAAATTAATTCCCTTAGACCTTCCAAAATCCTGAAAAAATGTTAATTGGGAAAATCTTGAGACCCAGCAGGGAAGAAAATCTTCAGACCCAAAGGGGATAAAATTCCTGAAACGCGACAGGGGATAAAACTGTTCAGACCCGACAGGGAGGAAAACCCTGAGACCCGACTGAAATCCTACAATAACTGCCTCCTAGAGGGCAAAGCCGATATTTACCCCGAGTTTCTGGGCGATCAATTTGTTGATGCGAGCTTTTACTTCCGGGATTCGAACGCTTTCCAGTACATTGTTGGCAAAGGCATACATCATTAGCGCGGAAGCCTCCTTTTGGGGGATCCCCCGACTCCTCAGATAGAACAGGGCATCCCTGTCGAGCTGGCCAATGGTGCAGCCATGGGAACAGCGAACATCGTCGGCAAAGATCTCCAGCTGGGGTTTGGTATTGACCGCGGCCTTATCGCTGATCAGCAAGTTGTTGTTTTGCTGGAAGGCATTGGTCTTCTGCGCGATCTTGTCTACAATGATCTTTCCATTGAAAACGCCGGTCGAACGCTTCCCGAAGATCCCTTTGTAGTCCTGATGGCTCTCGCAGTTCGGTTGTTGATGATGTACCAGGGTATGGTGGTCCACATGTTGTTTTTCCCCGAGGATGGTCACTCCTTTCAGGATGGAATTGATGCGCTCTCCGTCCTGATAGAAGTTCAGGTTGTTGCGCGTCAGTTTGCCTCCGAATGAAAAGGTGTGGACACTTACTTCGCTTCCGCCTTTTTGATCGATATAGGTGTTGTCAATCAGGGAAGCGCTCTCCCGGTCATTCTGGATCTTGTATACATCCACCCGGGCTTTCTGTGCCGCAATGATCTAGGTCACCGAGTTCGTCAGCACCTCGTTGTCCGTAAGGCTCTGGTGGCGTTCGATCACCTGTAATTCGGCGTTCTCCTCCGCGATGATAAGGTTGCGGGGTTGCAGCATCAGGGCCGCTTCGTTCCCGGTGGATAAATGCAGGATCTCCACAGGTTTGCGAGGCGCTTTATTCTTCGGGATATAGATATAGGCTCCTTCCTTTGCGAAGGCGGTATTCAGGCTGGTCAAAGAATCATCCCTGGAAGCTGCTTTGTTAAAGTACACGTCTATAATAGGTCGGTACATCGGCTTGGTGAGCGCAGCGCTCATCAGGCAAATATCAACACCGTCGTGGGTGGTCTCCGAAAGGTAGGAAGAGTAGATACCATCGATAAAAACGATCTTGTAGGTATCGATCTCATGCAAGAAATAACGCTTGACATCCTTATATTCAATAGTGCTGTCCTCTCTGGGGAAAATACTAAAGTCCGTATTGTGAATTCCTGCCAGGGAAGTGTATTTCCAGGCTTCCATTTTTCGATTCGGAAACCCTTTCTGCTCGAAATTCTTGATGGCCTCAGAGCGGATGTCGTGCACGGGATGCTCCATATCCACCTGGTTTTCGAAGGCCATAAACGAAGCGATAAGCTTTTCTTTCAAATCCATGTTGCGTGTTGCTATTTTGCTCGGGATGTTTCTTTCCGGGGCGGTATTAAAGAACGGCTTCCTGTTTGATCCAGTCGTATCCTTTTTCTTCCAATTCCAGGGCGAGCTCTTTGGTTCCGGACTTCACGATCTTTCCGTCGTGGATAACGTGGACGAAGTCCGGGACGATATATTCAAGCAGCCGCTGGTAGTGGGTGATCACGATAAAGGCATTATCGTCGCTTCTCAGCTTATTCACGCCATTGGCCACCACGCGCAGGGCATCGATATCCAGCCCTGAGTCTGTTTCATCCAGGATGGCGAGTTTGGGCTCCAGCATAGCCATCTGAAAGATCTCATTTCGTTTCTTTTCACCCCCTGAAAATCCTTCATTCAGGGAACGGGAGAGGAACTTGCGGTCGATCTCGAGGAGTTCGGACTTCTCGCGGATCAGCTTGAGCATCTCGTTGGCGGGCATATCCTTTTTCCCCTGTGCCTTGCGGGTTTCGTTGATGGAAGTCTTCATGAAATTCGTCACGGTCACCCCGGGGATTTCCACGGGGTACTGAAAGGACAGGAAGATCCCCAAATGGGCCCTTTCCTCCGGGGCCATTTCGTCCAGGTCCTCCTCCATGAATTCAATCTTTCCACGGGTAACATCAAAGTCCTCCTTTCCGGCGATGACAGAAGCCAGGGTACTTTTTCCGGAACCATTCGGTCCCATGATGGCGTGGATTTCTCCCGGTTTTACCTCCAGGTTGATCCCTTTCAGGATCTTTTTATTTTCCACTCCTGCGTGCAGGTTCTTTATCTTTAACATAGGGTTTATTTTAGATACTCAGGTGCCTTTGGCATTTTATCAAAATCTTCTTTGCTGTGTTGGAGAACGACCCGGGCTCCCACGGAATCGGCGTAGGCTTCAAAAGCTTCCATGCTTTCCAGGGTTTGCTTCACATCGTAATTGAAAATCGGAACGCGCTTGTTGACGCGATTCAATTCCAGGTGGTAGAGGTCTCCGCTCAATAGTACGTCTCCCGCTTCGGGTAATTGGATATGCAGGGTGCAATGACCCGGCGTATGTCCGGGCATGTATTTTATCTGTACCGTACCGTCGCCGAAAACATCGTAGTCTCCTTTGATCTTCTTTACGTTCTTTATATCGTTTACCGCATTGAACATATCGGGTTGGGCCGCCTCCACTACCGGGCTCAGCACCCAGTTGTATTCGGCTTCCTGTACCAGCCAGGTGGCCTTGGGCAGGGCCTCTGCGTGACCGCTGTGGTCAAAATGAGTGTGGGAAAGGGCCAGGAAATCGATATCCTCCGGCGCCATTCCGATAGCTTTCAATTGGTTCACAAGGGAATCCGGACGGGAGACTGTAAAGTTGCCATCCGGCGAAGTATAAGGCTCCGGCATCCCGACCAGTTGTTCGGAGAGTCCGGCATCCCACATCAGCGTGCCTTCGGGATGTACGATCACGTAATAGGCATCGGCAAATTCAGCGGACTGCCCTCTGTAGGTGGTATCCTGCGCGAAGAGTTCCAGGTTATTGACCAGGACTGTACCTCCATCCAGGACATACATCTTTATATCCGGCCCACTCGCCGCGACTTCCTCCGGGCTCGTCGAATCCTTCGGCTTTTCTTTGCAACCGGCCAGGAGAAGTATAGCCCCCAGGATGTATATCATTGAGTTTTTCATAGAGCGCATGGGTTATCCTACTGACCCTTCCAGGCTTATTTCCAGCAATTTCTGGGCTTCAACGGCAAATTCCATCGGAAGTTTGTTGAGGACTTCCTTGCTGAATCCGTTAACGATCAGGGCAATCGCTTTCTCGGTATCGATCCCCCTCTGATTACAATAAAAGATCTGGTCTTCCCCGATCTTGCTCGTTGTCGCCTCATGCTCAATTTGAGCGCTGCTGTTCTTGGCTTCGATATAAGGGAAGGTGTGCGCCCCGCAGCGGTTGCCCATGAGCAGGGAATCGCATTGGGAGAAATTCCGCGCGTTCTTGGCGCGGCTGCTCACCTGCACCAGGCCACGATAGCTGTTTTGAGATTCCCCGGCGGAGATCCCTTTGGAGATGATGGTGCTTCGGGTGTTGTTCCCAAGGTGTATCATCTTTGTGCCGGTATCTGCTTGTTGGTGATTGTTGGTAACGGCGATGGAGTAAAATTCCCCGATGGAGTTGTCGCCTTTCAATACGCAGGAAGGATACTTCCAGGTAATGGCCGAACCGGTCTCTACCTGGGTCCAGGAGATCTTTGCATTGGTTTCGCAAAGGCCGCGTTTGGTCACAAAGTTGTAGACCCCTCCTTTTCCGTCCTTGTCTCCGGGGAACCAGTTCTGTACCGTACTGTACTTGATCTCTGCATTGTCCAGGGCAATGAGTTCCACCACGGCTGCATGCAGTTGGTTTTCATCGCGGGAAGGGGCGGTACAACCTTCCAGGTAGCTGACATAGCTTCCTTCATCGGCGACTACCAGGGTGCGCTCAAACTGACCCGTTCCGGCCTGGTTGATCCGGAAATAGGTAGAGAGTTCCATCGGACAGCGGACTCCTTTGGGGATGTAACAGAAAGAGCCGTCAGAAAAGACAGCTGAATTCAGGGCCGCATAGAAGTTGTCTTTCTGAGGCACGACGCTTCCGATGTGCTTTCGGACCAGTTCCGGGTGTTCCTGGATCGCTTCGGAAATGGAACAGAAAATGATCCCTTTTTCCGCGAGGGTCTTTTTGAAGGTGGTAGCGACAGATACGGAGTCCATGACCACATCCACGGCAACCCCGGCCAGCACTTTCTGTTCTTCCAGCGGAATGCCGAGTCTTTTGAAAGTATCCAGCAATTCAGGATCTACTTCGTCCAGACTGTTGTACTTGGGCTTTTTATTCGGCGCCGAATAGTATGAGATATCCTGGAAATCCGGTTTCTTGTACTTGATGTTGGCCCACTCAGGCTCCTCCATTTCCTTCCAGATCCGGAAAGCTTCCAAACGCCAGTCTGTCATCCACTGGGGTTCTTCTTTCTTTTTGGAAATGGCGATAACGATGTCCTCACTCAACCCCTTGGGGAAGGTATCGGACTCGATATCCGTATAGAACCCGTACTCGTATTCCTTACTTTCCAGTTCTTTTTTCAGTTCTTCCTCGGTGTATGCCATCTATAGTGTTTATTTCCCGATTTCAAATCCTTCCTTCAGCGCTTATAGAGAAAAACTCTCGCCGCATCCGCAGGTGCGCTGTGCATTGGGGTTATTGAAAACAAATCCCTTACCGTTCAATCCACCTGAGTATTCCAGGATGGTACCGACCAGGTAAAGGAAACTTTTTTTATCTACAATGATCCGAACGGCGTTGTCTTCAAAAACCTTATCGGTATCCCCGACTTCGCGATCGAATTTAAGTTCATATGACAGTCCGCTGCAACCGCCGCTTTTGACCCCAACCCGAACATAATCGGATTGTGCATCAAAACCCTCTTCGCTCATGAGCGAAACGACTTTTTTACGAGCGGATTCCGATACTTTGATCATTTTAACTTGGAATTAGTCTAAATAGCTTACAAATATAAGTAACCATGCGGGTTTATCCGCATTTCCTAACATTATTATAACGTATGGAAATATTGGGGTTCTCTATTGTCCCTTAGTAAGTTATCTGAATTTTAGTAAAATGAGGTCGCTGCCGCCCAGGGATGGCAATTCCTGGTTACCGGGCTCCGCCCATTCCCCAACTACATAAACGGCACCATCCGGACCTTCCGTAGCGTCAAATCCCAGGTCGATACCGCCACCGCCAAAAGTGCGCTCCCATAGGAGGTTGCCTCCTGCGTCAATCTTGAGGATCATCAGGTCGTTTTCACC
>JAAUYH010011060.1_pt1 | contig 13803 bp, 14 predicted proteins | sample 7278061 | NCBI WGS metagenome assembly JAAUYH01 (sample SAMN14350203, study PRJNA611818) | marine sediment metagenome | isolation source: surface marine sediment (0.6m) | place: French Polynesia: Moorea | collected 2018-08
AAAATTCAACGTCGCGGATGTTCGAAAAAGTTTCTTGAAGGTGATTTAAATATCGTCGCCCAATGGCAACAAGATCAAGAAGATAAAGCCGTTACAGAAATGGTTACTTTATAAAGGATGAGGGATGAGGAACTAGAGCGTCGATTCAGTATTTATAAATTATTAGTTCGGTAAGAGGGGGTGGACAAGGAAGGGTGGGGGGGTGAGCGAAAAAATGCGGACTTGGGGACTTGGGGACTTGGGGAATCAATTGTCTCCCTATCTTCCCACACCTCCCACACTCCCCACCCTTCCCACACTCTTCACATCTCTATCTCCCTGGTCTTACTTTTGACTCTTTGTTCACGGCTTGACAATTATGAATAGTTATTATCAAAATTTTTGGATTCGGGATTGGCAGCATAAAGATCGTCCTGGAGCAGCGCAGGTAATTAGTAATGTGCTAGCAGAATATGGGTTGTCTTGGCAACCAACAGAAGCTGATCGAGATGTGATCGAGGTGGAAACGGCTTATCTAGAATCTGGAGGAGAATTTTGGGTGGTTGAGTTCCAAGGAAAGATCGTAGGGACGGCTGCTTACTATCCCATTGCTCGGGGAGAACAAGCGGTAGAAATTCGCAAAATGTATTTGTTACCTGAGTTTAGAGGACAAGGATTAGGCAGATATTTGTTGCAACACTTAGAACAGGCGATCGCTAAAAAAGGGTTTAAAGAAATTTGGATTGAAACCGCTTCGGTATTGAGTGAGGCCGTAGTTTTATACGAAAAGCATGGTTATCAACCAGCATCTGGAGTAGAAACAGCCAGATGTGATTTAGTGTATGTTAAGCCGCTTTGAGAGCAAGCGACGGGTGAGCGAAAAAAGGTGTGGGGGGTGATTTTTGGGATACTTAGCTAGAAATCCCACGCAAAATTTCGTTCACCCTCAAGCGACTGAGAACAACATCAGTTCAAAAGAGTTGAGTTGAGGGTCAAAAACTAGAGGTTAATAAAATCTAAGCCAATTCAGAGCTTTCTTCAAAGATCGAGTCGAGATAAGTTTTATAGCCAGCATTAGTAAGTGACTCAATAATTTGTTGCAAATGAGAAACACCTTTAGTCATTAGTACTAACTCCAACTTTGCTGACTGCAGTGGTAAACAAGTAAAAGCCCGATGATGACGGACATCAACAATATTAGCTTCCGTTTTACTAATTAATCCCGACACTTCTGCCAAGGCCCCAGGGATATCCCTAATCTCAACTTCTAAGCGCACCAAGCGACTAGAGCGGACCATACTCCGTTGAACTATTGAGGACAAAATCGGTAAATCAATATTGCCACCACTGAGAATAATGCCTACTTTCCGACCAGCAAAGCGATCGCGATATTTAATTAAGGCTGCTAGCCCAGCTGCCCCTGCCCCTTCTACTAGAGTCTTTTCCAGCTGAAGAAGTAACCTAACGGCTTCTTCAATTTCGTCTTCATTTACTAGTAAAATTTCATCCACTAACTCACGAATAATTGGCAAGGTAAGCTTTCCTGGTGTTTTAACAGCAATGCCTTCGGCAATAGTGGAGTTGCTACAGGTAATTGGCTCCCCTCTGAATGCTTGAGCCATCGCCGGAAAACGTTGAGTTTGCACTCCTAAAATCTGAATCTGGGGACTAAGACTTTTAGCGGCGATCGCATTACCTGAGATTAAACCGCCTCCGCCGACCGGTACTATCAGAACTTCTAAATCAGAATAAAGTGCCAAGATTTCTAGGGCAATAGTTCCTTGTCCAGCAATAATCTGCGGATCATCATAGGGATGAACAATATTGAGCTGGCGTTCTTGAGCAATTTGTTGGCCTAAAACAATCGAATCATCTAAAGTCTCGCCATGCAAGATAACTTCTGCCCCAAAAGCGCGAGTTCGTTCCACTTTGACGTAGGGGGTAAAGCAGGGCATAACAATTATTGTGGGAATATCTAAACCTTTTGCTTGATGGGCAACTGCTTGAGCATGATTGCCTGCGGACATGGCAATAATTCCCTGCTTCCTCTGGGATTCGGTCAAAGAAAGCAATTTGACCAAAGCACCCCGTTCTTTAAAGGAGCCGGTAAATTGTAAGTTTTCATATTTAAGGATTACCGTTGCTTCTGTCAGTTCTGATAGTTGGCACGAATAACGACAGGGGGTATCCAATATTTGATGAGTAAGTTCGCGAGTTTGTCCGCGAATTGTTTGCGCTGCCTGGCGAATCCTTTCTAAGTTAAGAGTATTCATAACTTAAGGATAAAGGATCAGGGCGGAGGAACGAGAAACGAGACAAAGTTGAGCTTTTGGCGATACTAAATCCTATTTTGATTTATAAATATTTTATCAATATCAAATCTCGACAAGATTTAGAAAGTGAGTTTTAATCACTACTAATTAAAGTATCTTTAGTAATTTTGGCTCGCTGATATTTCCTATTCTGAGGAGAATCTTCCGCCGAATTTTGATCTTCAGAAGATGATTCTCTTGACTCAATTTTGATTAGTATTTTGGGTCCAGAACTAGCTAGACGTATTATCATCCCATCTATGGCTAACGCTGTATTGACCCTAGTGCCATTTATATACGTGCCATTTGCTCCCAAATTGACAACTTCCCATTCCTGACCAGCTTTTCTGATTTCTACATGATGACGGGAAACAACAGCACTATAAAGGACGACCTCATTGCTAGTTGAGCGTCCAATTCTAATTTTAGGTTCTTCTTCAAATGTCCAGCTTTGAACTGGTACTGGTTGCAGAGGATGTAAGAGGGTTAATGTAATCACAGACTCGCCATCTTAGATAAGTGTTGTAAATGCGAAAAGGCATTAGCTAATATTAAATTAAAAGTACTTATTTTAATCAAAGAATATAGTTTTAAGAACAATTCATAAATTTCTTTATTTACACAACTAACATAAGAAATATCTACATAAACAATATAGCCGATAATATAGAGAACTGGGGCGATATCTTTCTAGTTTATTAAAGTTTATGAAGTTTATTGGTTAACGCCATAATTTATTTTCCAATTCTCGGACTTTTCGCTCAAGTCTATCAATACGACCCCTTAATTCATCCATCTCTGATTGCCGAGGAACTCCTAGATCCTCAAGCAAATTTGTCATCTGTCTCTCCATCTGTTTTTGGAAATTAGCTGATTCTGAGTTGAATTGACTCATAAAGTCATCAACAAAAGCTTTGGCTCCCTCAGGATCTATTTTGCCATCTTTGACCCATTGTTCACTAACTTCCTTAAGTTTTTCGGCAACTAGGGAGGTTGTGCCTATCCCAACCATTAATAATTGTTTCAACCAATCGTTATTATCCATTTACTGCTCTTAATTTTTGATACTAAATTATACAACAGCGAAAATGATTTGAAAGTCCCCATGATTATAGAATGGCTGGGGTTTTCGGTAAAACCTCAATTAAGAGAAAAATTTGTCATCCAGGATCGAGAGATTTGGACTCCTATGCTAGCTCAGGCTGCTGGTTTTTTGGGCAAGGAAGTTTGGTTTGATCCTACTATGAGCGATCGCCTTTTTATTATTGTGCGTTGGCAATCCCGTGAGCAATGGAAGGCAATATCCCCTGAACTTCTAGAACAGACCGAACAGAAGTTTGCTTTAGCTATAGGAGCTGATAATTATCAAATGATCGAATCGAAAGAATATCAATTACAGTAGTTTACGACATTAAATTAATGGCTAAATGTTCCCGTTGTAATCGCTCCATTAAACCAGAGGCTTTAGAATGTCCTTATTGCAAGAATCCACTCAAAGCCTTTGGACATCCTGGCATTCCGGTATATCAAGCGACCGAGGACAGTTTTTTGTGCGATCACTGTCTTTATCACCAAGATGATAGTTGTAATTATCCCCAAAGACCCTATGCCAAATCTTGTACAATGTTCCATGACAAAGAAAAACCCTTAGTCGAAGAACCAGTAAATTCTTCTTCTAGAGGCTCCATCACAACAATCAAATTTTGGATTCGTCGGCATCGAGGATTATTAATCATCCTGATTTTAATTATTATCAGTGTCTTATTAGCTGTCATCTAACTGATAACTGTTTTAATCAGCTATAGGCTCTAAGCATGTTTTAAATCGAGTATTTTTCTAGGCACAAAATAGCAGGGGTTTAATTACTCCCCATAGGAGTAAAATAGCTAATCGCTAAAGGCTTAGAGCTTATAGCTAATCGCGAAGCGATTTTAAAGTTTTCTTAACTCTTGAGTTAAGGTTTGAACCGTAAAGCGAATTTGCTCTTCCGTATGGTTACAAGTTACAAAGAATCTTAATCTCGCTTCATTATGGGGTACAGAGGGGTGAATCATAAAGGGAACATTGATTCCTAGTTTAAATAAATTTTGTGATAATTCAATAGATTTTAGAGAATCCCCGACAATAATCGGAATTACAGGGGAATCTTTACTCATTCCTGTATTTAAGTCATGTTCTTTTGCTAAAGCTAAGAATAACTTAGCTCTTTCCTGTAGCCGAGTTACTCTTTCTGGTTCAGCTTGTAAGACTTCAATCGCTGCTAGGGTAGCCCCAGCATTGGGCGGTGACATTCCCACACTGAAGACAAAACCAGGAGCAGTATATTTGAGATATTCAACTATAGCCGCCGAACCTGCAATATAACCTCCACAGCTAGCCAAAGATTTACTGAGGGTTCCCATCCAAATATCCACATCAGCAGGATTTGCGCCAAAATACTCGGCAATCCCTCTTCCTGTAGCCCCAATTGTCCCCAAAGAATGGGCTTCATCCACCATCAAGAAGGTTTTATATTTTTTCTTGAGGCTAATAAAAGAAGGTAAATCTGCGATATCCCCATCAGTGCTGTAGACTCCTTCGATAACGATCAGAACCTTTTGATAACGGTGTCGGCGATCGCGCAAAATAGATTCTAAGGTCGCAAAATCATTATGGGGAAAAGCAACTAAACTAGCTCCAGACAAAAAGCATCCCTGAAGGATGCTGTTATGAGAAAGTGCGTCATAGAGAACTAAATCATTCTTACCAAATAAATGACCGATTGTCGTGACATTGGTCGCATGACCCCCTACCATGACGATACTGTCTTCTGTCCCTAGAAAAGCAGCTAGTTTCTTTTCTAATTCTCGATGTATGGGCTTTTCTCCAGAAATTAAGCGACTAGCACAGGCAGAAGTCCCATAACGAGCGATCGCATCTTGAGCAGATTTATCTACCAGAGAATCCCCACACATTCCAACATAGTTATAAGTTGCAAAGTTAATTAGTTGACGCTGATTAACAATAGTAGTGTCGCTAGCAACTTTATCTTGAGGAATAAAGAAAGGATTACCATTACCCAGAGTTTTAACCTGTTGTAATCGTAATTGTAGTTTCTGGTATTCTGGGGTTTGTTCGAAACAATAATACTCCTGAGGAATATTATGGCGTTCCGTTTCGGGGCTAAAAGTTTCTAATGAGGAAATATTTAATTCTGGAGTCGCAAAAGGGGAAACAATTTCTAAACTATTGCTCTCGGGATTATTACGGATCTCTTCTGGGTATGTCGCCAGATACTCTGCTAGGGATGCAATATTTTGATAATCCCAAAGTAGAGTAGGAGACAAACGACAACCTAAATAATTTTCTAGTTCTCCAGATACATTAATTGCCTCTACTGAATCTAAACCATAGTCACTGAACTCTTGGTCAATGTCTATTTCATGGGGGTCAATTTGCAAAGATTCCGCAATCTTATCAATTAACCAGCCCTCTATAACTTCTTCACTAGGATAAGAATTAGAGCCATATAGCCCATTATTTCTCCCTAGAGACGTGTTTTTTCTTGTTTTACCGTTTAAGGTTTCATTTAATAGTGTCATTTAGTTCTCCTACACCACTTTTTGAGCCATCTTGTTGGTCTAGCTGACACTTTTCCAGACCAGTTTATAGATATGATGGTTATTTTGCCACAAACCGTTGATTATAATCTACATAAATCTTTGTAGTATTATTTATAACGGTTAAAGTAATAAGCTATAAGCCTAAACCACCTCTGGAATTGCGCAAACGCTGACTATGGGACTTGTTCTTAGCTTCAGCTAATAATTAATCACATAGCATAACCTCTAACTGAAAAAATATCATATATATAGTTTTTGGTTTTGTAACTATAAATTCTAGCAATCACCTATCAGCTAAGTTTTTACGGGATTAGTCAAATCAATAACCTCCTATAATACTATGTAATTCCCGATAATTTTCTCAGGATTATAATAGCTGCAAGATGTGGAAATCTAAAACTTGTCTAGCTTGAAAACTGCGAAGTTATCCTCTGTTGAGTAAGTGCTTCAAGACGGCGGGGAACTGGGGCGGGAATGGGGGAAATTACACTTAGGTAACTTATTTAACTTGTTTGGCACAGCCACCTAACTACAGATGATGAAGGTCAAAGTTAAGAATTAATTAATTATTAAATTAACATGATTATCGATTAACCTTGGGCTTCCGTCAGCATTAATTGCACTAAACATGGAAAAATATTGTTGCAGCTTAGAAGGAAATTCTGGAAACTGAAAAATATTATCTCCTTTAGCGATATCTGCCCAAAAATAACGTAATTGAGGAATATATTTTGTCGCTTCTTCTGGAGCAAGATATAAAGGTTCAGAAGTCAGTAAGTTCATCATAAATTTATCAGATCTATCACCTAAAAATTCTCTTGATCTGATACTTAAATCTTCCCAGCCAGGTACCGAAGTTATTTGATGAGATTTTATATTTACTGATACTTTACCAGAATCTTGATTGGTTACTTGAACTATACGATAAGGGTGAGGATAGCTAACTAAAGAACCAGTACATATTTCATAAATATCATCAGATTCTGCTATGTCTTGCACATGTAAATGTCCAGTGAACAGCAATTTTACTTGATATTTTTTGAGTATTGTTAATAGCTCATCACGATTATCCAACATATAACGTTGCCCTAAAGGATGCCTTGATTGTCCTGGCAAATGTTCAATAACATTATGATGAACTGTAACCACAACAAATTTATCTTGTAACTTTCCTAGACAATCTTCTAACCATTGTAATTGTTCAATATCTAAGGCTCCTAATTGTTCTCCTTCAGAGTTAAATAAATTGGAGTTAAGGGCAATTAGTTGAACTCCTGGTACTATTTCTTGACTGTAGTAAAGTTGGGAACTATTCTGATAGCCAAACTGTTGATAATAATTAGGAAAATCTGAAAACGCGATCGCTGATTCTGTGGCTAATAAACTAGGAACATCGTGATTTCCAGGGATTACATAGGTAGGAAAGGGTAACTTAGCTAGACGTTCTGTTAACCATTGATGATTTTCTGGTTCCCCATCTTGAGTTAAATCTCCAGGTAACAATAAAAAATCTAAATTTAGAGATTCTAAATGAGCTAACGCTTTTTCTAAAGCAGGGATACTAACTTCTACTAAATGAAATCTTTTTTTCTCATAATTTATAATAGTTTTTGGTAAAGCTATGTGAGGATCGCTAACAATACCAAAGCTAAAATTAATATCCATAAAGATTATTGATTAATATTTATACTTTGTTTTTATTTATGTCCTAGAAGAAGAAACGCTTTTTTTACTAGAGCGACTGCTTGAGTATCAGTATTACTAATATTTGTTGCACTAGTAGACTTTTGCGTAAATACGGCTACCATTTATAAAACTTGAAAAATATAAATTAATGGATTTCTAATGGTGTCTAGGAACCCGATTCAGTAATCAAGAGCAATCATTAATTGAGAGGGATAGGGAAGTGTGGAGGGTGAGCGAAAAAATGCGTGGGGATTTGGGGACTTGGGGACTAATCATCTCCCTATCTCCCTGTCTAGATTGCAGTTTTTTAGAGTAAGTATCTATATAATTGTTAAGTAAAGGAGCTCGAAATAAAAACGAACATCCTTCAAGGAACAAGTCTTCGTCAACTAACTAACAATTCTTCACAAAGAATCCGAGTTGTATCTTTTCTATCATGAGCATGAATTTCTAATTCTGCTTTTGGTGGAGCATCAAATAGAAGACGTTGTTGGGGGAAAATTACTTTTTCAAAATACCATTGATCGATATTCGTGATGCGACCGATTTGAATTTTGTCAGTACGGTTGATATAGGAGCAAAGAGTAAAGGAGTTAGAATCAATTTGAGATAGAGATAACATTGTATTTAAAGATTAAAAATTCTTAACAAAGTCAACAAAATCGAAATAAAGTTTTTTCTTTAAAGGTAACTTGCTTCGATCTTTATTGAGAAATGTAGTTAGTTATTTAAGTATTGTAAACTTTCATTTTATTATTTATTACAAATCTAAAGATTTTCTTTAGATTTGCGCTTTAGGGTTTAAGATTCTAATGTTCCCTAAATAGCAGGAACAATATTTTCGCTCCTTTTGGAGGTAAAGCAAGTTGAATATTTCACTATTACGCCAAGTTTGGAAGGTAATCGAGCAAACAAATTTCTATGAACTGTTATCTTTAAACGATACTGAATTGATTCAAAGATTGTTAAGACAACTAGAAACCCAAAACAGACTTTCTCAAGAGGAGGCTGTGTTGGTGCAAGTTTACCTAAACTCAAAGCTTCCTCTGATTAAGGATTTAGCAGAGTCCCATCCTTGACTATATTGGCAGGCTCTCGCCTTTGAGGAAAAAGTTGATACTGAAATTCACTGCCAGAAAATTTGACTAGCGCCCCTGTGTAGGCAACAGAGGACTCAGGCCAAGTTTTCTTCATTAGAGTATATTATCTCACGAAGATGGGACGATTCTCCCCTAAAGCACGCCGACCTAGTAAGCTATGCGGAATAGGAGTAGTATTTTGCTAAGGTTTATCTACTTAAATCTTAATTAAATCTAAGATTAGTTGAAGGGTGAACCCACCAACGGTCGAAATAGTTCTGTAGGAATCCTGATCCGAAGGTGTATCCTTTAGGGCATCCGACCAGGCGAGGAGGAAGTCAAAAAGTTTTTTTCTAATTCACATTAGACGTAGATTAACTAATAATTAACCTTCATTAGAAGCCATAATTTTCGGTACACGGAAATAATCGCCTTCTTGCTCTGGCGCTGAATCTAAAAGAGCTTGTCTATCAGTGAAGGGTTGTAATTGATCAGGACGAGTAATATTACTAGTTTCAATCGCTCTGGTAGTTGGAAGAACATTATCCGTATCTAATTCACTCAACTGATCGAAATAATCTAAGATACTGTTTAATTGGGTGGTAAACTGCTCCTCTTCTTCGGGAGTGATATCTAATCTAGCTAGGTTAGCAACTTTCTTGACTTGTTCGCGATCAATCATAATTCTCGAAATTGTTATTAGAGATTAGAGTTTAAGGGTTAAGTACCTAAGTATATCTATTTCTGGCACTGTTAAGTTAGTCAGTTCTGATGTCCAGGATTAAGATAAGCTTATATTGACCGGTGAACACCGGTCACCGCAGGCACCGTCGTGTCTTGGCGAGCATTCCCTTGCGCCTTACGTCGACGCGGGTTCTCGCCGCTTTTACGGCGGTGTAACGGTGACTCAGCCCCATAGCGATTTTAAAAGAAAACATCCATTTCAGATCTTCCAGTAACTCTCAGCCAGTTTTGAGCTTCTAAATAATTGTTAGGTGCAATGCGAATTGCTTGTTTCCAATATTCTGCTGCTTTATCATAAAAGGCCTCTGCTTTTTCTTCTTCTCCTGCTTCTTTTGCTTGTTCTCCCTGATAATGATATAAAACAGCAATATTATTGAGGGCTTGAGGCATTCTTGGATTTAGTTCAATAGATTCTTGATAAAGAGAGATCGCTTTTTCTAAATTGCCATTACTGGCATGAATTAGACCCATATTATAGAGAATATAACTGCGATCATTGGCATCTTCCTCTAATTTAAGAGCTTCCTCATAGTTGTCTAACGCTTCAGCATATTCCCCATCTCCTTGAGCAGACATTCCATCACGGTAATAGGCAAAGGCTTCTTTCGCTTTTTGATTAGTAGGCAGAGCTTTCAAAATGATATCTGCCATGACAGTAAATGTTTTATCGATAAAATTGTCGTTTCTTTGGGTACGAGGCATAGCTATTGTTTAGAGAAGATTTCCTATTGCTAGATTCTATCGTTTTTCTGCTGTCTACCTGTATTAAATTTTGTCTAGTAAAACTCAAGGTTTCAAAATAGATGGGATTCAGTATCAGAAATTACTATCGCAATGGTTAAAATAGCTAATATATGACATAATAAATCCTTATAAGAATTGATACTTGAAAAATTAAGGATAGCCGTGTTTCAACTAGGGAAACTAATTGCAGAAGCAAACATTCTCGTTCCAGTTGTGCTTCGTTTTCTATTGGCTTGCTCAGTCATAGGTCTTTTTGTTTGGAGTTTTGTCCGGGCAGTAGTTAGTGGATTTCTGATAGCGAAAAAGATGCATCAGATACCCTGTACTAGATGTCAATTTTTTACTAATGATCATCGTTTAAAATGCACGGCACAACCTTATATTGCTAATACAGAAGCAGCAATCCATTGTCGTGATTATCAATCCCGCTCAACTCTCACTTAGGCGAATTATCGGATATGGTGTAGATTGATTAAAAACAATCAAAAGTTAATGAGTGGTTTGGAAAATACGATCGCGACAGCTAACCTAATCGATATCTTACAATATCGGGCTGAGTCACAACCCGACCAGACTATATATACTTTTTTAGTGGACGGGGAAACAGAGCAAATAAGCTTAACTTATCAAGAGTTGAACCAGAAAGCTAAAGCTATTGCTGCCTATCTTCAGTCCTTGGGTGCTCCGCAAGAAAGAATTTTATTACTATACCCTCCTGGTTTGGGTTTTGTAGAGGCTTTTTTCGGTTGTTTATACGCTGGAGCGATCGCAATTCCGGCATATCCACCTCGTCCAAATCGCTCTATAGCTAGAATTCAAAGCATTATTAAAGATGCTCGACCGACTTTAGCTTTAACTACCACCTCAATTCTCAATGGTTTAAAAAGAAGAGTCGAACAAGCTCCTGAGCTGAAAACGTTACGTTGGCTAGCAACAGATGATGTTAACTTACAATATGCGCAGCAATGGCAAAAAGTTGTAGCTTCTGGTGATGATCTAGCTTTTCTGCAATATACCTCTGGTTCTACCGCCGAACCCAAAGGAGTCAAGATTGCCCATAACAATCTGCTGCATAATCTCGAAGCAATTCACCGCTGTTTTCAACATTCAACTCAAAGTCAAGGGGTGATTTGGTTACCGCCCTATCATGATATGGGATTGATTGGTGGTGTCCTGCAGCCTCTTTATGGAGATTTCCCTGTAGTTTTGATGTCTCCTTTGATCTTTTTACAAAATCCTTTGCGTTGGTTGAAAGCAATCTCTCGCTATCGAGGCACTACTAGTGGCGGGCCAAATTTTGCCTACGATCTTTGTGTACGGAAATTTAAACCTGAGCTGGCTCTTGATTTAGATCTGAGTAGTTGGGATCTGGCTTTTAACGGTGCTGAACCAATTAATTATGAAAGTTTAGAAAAATTTGCAGTAACTTTTCGTCCCTATGGGTTTCGTCCGGAAGCTTTTTATCCTTGTTATGGCATGGCCGAAGCAACTTTAATTATTTCTGGAGGTGACAAAAATTCTTTTGCGGTCACGAAAACGATTAGTAGTAAAGAATTAGAAAAGAATCTGGTAGTGGCAACCTCGCCTAGCGAGGCTGATGCGCGAACTCTAGTAAGTTGTGGTAGTAGTTTATCAGATCAACATATTGCGATCGTCGATCCGCAAACTTTAATTCCTTGTCAATCTGGAGAAATCGGCGAAATTTGGGTTACAGGCCCTAGTATTGCTGATGGTTACTGGAATGGCTCCTTGATTACTCACAATACTTTCAATGCTCGTCTTCAGGAGAGAACAGACTTGAATTTCCTAAGGACTGGAGATTTAGGATTTATTGATCACGGAGAATTATTTGTTACTGGTCGTCTTAAGGATGTCATTATTATTAATGGTCGTAATCATTATCCTCAAGATATTGAAAGAACTGTGGAAGCTTGTAATTCTTTCATTCGACCTAGTTGTGTTGCTAGTTTTGCGATCGCAGATAAAGGAGAAGATAAACTAGTTATCTTGGTAGAAGTAGATCGTCATTATTGGGATCGACGGAAAAATGTTACTAAGTCACCGGAAGAAATAGCCGCAGAAAAAGCAGCGAAAGAGCAAAGCTTGATTCAAACCATTCGCCGTGCTATCTCAAAACATCATGACCTACAAACCCACAGTGTTGTGATCTTGAAATCTGGTGCTATTCCCAAAACTTCTAGTGGTAAAATTCAGCGCCATGTATGTCGCGATCGCTTTTTAAACGATGAATTATAGATTACATGATAAATTTTCACTATCAGATTCAGTAACAAGTCAGCTCTTGTATAAGTCTCAACAATTACAAAAATAATCTTAAGAGATGCTTTAAGATAACGATTCATATCTTCAGGGAGACGTAAGATCCGTGAATATACGGATATCTACTTAAGAAGTTTCCTAGTAGGATTATGACTACAATTAAATTATTCTCTGCCCTTACTACTTCAAGTGTTCTGGCTTTAGGTTTGGTATTGCCGGTTGCAGCTCAAGTGATTCCTGATGGCACTACCTCGACCACCGTTGAGGTAGATGGCACGATTAATGATGGAGAGCGAGCGGGGGGTAATTTATTTCATAGTTTCCAGGAATTTTCGGTTCCCGATGGTGGGAGAGCGTTTTTTAATAATGCTTTAGATATTGTCAATATTTTCTCTCGCGTTACAGGGGGCAATATTTCCGATATCAATGGATTATTGGGAGCCAATGGGACAGCAAATCTATTTCTGCTTAATCCAGCGGGAATTATCTTTGGGGAGAATGCCAGGTTAGATATTGGGGGTTCGTTTTTTGGTAGTACCGCCGATAGTATTATCTTTTCTGATGGGGAGTTTAGTGCCTTAGATGCGGATAATCCTCCTCTGTTAACGGTCAATGCCCCTCTTGGGTTGGGGATTCGAGATAATCCAGGGGATATTGTTAATGGCGCAACAGATGTGGGGTTACAAGTTGATGCGGGGCAAACTCTAGCTTTAATCGGGGGTAATATCAATTTTGAAGGCGGTCAAATCACTGCCCCAGGAGCGAATGTTTGGTTGGGTGGTTTGTCAGCTGCAGGAACAGTTAGGATTACTGATGGTTTTGAATTGAGTATACCTGAGGGGATAGCTAGGGCAGATATATCTTTTTCTGATGGTGCGGAAGTTAATACTGCTGGTGATAATAGTGGTGGGATTACTGTTATTGGTAACAGCATTACTTTAAGCGAAGCCAGTCAACTTTTTGGTGGAATCGCAGCAGATTCTGGTTTTGACGGTGCACAAGCGGGAGATATTAATGTGGATGCGACAGATACAGTTAATCTAAGTGGAGATAGTAGTATTCGCAATCAGGTTAATGAAGGTTCTATAGGAAATAGTGGCGATATTAATGTGACAGCAGAATCATTGACTTTAACGGAAGGTTCTTCTGTCAGTGCTAGTACCTTTGGTCAGGGCAATGCTGGTGCTGTTAATATCACCGCCACAGATACCGTTACTTTTGATGGGCAAGATTCTGATGGTTTTAATAGTGGGGCTTTTAGTACTGTCCAGTCAGATGCAGTAGGAAATGCTGGGGGAATTACTATCACTACTAGTTCTCTGTCACTCCTAAATGCAGGAACAGTTAATACTAGTACTTCTGGTCAAGGAGATGCTG
>JAAUYH010165153.1_pt1 | contig 13799 bp, 10 predicted proteins | sample 7278061 | NCBI WGS metagenome assembly JAAUYH01 (sample SAMN14350203, study PRJNA611818) | marine sediment metagenome | isolation source: surface marine sediment (0.6m) | place: French Polynesia: Moorea | collected 2018-08
CGAGCGTTGCTCTTCGGTTGCTGGGCCCACCCAGCGCCCTCATCGCGCCTTCGCAGTCGGGCGTCTCGACCCCCGAAAAAGGGAAGTTATTTCTGCGCGAGCCCTAAGCGACGACCCGGCTACTGGCGCCATCGTATGGAACACTGAGCGTCCTGCTTGTGAAGCGCCAATAATTGAGCTCGGTCGGGTCTATGCGGTAGTGTCGGCATATGCGGGTGCTCTCGTGGAACGTCAATGGTCTGCGCTCTGTCGATCGAAGCGGTTTTTTTCGCCGCTGGCTCGACCGCTCCGAAGGCCACATCATCGGTGTGCAAGAAGTGCGGGCACGCCTTGAGCAATTGCCTCGCCGTCTGCAGCAGCCCAAGAATTGGTCGGCCCATATTGCGAGCGCTGAGCGTCCCGGTTACAGTGGCGTGGGCCTGTATTCACGTCGAGCCCCCGACGAGATGCACACCTCGCTGGCGCAGCCGATATTCGATTGCGAAGCCCGGTTGCAAGTGGCCCACTTTGGTCGTCTGAGTGTGGCCAACGTCTATTTTCCCAACGGCAACGGCAAGGATCGCGACAATAGCCGGGTTCCCTTCAAGCTCGACTTCTACCGCGCCCTCTACGACGCCATGGGCGTGCTGCGAGCGGCGGGGCAACGGGTATTGGTCATGGGGGATTTCAACACTGCCCATCGCGAGATCGATTTGGCAAGGCCCAAGCCAAATCGCAAGACGAGTGGGTTTTTGCCCGAGGAATGTGCGGAATTCACCCGCTGGTTGGCCGGTGGCTGGGTCGATACCTTTCGTCATTTTGAGCCCGGCCCCGAGCATTACACATGGTGGAGTCAGCGCCGCGGTGTGCGCGAGCGCAATGTGGGCTGGCGTCTCGATTATGTGCTCGCCTGCCCAGAGGCGATGCGATACGTGCGCGCGGCCTTTATCTGGCCTCATGTGCGGGGTTCGGATCATTGCCCCGTGGGGGTAGAGCTCGACGATGCCATCATCAGCGGTTAGAACAGGTACATGAGCGACGACAGCCCAAAAAGGGCCAAGCAAGTGTTGGTGGTGCGCAAAGACCTCAAGATGCGCAAGGGCAAAATCGCTGCCCAATGCGCTCATGCGTCCATGATGGTGCTGCTAAGGCAGATGGCGATCGAAGATGCCTCCGGAATGCGGCGACGCACGCTCGAGTATGCACCAGGCACGCCGCTGGCAGCCTGGCTCGATGGCGCTTTCACTAAGGTCTGTGTGTATGTCGATAGTGAATCGGCGCTGGACGATGTATATGCAAAGGCTCTGGAGAACGGCGTGCTCGCAGCCCGGGTTGTGGACAGTGGCCGCACCGAATTTGCCGGCGTACCAACCAAGACCGTGGTCGCGGTGGGACCGGCGTGGATCGATGATGTCGACGCGATTACGGGAGAGTTACCGCTCCTTTGAGCGCCATCGGCTGCAGCGTGTCGCATCGTATTACGGAGGACCCTATATGGATTTCACCAGGAAACCGATTGTCGAATTGCAGGCGGCACTGCGCCGCGGCGAAACCACGAGTCGCGAGCTGACGGAGCAAGCGCTGGCACGCATCCACGACGCGGACGGTGAGGGAACGCGTGCCTTTCTCGCCGTCCACGACGATGCGGCGCTGGCCGCGGCGGATGCGTCCGATCGTTTGCGCGGGCAGTCCATCGTGCCTTCGCCGCTCGCCGGCCTGCCGGTATCGCTGAAGGATTTGTTCGATGAGCAGGGTCAGCAGACCCGAGCCGGTTCGAAAGCCCTCGATGATGTTGTGCCCGCAACGGAAGACGCCGTGGTGACGGCGCGTTTGCGTGCGGCCGGTGCGGTCCTGGTCGGCCGTACCAACCTCACGGAGTTCGCCTATTCCGGTCTGGGCCTGAACGGACACTTCGATACCCCACGCAATCCTTGGGATCGCGGTACTGGTCGCATTCCTGGCGGTTCGTCATCGGGGGCCGTGGTATCCGTGACCGACGGGATGGCGGCGGTCGCGATCGGCACCGATACCGGCGGCTCGGTGCGCATTCCGGCCGCCTTATGCGGCGTGACCGGGCTGAAGCCGTCGACCGGGCGCATTCCCCTCGATGGCGTGTATCCGTTATCGGCCACACTCGACAGCGTCGGCCCCATCGCGCCGTCTGTGACCTGTTGCGCGATCACGGATGCGGTGATGAGCGGCAGTGCAGTTGCGGTCCCAGCGGCATTGCCGATTGGCGATCTTCGCTTTGCCGTGCCCCAGAGCTACGTGTTGGAGGGGATGGATGAACACGTGGCGCGCACGTTTGCCGCTGCGCTAGAGCGCATTTCCCGTGCCGGGGCCAAGGTCGTGGACATTGAGGCCAAGGTGCTTGAGGAGATTCCCGACGCCATGCCCTATGGCGGCATTCTCGGCGCCGAAGCCTATGCCCATCACCGGGTGCAGATGGAAGAAAGAAAGCATCTATATGACCCTCGCGTGTGGCAACGTATTTACCGCGCGAGCAATCTGCTGGCGGCAGATTTGATCGACTGTCAGAAAAAACGCCGCGATATCATCGAGCGCATGACGGAGATGGCGATGCCGTTCGATGCGCTGCTGATGCCGACCTGTGCCACTATCGCGCCAGAGCTCGCCGTTCTCGATAACGATGAGGAAGCCTACGGCAAAGCCAATATCCTCATGCTGCGCAACACCACCGTAGGCAATTTTCTCGATGGTTGCGCGCTATCGATTCCGTGTCATGAACCGGGAACCGGGCCTGTGGGACTGATGATCCTCGCCGCACACGGCCAAGACGATCTGCTTATCAGAATTGGTCTCGCAGTAGAGGAGGTGATGGCGGGTTCTTAGGCTCCGTGACCTGAACGGTTGCGGCAGTGTCTGCTCGGTTACGGGCGGCCGGCAGGATGAGGACCAAAAGGCCGGGAGAACTGCCGATGAGGGCCAGCGCACCGTAGACGATGGAGATGATAAAGGCATCGGGCCCCGACAGGCCAGCCATGGTCCAAAGGGTGACGGCAGTGGCCTCGCGCAGGCCCCAGCCGCCGAGCGATAGCGGCAACGACATCGACAAGAGTACTGCGGGGACCAAGGCGAATAGATGAAAGAGCGGTAACGGCGCGCCGATGGCCTGAGCGGCGCAATAAAACATACCCAAACACGAACCGACCACCAAAGTCCCCCAAGCGAATTGCCCGGGAAAACTATGCCACGACAGCAGGCCGAGGCGGAGATTTTGCACGAACCGACCCAAAATGCCGCTACGGACGGCGCGACGTGCGACAAAGGTAATCCCGAGGAGGATGGAGAGGACCAAGAGGACGGCCGCAGATAGAGGCACCCAAAGCTGCATCGCGGGAATGGCCGAAGGCAGTGAGGGCCAAAGCGCGAGGCTGATGAACGTGAGCGCTCCGATGACAAGTAGATTGCCAATCCGCTCGATGATCACTGCGCCGACGGCCGGTCCGACGCCGACGCGCTGCGGGCCCTCGCCGGCACTGCTGTCGGCGCGACTGTGGCTTGTACTGTTGCTCCGCAGTTCGTCAGGGGGGGGCCGCAGCAACTGAGGAGCAACGCAGCTCTCGGTGGCCTGGCGGCCATGTCGCCAGGCACGTATGGCATCGCCGGCAAGGCCGCTAGGTAGAATCTGGTTGAGAAAGCTGGACAGGTAAAACTCGCGAATGGCGACCCACACGCTGAGGTGTACGCCAATGCGATTGGTCGTGAAGCGCCATCGCAGGGCGGCGGCCAACATGCCGGTGGTGGCGAAACTCAATCCCACCATGAGCCAAAAGGGATCGGCCTGTCCCAAACGCTGCAATAGGGTGCCGCTGCCGACGATGCGCCACAGCGCGCCGAGTAAAACCAAAGTCACTGCGAATTGCAACGGCAACCGCAGCCGGCGCAGGCTCATGATCGAACACCCATGTCGCAGTAGTAGCACTTCCTCCGCCTGAAACCATCATGAGATCGTGACGCGGTGCTCTCGGCCGCACTTAGGCCAAGGTTTCGCCGCTTTGGTTTCTGGGCAATGCGGCAATGCACGGCGTTTCGGCGATGGCAGATAATGGTCCTACGGATCTTCGGCCGGGATCAGGTCGATATCGCCAGCTTCTTCGGGGTCCTCGTCGTCGCCGATGATATCGCGATTGCCATAGCCCAGACGGCCCGATGCCCCATTGCCCCAACAGCGGACCGCGCCGCTATTGAGGATGGCGCAGGTGAAATCTCGACCGGCAGAAATATACTCTGCCGGTCCACCGAGGGCGATATCGCCGGCCTCTCGTGGGGTTTCGCCATCGCCGATGATGCGGGTGTTGCCGTAACCCAAGCGGCCATATTGACCATTGCCCCAGCAGCGCACCGTGCCCCCTTGCAGCAGTGCACAGGTATGTTCACTGCCTGCCGCCACTTGCACTGCCGGTCCTCCGAGATCGATATCGCCGGCTGCGCTGGGATGTTCGTTGTCGCCAATAATACTTGTATTGCCATAACCCAGACGACCGGTGGCCCCGTCGCCCCAACAACGTACATTGCCAGAGTCGAGCAATGCGCACGTGTGATTGCCACCTGCCGTGATCTGTACCGCATTGCCACCGAGATCGATATCGCCCTGTTCGGCGGGCACTTCATCGTCGCCGACATCTTCGGTACTGGCGTAACCGAGTTGGCCCTCGCTGCCGCGGCCCCAGCAACGCACGCCGCCGGTGTCGAGAAGGGCACAGGTATGGTTGCCACCTGTGGCGACCTGCACAGCATTGCCGCCGAGAGGCACATCGCCCACCGAGGCCGGGGTTTCATCATCTCCGACAGTGCAGTAGGCATTGTCGTCGGGATTGCAGCGGCCATAGCCGAGCTGACCGTCGGCGCCGCGCCCCCAACAGCGAACCTGCCCACCGTCGAGCAGGGCACACGAATGAGTGAATTTCGATGCAATTTGTACGGCGATGCCACCGATGTCGACGTTTACATCGGCATCGTCTACTGGGTCAGATGGGTCTGAGGGATCGTCGCCTCCCTGTCCGGGAATTTTGGGTTCATAGAGCTGTAGGGTGTTGCCATAGCCGAGCTGGCCTTCCCCTGCTTCGCCCCAGCACATAACGTTGCCGTTGATGGTTAGGATACAGGTGTGATTTGTGCCCGGTGCAACTTGCGCCACAAAGCGGTCGCCCATCAATACGTAGCCCACATCGGCGGGGTGCTCATTGTCACCGACATTGAGATTGTCGGCATCGTAGCCGTAGCCGAGCTGGCCCTCGGCACCAAAGCCCCAGCAGTACAAGCGGCCGACATGGGATACGTAGCAGGAGTGATATACACCGGAAACCAACTGTGCACTAACATTGATACATTCTTCGATCTGGGGCGGTTCGCCCATGATGCATCCGCTGGTGGGGTCACAGGTCTCGGTGCCATCACAGACTTCATCGTTGTCGCATAGACTGTCCTCGGCGGTGTGCGTGCAAAATCCTGTGGCCTCGTCACAGGTATCCACAGTGCAGTCTATGCCGTCATCACAAGTCGAACTCTCGTCACACGGCATGGGCGGCAACGGGCCGCCCCCATCGGTATCTGGTCGCGGGGGCTCCATCCCACCATCGGGGGGGGAGGGCAGGCCCCCTGGCGCAGTGCCGCCGCAAGCGGTCGCTAATAATGCCAAACACAGCAGTGGAATTCTCATTGTTTTTCTTCAACCGAGCGAACCTGCGGTATAGGTGAGCTCGATGGCAAGTCGCGTTTCTCTACAGACTGCCACCTACATGGCTATACCTCGTCGGAAGCAGTCCAATCCATAATATCCCGTATTCAAACACAAGCTCCATCTACGGTGCAATAGCCGTAGCGAGGCCCGCAAACATGCCCTGGCCGTGGCAGACATCACGGTATTGCATATGGCCGTCCGGTTGAGATGATGTTTGGTCGAGCCGCTGCACAAAGAAGTGAGAGTAGTGGTCCAGAAACGTTTCTATACGGACCGATGGTGACGATAATAACGTCCATGACAAAAGGAGTATTGCGTTATTGCCGCGACCCGCGGCGACTCTGGGGAGGGCAGCTCACTGCCATCAACTTGGCTACTCTGTTGCTATTGTCGTTGGGATGGATGTCGGCACTTTCTGCATGTGGTGACGATGGCGGCAGTCCTGGCGATGACGTACCAGACGCGGGCATGACCGTCGATGCCGCCGGACCCGAGGCCGATGCGGGACCGCCCGTCGAGGGGGACGCTCCGACGGTGAATATTGTATTTCCCGCAAGTGGCAGTATGACTGATGCCGACACTGTGACCATTCGTGGTCGAGCGGTGGATGAAAGCGGGATTGCCGCCATTCGCATGGGGGAGATTGCGGCGACCCCTACGGTCAGCGATCTCGGTGAATGGCAGATCGATATTCCCCTCACATTGGGGGTCAACGAGATTGTATTGGAGAGCGAAGATACTGTGGGCAATAAGGAAAGCGCCGCGGCCATGTTGGCGATTACGCGCGTCGATACACTCACGCCGAAAATTGCCGACGTAACCTGGAATCCGGTGGACAGGGTTGCTCTCGTCGTCGACGTCGAATCGCGTGGACTGTGGTCAGTCAATAGCTCGACTGGAGAATTTGCTCTGGTGTCCGGGGATGGCCGCGGCACTGGGGATGCCTTTGTGTCGCCGCAGGCAGTTGCCTGGGATGACGAGAGCGATCGCGCGCTCGTCATTGATGTTGTGGAGACACCGATCATGCCGCCATTTGTATTTAAATCGGCGCTGATTGCCGTGGATGTCGCGACGGGTAATCGCACGCTGTTGGCCGACGAAGATCAGGGCAATGGTTTGTTTTTAACCAATCCCGACGATCTCGCGTGGGACCCGATCAACAATCAAGCACTGGTGTTGCAAGAACGGGCAATCTATACCGTGAATGTGACGGATGGGGCGATCAGGCGGATTGCTGGCGCCGGGACCGGCAGCGGTGATTGCGGACTCATGATCGTTCCACGCGCGCTGATTTGGGATCCAGACAACGACCGCGCTTTGGTTGTCGATCAGCTCGCGGGGCGTCTCTTTGCCGTCAATGTAGCCACTGGCGAGTGCACGACGATCTCGGGCGGAGGCACGGGCAGTGGGGATGATTTTGTGTCGCCATTTGCGCTGGCTTGGGATCCGGTTGGTGGGCAGGCCGTCGTGGCCGAAAGTGGCACTGGCGCGGTGCTGTTGGTGGCCGTGGATACCGGCGAACGGACATTGCTGTATTCGAGCAAAGATATCGGTACCTATGCTCCCACAGGCGCTTCCGACATGGTCTGGGATCCCGATCGCGATCGGGCATTGATCGTCGATGGCGATTTCGGCAATGGTTCGGCAATATTCAGTGCGCTCATATCGATGGATATCAGCGATGGCACCGTCGAGATCGCCTCGGATGCGCTTTGGGGCGCGGGGCCGCCTCTGCGTGAGACGCGGGCATTCGCGTGGGATCCCGAGGCAGCGCGCGGGCTCGTGCTCGACGCCATCGAGGGCAGCATATTCTCATTGGATCTGGCAATGACGAAGCGCGAGCTCCTGTCGGCGTCCTATCGGGGCAGTGGCGATGTGGCGGTGGGGGCCGAGGGCTTGGCTTGGGATCCAGAAAACGATCAAATCTTGGTTGCCGACAGCAATCTGCCCGCCCTATGGGGGGTAGACCCTGCGAGCGGCAACCGCAAGATCCTCTCGGCCACGGGCACGGGCTCTGGGCAAGATTTCCAAAAGCCCGTCGACGTCATATTTGATATCGGTGACAGCCGGGCATTTGTTGTCGACAGTGACGAACAATCTCTATTTGCCGTCGGACTCGATAACGGACTACGCCAAGTCATATCGGGAAGCATCAACGGATCTGGCGACGCGTTTGACGAGCCGGTGGCGGCGGCGCTGTTTGATCCTGAGACGGTGCTCGTTGTCGATGATGGGGTGGACGCGCTGTTCCGGGTCGATGTCGCCGATGGAGCGCGCGAGATTATCTCCAATGCTGCCACCGGTAGTGGCGATGTGTTTTCCGATCCCAGGGCGGTTGCCTGGGATGGTGTCAACGGGCGTGCGCTGGTGCTCGATGGCAATGCGGGCACGCTGTTTGGCGTCGATATCAGCACCGGCGATCGCACGGTGCTGTCCAGTGCCAGCAAAGGCAATGGGCCGCTGTTGCTCAATCCCACGGATGTGATTTGGGATGAGGCCAGCGAGCGGACCCTGGTGCTCGACGTCGACCTCAATGCCGTGATCGAGGTCGATTTGGCAACGGGTGCCCGCGTGATTGTCAGCCGTTAAAGATTTCGGCCACGAAATTGCGCATGGCCGCCCACGAGCGGTTATCGGCGGTCTCGTCATACACGGTGCCAAAGTCGACGTCGTTGGCGGCGGGATTGGTAAACGCGTGCATGGCCTTGCCGTATAGATGAATTTGCCAATCGGCACCGGCGCTATCGAGTTCCCGGGTGAGGGCGACCACCTCATCTTGCGGCGCCATGGGATCGAGATGGCCGTGGAGTACCAGTATTTTGGCAGTGATTTTGTTGCCAGGGCCTTGGGGGGCATTCAAGAGGGCATGAAATGCGACGACGCCGGCAATATCGGCGCCGCTCCGCGCTAGGTCGAGGGCGCATAGACCGCCGAAACAAAACCCGATGGCGGCAATGCGGTTGGCGTCGACGATTTCGTGGGTGCGCACCGCATCAATGCCGGCCTGCATGCGGCGCACGATCAGCGCGCGGTCTTCCATAAAAGGCTTGATGAGCTGGCTGTTCTCTTCGACGCTCTTGCCGAGTACCCCTTTGCCGAAGAGATCGAGGGCAAAGCCCGCGTAGCCCAGCTCTGCCAATTGCGCGGCCTTGCTGCGTTCCAAGTCGCTCTGACCGGCCCATGCATGGGCAACGACAACCAAGGGACGAGTGCCCGCAGTGGCCGGATCGTATACCAGGTGGCCTTCTAGGTCGATGTCATCATCGCGGTAGCCAATCTTTTCGCTCTTCATCTGTTCTGTCCTCCTCGTATTGCGCATTGACGCTGTATTGCGCATTGACGCTGTATTGCGCATTGACGCTGTATTGCGCATTGACGCTGCATTGCGCATTGACGCTGCATTGCGCATTGACGCTCTCGGCTATGGTTCCGAGATTTTGACCGCCATCTTGCCGGTATTGGCGCCTTTGAGCAGTTGTACTAGGGCCTTCGGCGCATTCTCCAAACCGTCGACGGTAAAAATGCGATATTTCAGCTGTCCAGTGGCGAGCCACTGGGCGAGCTTGGGGATGGCTTCGCCAAAGCGATGGGCGTAATCCAGGATGATAATGCCCTGAACCCGCAGTCGCTTCATCAAGATGGCACTGTAATTATAAGGGCCGGGCACGGCTTCGGTGGCATTGTACATTGAGATCAAGCCACATTCGACGATACGGCCGTGATTGTTGGCTCGGGCCAGGGCGGCATCGAGCGTGGCCCCGCCGACATTGTCGAAGTAGACGTCGATACCATTGGGGCAGTGTTCATCGAGTTTTTGCCCGACGTCTTCAGTGCGATAGTTGATGGCGGCATCAAAGCCGAGCTCCTCGGTGATCCAGCGGCACTTATCGTCAGTACCTGCGATACCAACCACACGGCACTCGTGAATTTTGCCAATTTGCCCCACCAGAGAACCCACCGCACCAGCGGCCGCCGATACCAGGATGGTCTCGCCGGCTTTGGGTTGGCCGATGTCGAGGAGACCGAAGAAGGCGGTGGCACCGATGTGGTTGAGAACGGCCATATAGGCGTCGAGCGGAATTTGCGGACTTTGCGGCAGGACCTGCATCTCGGCTGCCGCAGCCTTGGTGTACATCTGCCAGCCGCCCATTCCGGATACGAGGCTTCCTGGAGCAACATCGGGGTGTTTGGATTCTTCGACGATGCCCAAGGTCCCGCCGCGCATCACTTCGCCGATAGCGACCGGGGGCATGTATTGCGGCATGTCGCTCATCCAGATCCGATTGGTGGGATCGATGGATAGGTAGAGGTTGCGCACGAGTACCTGACCATCGGCTAGGTCGCCTACAGGTTCTTCGTGCCAAGATAGGTCACCTTCTTGCGGGACTCCTTGAGGACGGCTTGCGAGACGCCAGACGCGATTTTTGCGGGTTGTCATGTGGGTATCCGATGCCTGTGAGCTTTGTTGCCACATATGTGGGCGATGTGAGCCGCAGCATAACCCATCGCCAGCGTTATCGCTGGTTCCGGGGCAGCTTTGCAACGAGCAATTGAACATCCGCCGAGTCCGTCGAGTCTATGCATCGGCCCCGCCGACTGCCGCTCACTGTCGTGGCAAAAGCCCTCCCTGGCAGTGTATGCTGGCCCTATGTCCAATCAAACCAGAGATGGGGCCGATGTTCGTACTTCGCTGCTATCTCAGTCCACCGAAGGACAATCGGTGCGCGGATTTGAGCTCGATGTCCTCGAAGGGCCTGGACAGGGCAAGCATTGGGAGTCGAATACCGATCGCTGCACCATGGGCTTTCATCCCTCGTGCGATTTGCAGATCGACGACTCTACTGTGTCGCGCTTTCACTGCGAGGTCACAATCGGCGAGCGCGGGGCCATGGTGCGGGACTTGGGCAGCAGCAACGGCACCATGGTCGACGGGGTTCGCGTCATCGAGTGTTTTCTCAAGCGAGGCAGTTTGTTGCGACTCGGGCGCACTGTGGTGCGGTTTCAATATCTGGGGCGGCGCAATCGCATCTCGCTATCGGAGCGATCGACCTTTGGCATGTTGGTGGGACAGTCGGTCGTCATGCGGGCGATGTTCGCGATGTTGGAGCGGGCGGCGCAGAGCAATATCACCCTCCTTCTCGAGGGGGAAACCGGCACCGGCAAGAGTGCGGCTGCGCGCTCGGTACACGCGGAGAGCCCGCGCCAAAGCGGGCCCTTTATCATGATCGATTGTGGTTCGATTCCGGGCAATCTACTGGAGAGCGAACTTTTTGGCCATGAGAAGGGAGCGTTTACCGGTGCCGATAGCGCGCGGGTCGGCGCATTTGAAGATGCTCAGGGCGGGACGATCTTCCTCGACGAGATCGGCGAGTTGCCCTTGGGGTTGCAGGCCAAGTTGTTGGGGGTGTTGGAGAACCGCGAAATTCGCCGCGTGGGCGCCAACGCCCAGCGCTCTGTCGACGTGCGCGTCATTGTGGCGACCAACCGAGACTTGCGCGCTGAGGTCAATGCGGGGCGTTTCCGCGAAGACCTCTACTATCGCATTGCCGTCATCAAGATCAAGCTGCCGCCGCTGCGCCAGCGTCTCGATGACTTGTCGAGTCTGGCCGAACAGCTGCTCGAACGGCAGGGGGTGGGCAAGGAGCGCATTGACGAGATGCTGTCGCCCGACTTTGTGCGCGAGCTGCGCAACGCGGCCTGGCCCGGCAACATTCGCGAACTGCGCAATTACCTGGAGCAGTGCGTGGTGTTCGAAGACGTGATGCTGACACCGCAGTCTCTCGTCGATCCCGAAGAGCTCGAATCGAAGATCCGCGTCGATGCGTCGACGTCGTTTTCTGAGGCGAGACAACAGGTGTTGGCAGAGTTTGAGCGACTCTATGTAGACGAGCTTTTGCGCCTGCACCACGGCAAAGTGTCTCAAGCTGCGGCGAGCGCCGGCATTGACCGGACGTACCTCTATCGGCTGTTGCGGCGCCATAAAATCAATACATGAGCTGGTGTGATGAGCGAGGGCTGCGCATGACGGCCCGATGAACTCGATGAACTCGATGGCGCGGCCGACCGTGAATGTTTGGCACGAAGTGGTGCCAGTCACGTGCAGAGAACGCCATTTGCGTGCATCGCTCACATGCATGCGGCAAATCGCATGACAATAAAACACTAATATTCTGGTACCATTGCGCATTTGAGCACCGTCGGTCACGGTCTGTCTTCGCCCTTTTCTTTCCGCCCTTGGCGGGGGCGTTCCATAACCCGTTCCATAACCCGTTCTGTGACTTGTTCCACGACCGAAGGAGCTATCTATGACTGCGCAACATTCTCCGCGAATTTCCACAAGGATACAACTCTACGCTTTTCCTCCGGGACGGCGCGCATTTGTGATGCGTGAAGTGGCCCGCCGCGCCGACACCGTGGGCCTAGCGGACTTGGCCGCGCGAGCCGCACGGGCCGCCGAGCATGACCAAGAGGTCCTGGCCATGCGCAACCGCCGCCGCCGCGCCAATGGCGGTCACTACGGCCCCGATGCTGTAGAAATGGATAATCGCGTCGATCACTGCATCGTCGGCCTTTACGGCCATCTCGAATCCCAGACCCGCCTGTATCGCGACATGCCGCAAGGCCTGGCCGCGACCAAGGTCCTCAGCCACCTCTTTCCGAGCGGCCCCGGCGAAATCACCCAATTGCCCTACGCCCAGCAACATAGCACCGTGCTCGGCCTGCTTGAGGCCGCAGAGAGCGAGGTCCTCGCCGACGACATCGCTCAATTGCCCCTCTTGCCCGAGATACTTGAGCGCGTGCGCGCGATCAACGAACAATACGCTGCGGTGCTCAACGCCTACAGCGACGTGCCTCGGTCCGAGGTGGTACGCGAGGCCCAGGCGCAAGGCCAGGACATGATGGCCGAAGTATATATCCTCATTCTAGCCCATGGCATGGACGGCACCCCAGAGAGCGTAGAGGTCCGCGATCTCTTGCTCGAACCCATCGACAGGCAGAACGAAGCGATTCGGCAAGCTCGGCGACGGCGGCGACCGGCGCAGGATATCGATCCCGATACCGGCGCCGAATTGCCCGAAGGCGAAGTGCCCGACGCTGACGCTGGCGCTGGTGAGGGCCCAGGCGATGACGCCAGCTTCGGCGCAGCGGGGCCCGGCGCTACTGCATCAACCTCAGTCGACCAAACATCTGGCGCAATTGGCTGAGTCAATGTTGCCCGATATCGCTGCGGGGCCCAGCCGCCCGCGTTGATGTTCATTCGAGTGCGCGCCCGCGCGCAATTAGCTTGATGAATTCTGATGCGACCGGGCGCCCGCACGCAGCCTACCGCGCGGACGTGGATACGACCGAGCGCCTGCGCGCCTTTGGCTGGATGAATATCGCTACGCGCGCGCATCCGCGCCCATTCGACTAGGCCGGACTTGATTCGACTGAGCGCGGGCCCGCATCGGTGGGTAAATATGGCAATGCGATCGAGCGTGGGCCGGCATCGTTCCGCCAGCGTGGTGACTGGAATGCAAATCTGCTCGCCTCGGTCCGTGAGTGTGGCGATACAGCGCGTGTCCGCCCGCATCGGTCCGTCATTGTGGCGACTCGGACGTGCGCTGGTACGCCTCGGTCCGTCATGGCGGCGACTCGGACGCGCGCTCGCACGCATTGGGGCGCCACCGCGGTAACTCGGACGCGCGCTCGCACGCACTGGTCCGCCATCGTGGCGACTCGGAGGCGCGCTGGCACGCACCGGTCCGCCACCGCGGTAACTCGGACGCTCTATGGCCTGCACGGGTCCGCGGCCGTGACGATACAACGCGCATCGTGACAGGCAGGGCTATGCAGACGCAAACGTGGCTACGTGCTCGCATGCCCCCGTGCCTGCCGTTTTCATCTATGACCCACCCTGCGGCGTCCGGGTTTATGCTATGGTACTGACATGGGCTATGAGCGCAAGAACGAACCAATGATGTTGGCCCCAGGAGCGAGTCGCGGTGCCAGTGCCCTGCGTCTGCCGGGCGCCAGCGAAGCAGGTGCCGGCGAGCTGCCCCGGGTCGACGATCACTTAATAGAGCCCGAGGTAACGCGGGACGAAATTGTCCGCGGCCGGCGCATGCAAGCACAG
>JAAUYH010047676.1_pt1 | contig 13794 bp, 12 predicted proteins | sample 7278061 | NCBI WGS metagenome assembly JAAUYH01 (sample SAMN14350203, study PRJNA611818) | marine sediment metagenome | isolation source: surface marine sediment (0.6m) | place: French Polynesia: Moorea | collected 2018-08
AATTTAAAAAAAATAATTATTTTTTCTAATCCAAAAAGTCATTATAGTAAAAGTCTCACAGCAGAATTTACATATCAGTTTAAAAAATTAGGAGGTGAAGTGGTTCGCAAGTCACTGATTGATTTTACGACTCCCAAACTCGATGTAAAAAAAGAAGTTGCAAAAACCATAGACAGATATCAGCCACAAGCATTAGTTCTGTTTCCAGATACACAACATACTAGTACTGCTCTCCAAATTGCTACAGCTAGCAAGGAAAAGATGGATGTACTTGATAATCCAAATAGCAACAGATTACAGTTGTTAGCTGGGGATACTCTCTACAGCAACAAAACATTAACATCTACTAGAAATAAGGTTGAAAGCTTAATTATAGCCGTGCCGTGGTTTAGGGAAACACCACAAGCAGAAAACTTTGCTCAAAAAGCAGCACAGCAATGGGGAGGGGCTGTTAGCTGGCGTACAGCTACTAGCTTTGATGCAACTGTGGCTTTTATTGATTCTTTCTCAGAAAAACCCACTCGCGCAACTATTTTACAAAACTTAAAAAAGGTAAATCTTGCAGCGAGTGAAACCTCCGGTTATCCGCTCCGGTTTAATAGAGGGGAACGCCAAAGTAAACCTGTGTTGGTGAAAGTGGAGGGAGGTAAATTTGTAGAAGTACCTGAACAATAACCTAGAGGTACTTCCTATTACCTATTGCGTCTAACTTTCAAATTGCTTAACTGCATCTAGTAAATACTCCATGTATGTACTAGCAACTATAGACAACTGTTTCCCAGATGGATAAACAAAATACCAATTCCGACGAATCGGAAAATGCTCCACATCTAAAATCGTAATTTCATTTCTCTCTGCTGATGAGATTAAGGTGTGGCGAGATAAAACAGAAATACCTAATCCACCAATAATGGCTTGCTTAATAGCTTCATTGCTACCCAACTCCAGTTTTACCTGTACTTCCACATCATTGTCATCAAACAATTTTTGTACTGATCGACGAGTTCCCGAACCTGGCTCCCGCATAATAAACGTTTCACCATTTAGAGCTTGAATGGGAATATTTTTCTGTTGAGCTAAAGGATGATTTACAGGTGCTAAAACCACCAAGGGATTTTCTAAAAATTGCCGGTGGGTGACATCCATATTTTCTGGCACTTGGGTCATAATATACAAATCATCAAGATTGCTAGTCATGCGCTCTAGCATTCCTTCATGATTTGTTACCTGTAGGGAGATATCAATACCAGGATAAAGTTGACAAAAAGGACCCAATAACCGAGGAATAAAAAATTTTGCCGTTGTAATTACTGCTAAACGTAATTGTCCCTGTTTTAGCCCTTTTAAATCGGCTACTTTCATTTCAAATTGAGCCATTGTGTCAAAAATTTGCCGACAGGTAGCAAATAATTCCCTTCCAGCCTCCGTTAAATAAAGGCGCTTCCCTACCTGCTCAAATAATGGTAATCCCACCGACTTCTTCAGTTGCTTAATCTGCATGGAAATCGTCGGTTGAGTCAGAAATAACTCCTCGGCTGCACGGGTAAAGCTACCGTGTCGCGCCGCAGCTTCAAATACTTTTAACTGATGTAGCGTTGCTTGATTCAAAAGATGTTCTCCGGGTGAGCGCAGTTCAAAGTTGTGATTATAAACACAAGGTGCAACTTTATCTTCAGTCCCTTATTTAGAACAGAAAGTTAGAGAGGATCTAACACTTGTTTGCTCAGTTGAATATTTCCTAAGCTCTTAGCCTAGAGTGAACGTTGATGCTGAACCTCTATCTATAGACTCAACCTGTAGTAAGTTGGGAATCATTGAACAAAATGTCTATCAACAGGGATATACAAAAGTTGCACAGGGCATTAATACATAGGAAAGTCCCAATTTAAAAATATACTTATCATTTTGAGCACAATTAAATAGAGAAAAGAATATAAAGCTATTAAATTAACTCCAAATGCTTCATTCACCACCACAGTGGATTTAAACATTTGGCATATCCTAATAAACAATTTAATACTTTTCATGGGTATCAGACGACGCAAATGTCATTGCAATATACAACCCATGATTATAGACTATAATCTATCCCATTTATTTAAATAACGGTATTTTATTTATGGGACTGAAGAGTTAATATTGAAATGACAAGCCAAGCAGATCACAAAATTATTCGTACAGTCCCAACGCTCTTGATTCCAATCGGTGCATATAATGTTTGATTTTATTCCAAAGTTTCGTATGTTTCTTCTGTCACTTTGACAGGAAGTGTTGTTAAATCTGGCAACTTCAAAACCTCTCTTTCGGCAACCTGCTCTTTAATATTCACTGGTAAATTGACTGGTTGGAGTTGCTCTACCCAACAATTTGCTACTGGCAAAGTCTGTTCTAATTCGTCTAGTGGTCGAGGAATAACCATGACAGCATTTAACTCCCCAATGCTTTCTGCTTCGTACATTCCAGCTTCCACGGCTACAGCAACATTTGCCACAGAACCACGAACAATTGCCGTACACAAGCCAGCACCAATTTTTTCATATGCTGCTAAATGGACATCCGCCGACTTTAACATCGCATCTGCGGCTCCCACCATTGCTGGAAATCCTCTAGTTTCCACCAAGCCTATGGCTTGATTACTCAGACGACTATAATTGCCGCCTTCCGCAATTTCATGTAGACGGCTAGTAATTGGTAATACCACACTTAAATTAGGGTTTGGTCGGGGAATTACCAAGCTAGACACAAATTGGTCGAATTGTTTGGCGGTTTGTTCTCCAGATTCCACTGCTAGACGGACATCGGCAATCCTGCCCCTAACAATGGCAGTGCAGTGACCATTACCAATTTTTTCATATCCAATTAAATGAACCTCGGCAGATTTAAGCATCATATCCGCCGTACCCACAATCGCTGGAAAACTCAGGGTAGATACCAATCCTAAGGAACTGTCTAGGTAATAATCTCGACGACGGGATCTTTGGTATGCCTCCATGTAAAATCTCCAGGGTACTCAAGCTGATAATTATATAATTAACACTTAATCAGACTGATTGTCAGAGAGTGGTTTATTTCGGGATTGGCGATGGGGAAATAAAGTAATCAATAACTGTTGTACACTTCCTTGCCCATAAATATGAGCGCCAAAACTTTCCGGAGGTGCACTCTCAGGTTGAGAATCTTCTGCTGTTTCGGTCGAGGTGTCGATCTCTTCAGGGGATGTATCCGATTCTTCGGTGTCAGTAGCTTGGATTTGAGTTTGCCCAACTGGTTCGGAAACATCTTTTGTTTCTAATTTAGCTTGCTCAACTGGTTCTGGCTGGGAAACATTTGTGGTTTCCAATTGAGCTGGCAATACTGATTTGTCAACAGTTTTTGTTTCTATTTTTACCTCTATCTCTACTTGTTCTTCTCCTGTTGTTTCTAAACTTAATTCAGGGGAAACAGTTGTAGATGATTGTGATGGCAAATTTGCTCCCATTTCGCCGACAGGTTTTGCAATTGCTCGACTAGTATCTCCTAGAATTGAACCAGGTGGAATTATTTGTCCCCGTTCAACAGAGCAGTGGAACACTGTTGTTGCCGAACCAATACAAGCATTTTCACCAATTTTACCTTCACCCACCATCAGAAATCCAGCCCCCAAGTTAGCCCCTGTGCCGATTTCTAAGGTTCCTTGTTCGGCTTGGAGAATAGATCCCATGCCAATACATACTCCCGCACCAATAATAATTTTACCATTGGGAGTTGCTTGGAGAATTACCCCTGGTGCGATCGCTGCACTGGGATGAATAATCACCTCGCCACTGATATAAGAATCAAAGTTATTGCCTAGGCGCAGTGGCGGCACAGACATGGAATTTGTAACCTCAGTGATTAGTAATTGGTAATTAGTAATTAATTACTAGTCACTAGTAAGCAATTTACTAGCAACTAGTAACTTAACTTACCCATTTATGGACGTTGAATAATATTTTCCAATACTCGACGTTTCGCTTTGGGGTCAATCCCGATTAAGCGCACATATTCTCCTTCATACTCAGCCAGATAGGATTCTAAGGCAGCAGCAATATCTCTCTCATTTCTAGCCTCAATTTGTCCGCAGCTTGACCAAGAGCCAGTACGGAAGCGTCTTTTATCTACATGTTCGGCGCTAATTTTGAAGCCACCGGCTAATAATTGGCGAATTTGATCCATGACTTCACCACTCAAGCTACCACTGGCAACTGAAGCAGTACTGGTACTGGTAGCATAACTACTACTAGCCACTGTCTTAGAACCACTAGACGCAACTACTGGACCATTGGGACGTTGAATAATAGTTTCCAGGACACGACGCTTGGCTTTGGCATCAATCCCAATCAATCGCACATATTCCCCTTGATGGCTAACCATACATTCTTCCAAGGCAGCAATTACTTCATTGGCAGAATTGCTATTTATGGGTTGACAACTTTGCCAAGAGCCTGTGCGGAATCTCCGCTCATCTACGTGTTCCGTGCCGATTTTAAAACCACCAGCTAATAACTGGCGCACTTGGTCAAGGGTTTCTGCACCTAGGGAACCAGAACCATTACCGTTGCCATTACTACTGCTGTAGCTAGTAGCTTGTCGGGAAGGGGCTTTAAAGGCACTTGCTCCCTGTACTACTCCACTAGGACGCTGAATAATGGTTTCTAGTACCCGCCGCCTGTCTTTGGTATCAATGCCAAATAAACGAACGTATTCCCCACTATGGTCTGTCAGACAAGTTTCCAAAGCTGCGATCGCTTGATCCACAGATCTAGCTTCAATGGGTGAACAGCTAGACCATGAACCTGAACGGAATCGCCTCTCATCTACATGTTCTGTACCAATTTTGTATCCTTGTTGCAACAGATAGCGAACCTGATCTACTGTTGCTTCACCCAACCGATTGCTAGACACTTGATTACTCCTTTCAAACCCATTCAAACTTGTACTTTTTGTACCTATGTAAGAGCCATTCATTTCATCCCGAATGGGTGCAATGCATTTATTATCCTCAGCACAAAGATAACCAGCCCGTAGTGCCTGGTTAATCCCCACTACATGATGGGCAAACTGTTTATCATCAGCTTGCACATCTGGTAATCGGTCAGCCTGCTGCTGAGTCGTAATTACAGCCCCAGAAGGGATATATTTACCTGGAGGAATTTCCACATTCTCAATCAGGGCGTGCATCATGACGATGCAACCAGCACCCACTCTGGCATTAAATACCGTAGAACGAAAACCAATAAAGCATTCATCCCCGATATAAGCTGGTCCATGAATTAAAGCCATATGGGTAATACAAGCATTATCGCCCACCCATACCGAGTATTCCTGTTGATCGTCACCAACAACTCGACCTTGCTCCAAACCGTGAATGACTACACCATCTTGAATATTAGTATTTTCACCAATAAAAAAAGGTGTACCCTCATCGGCTCTAATTGAAGTCCCTGGGGCAATAATGACATTCGGACTGATGGTTACATCACCAATAATATTGGAAAAAGAATGTATATAAGCTGTTTCATCAATTTTTGGTTCAGCTAAATTCCTTGACCACGGTGTTGGGGGAGCCGCCGTACTGCGGACTACCATTTTGGGATCCCTCCTCTCTTCTGCTACTAGCTACTAGCTATCAGTTATCAGCTGATCTGTACCAATAAATAAAAATCAGATTTATTATTATGAACTAAAGAGCCGATTGCTAATGGCTAAGAAATCCATCGCTATCTAGCGATATTGTTCTTTTTTGTTGTAAATTTGGCGATTTTCGACATAAATTGTATCGATAATCGCCACTACTACTGCATCCACAGGACGTTTTTCATTACCTTCAACTTGGCGTGCCGCATTGCCACCACGACTGATGAGTACCCACTCATCCATCCCCGCACCAACACTGTCAGCAGCTACCTCATACTTTGGTAAAGCACGTCCTTCATCATCCACAAACTGCAACAGAAGTAGTTTCACACCCCTCAGATTAGGATCTTTTTGGGTACTAACCACCGTGCCACGAACCTTGGCAATTTGCATTTTTAAGGATTACGATCTAAGACCACCAGGGCGAATGGGGTTGACACTTTCGCGGAATTGTTCTACATCTTCCGTGTAATTAATCGGCAATACATATTCCAAGTTCTCATGGGGACGAGCAATAATGTGGGTGGATAGTACTTGCCCAAAACCTGCTTTTCCTTGTCCATCAGTTACTCGCTTCACATTTTCTATGCCCGCAGCTACTGAAGCTTGAACTTCCGAAACATCCCCTCTGACAATTACGGTTACACGACCACTACCGATTTTTTCATAACCAACCAAGGTTACACGGGCAGCCTTGACCATAGCATCAGCTGCTTCTACTACTGCTGGAAACCCTAAGGTTTCGACCATTCCCACTGCAATTGACATTTTTTTAATCCTTAACCAAACAATTTAAACGAACACCCAACTAAAGCCACAAGAAAGACAAACCGACAAAATTTGGAGATTCTAGTTTGAGATTGCATATCCCTTGCAAATCTGCAACTATATTTTTTTACTGAACACAACCCATTACGCGTTCGCCCTTTGGGCTGAATCCAAAAAATTTCCCCCCTTGCCAAGCCCTAAGTCCGGAACTGTTCCACAGCCTCTGTATACTGAATCGGCAACACATATTCCAAATTCTCATGGGGACGAGCAATGATGTGTGTTGACAAAACTTCACCACCATCTACTCTTTTGACACCACTAATTCCAGCAGCCACTGAAGCTTGAACTTCCGAAACATCTCCCCGGACAATTACGGTCACGCGGCCACTCCCAATTTTTTCATAACCAACCAGGGTTACACGAGCTGCTTTCACCATCGAGTCAGCAGCTTCTACAACTGCCGGAAAGCCTTTAGTTTCAATCATCCCAACCGCAATTGACATCGCAGAACTCCCACTAAAATTAATTCGCTTCGTACATTTAAGTTAATTTTTTGACAGGAATACCCATCTTGTGGCGATTAAGTATTCTTATAATCAAGCATAGAAAAGCTTTGCCCCCCTGGCAATATAAATTACCATAATACTTTGTAATAAAAAAGTTTAAAAAAGTTAATCGCCCAGAAGTTGTTGCTTACCTGAGTTTTGACACTCCTCACCTATCGTGGCGTGAGGATTCTTCGTTCACAGACTCGGCTTGCTGAGATAGGTTTGCACCTAAAACAGTAGAGGCTAAATCTCCCGAAGCGTTCGGATCTAAGATCCAGGCTCCTACGTGCCCCGTAGTACCCAAGGCTAGGTTCAATATATTAATAGCTGCATTGTGATCGCGGTCTAATTCACATCCACATTGGCAAACATGAGTTCTAGCAGATCGTGATTTGTTAACCGTTGTGCCACAAACAGAACAATTCTGAGAGGTATAAGCAGGATTAACAGCAACTGTTATTTTATTAAACTTACGTTGCAAAATAACCAGCATCATTAATTGATTTGGAGAGACAGTGATTGTTAACTAAGTTCTTAATCCTCAAATCTTCATAGAAGCTTGGCAAGCAGTGGAATTAAAAGCTTTCACAACAGGAAACTCATCTCTGAGGGATTTACAAGTTACCTCTTCCTTCTTCCTTCTCCCGTAGCGAGTTAAACCCAGTTTCTTGGTAAAGATACATTGTTTTGATAACTGATGCTTCTGCTTTATAATTTATTTATTAGTTTTTAGGCAAACTTTTGTTATACAACCTAATTTTACTTGTGGGACATATCAGTCATTGATTTGATGGTACACAGTGATTTTTATCACATCCATCAAAAAAGTATTTACCAATGTTATTGATCATACTGACATTCTCCATAAATAAATGCCCATTGTTTAAGCATAATTAATCAAAACAAGGGAGTATTAATATTCATAAACCAGAGAAAAACTCCATTGAAATATGGATTTAATTGCAATATTTGTTGAGAATAAAAAATATGTGAAACAGCAAAAAATACTCTTGCATATTGGGTCGTATGAATTGATATAAATATTTTCAGGCTAAATAGTTTCGGGAAACATACATGAATCAATTGCTCTTCTCAACAAGTTGGTGTGTACCCCTTTATGGACTAATGGGTGCTATTCTCAGCTTGCCCTGGTCAATGGGAATAGTGCGTCGTACAGGCCCTAGACCAGCAGTTTATCTGAATTTATTGGCAACTTTATTCGCTTTCTTTCATAGTATATTTCTTCTGCAAAATATCTGGGATAAAGAAGCAGAAAATATTTCATTTATGTGGTTTCAAGGTGCTGGTTTTCACCTGTCTCTTGATTGGGAAATATCTGGAATCAGTATTGGTGCAGTTGTTTTAATTACTGGATTAAGTTTACTAGCACAGACTTATGCCTTGGGCTACATGGAAAAGGATTGGGCTATAGCTCGTTTCTTTGCCTTAATGGGGTTTTTTGAAGCAGCATTAAGTGCTTTAGCAATTAGTGATTCTTTGTTTGTTGTCTATGCTGTACTGGAAATTCTGACTCTGTCCACTTATTTGTTAGTCGGATTTTGGTATGCCCAGCCCTTAGTAGTGACAGCAGCAAGGGATGCCTTTTTTACTAAACGGGTGGGGGATTTATTGCTCTTAATGGGGGTCGTAACCCTTTCTACCTTCGCGGGGAGTTTGAATTTTTCTGATTTATATGAATGGGCACAAACAGCACAATTAAGCCCCTTGACCTGGAATTTGTTGGGTTTAGCATTGATTGCCGGTCCCTTGGGTAAATGCGCCCAATTCCCCCTACATTTATGGCTGGATGAAGCTATGGAAGGACCAAACCCAGCTTCAGTCATGCGAAACTCTATGGTAGTGGCTGGTGGTGCTTATGTTTTATATAAACTGCAACCAATTTTAGTCTTTTCACCCTTGGCTTTGGACACCTTGGTAATTGTGGGTGTATTAACTGCTGTGGGCGCGACCTTGGTATCTATTGCCCAAATAGATATTAAACGAGCATTATCTCACTCCACCAGTGCTTATATGGGTTTGGTGTTTTTATCAGTGGGTTTGGAACAAGGTGGAGTCGCACTCATGTTACTGTTTGCCCATGCCATCGCCAAAGCCCTATTATTTATGAGTTCTGGGGCTGTAATTATGACCACTAGTACCCAAGATTTGACGGAAATGGGGGGCTTATGGTCACGGATGCCAGCCACAACCACAGCTTATGTGGTAGGAGCTGCTGGGATGGTAACTTTCCTACCCCTAGGTAGTTTTTGGGCAATGCTTTCTTGGGCAGAAGGTTTGTGGCTAATTAGCCCTTGGGTACTGTGGGTATTAGTTTTGGTGAATGGATTTACGGCATTAAATTTAACTAGGGTATTTCGCTTGATATTTTGGGGAGAACCACAACCGAAAACCCGCCGTGCACCAGAAGTTCCCTGGCCACTGGCCGTACCTATGGTGTCTTTATCCATAGTTACCCTGCTAGTACCATTAATGTTACAACAGTGGTATTTGCTACCTGGTTGGGACAGTATTAATTGGTATGTCCTTTCATTATTAGTACTTTCCAGCGTGTTGGGTGTAGTTATTGGTTGTACTATTTACTTGCACAAAGCTTGGTCACAGTCAAGAATTACAGCCTGGAGATTTGTGCAAAACTTATTGGGTTATGACTTTTATATCGATCGCATTTATAAACTAACAGTGGTAAGTGCAGTGGCTTTGTTATCGAAATTTTCTGCATGGTGCGATCGCTATTTAGTTGATGGTTTGGTAAATTTGGTCGGATTTGCAGCTATTTTTAGCGGACAAAGTTTGAAGTACAGCATTTCAGGTCAATCCCAAGGTTATGTATTCACCATCCTCATTGGTATCAGTTTCCTTGGCTTGTTTATCATCTGGTCTTTAGGTTTGTTAGATAACTTAACCTTTCTCAAAACATTTTTTTGATTAACTTTGCCTGTTATTTTTTACCTAGTTTATTATGCTCAGTGCTTTAATTCTGCTGCCTTTATTAGGGGCAATTATAATTGGTTTTTCTCCAATTGGGATAACGCCAAAAGTCAGTCGTAATTTGGCTTTGATTGTGACTATCCTGGCTTTTAGCTGGACAATTGTCTTAGCCATTCAGTTTCAACCGACGGATTTCAGTCAACAGTTTACCGCATCCTTTCCTTGGATAGATGCTTTAGGTTTAACCTATCAGGTTGGTATGGATGGTTTATCCTTGCCATTGTTACTTTTAAATGGATTGCTAACTAGTATTGCGATTTATAGCACCAACCCAGACATCCAACGTCCAAAATTGTATTATTCCTTGCTATTGTTGCTCAGTGCAGCAGTCATGGGCGCATTCTTAGCCCAGGACTTACTATTATTTTTCATATTCTATGAGCTAGAGTTAATTCCTCTGTATTTATTAATTGCGATTTGGGGTGGGGAAAAACGGGGCTATGCTGCGACAAAATTCTTGATTTATACTGCTTTGTCTGGGATTCTAGTCTTAGCTAGTTTTCTGGGCATGGTTTGGTTAAGCGGTTCTACCAGCTTTGCCTTAGCAGGCTTAAATACCAGTGCCTTACCCATGACAACTCAAATTATTCTCCTAGTAGGGATTGTCATTGGTTTTGGAATTAAAATTCCTTTGGTTCCATTCCATACCTGGTTGCCAGATGCCCACGTAGAAGCCTCTACACCCATTTCAGTCTTGTTGGCAGGGGTACTGTTAAAACTGGGCACCTATGGTTTACTCAGATTTGGCATGAACCTATTACCTGGAGCCTGGAGTTATATATCTCCCTGGTTAGCAACTTGGGCAGTGGTGAGCGTATTGTATGGTGCATCCTGTGCCATTTCCCAAAAAGACATGAAAAAAATGGTGGCATATAGTTCTGTGGGACACATGGGTTATATTCTTCTAGCCGCCGCCGCCGCTACCCCCTTAAGTATTTTGGGTACAGTTATGCAGATGGTTAGTCATGGCTTAATTTCCCCATTGCTATTTTTACTAGTGGGCGTGGTATATAAAAAAGCAGGTAGTCGTAACTTAGACGTAATTCGGGGGTTACTTAATCCAGAAAGAGGTTTACCCTTAATTGGTAGCCTGATGGTGTTGGGAGTAATGGCAAGTGCTGGAATACCTGGTATGGTGGGATTTATTTCTGAATTTATTGTCTTCCGTGCCAGCTTTGAAGTATATCCGGTACAAACCCTCCTCTGTATGGTGGGTACGGGTTTGACTGCGGTTTATTTCTTAATTTTGACCAATCGTGCCTTTTTTGGTCGTTTATCTGACCAAGTTATGAATTTACCACGGGTGTATTGGAGCGATCGCACCCCTGCAATTATTTTAGCTACCTTGATTATTCTTTTTGGGATCCAACCATCTTGGTTAGCAAGGTGGACGGAATCAACCACAACAATGATGGTAAATAATCAAAACTCCTTGGCTAGTGTTGTCTTAGAACGGCATCAATTTCCAACTAATCAATAACTGATTAATTATTTTTATTGAAGTGAAGGAAAGTAAATCAGGTGAATCGTAAGGGCACGGCATCGGTCAATCTTTCAATATATAAAAGTATCTTACTGCTGCCGTGCCCCTACCCATCTGTCGGATTCTTTTTTCAAAATGGTATAATTATCACTCCCTGCTCCTTTATTTATATTTTTGGAAAAATAGCAATGGTCACTACTACTAAGCAGGCAAATGAACACCCTTTAAATGAGTTTATTGAACGCCTAAAAACAGGAAAAGGACTACTAGTTGACAATCCCCAAAATGTCTTGGAAGTAGTAGGAATACTCAAAAGTTATGGCGTTGTTTTGGATGCTTATTCCAATAATTTAATTTATATTGCCGAAAATCAATTTCTAGTATTTTTCCCATTTTTTAAATATTTTAATGGTGAAATTAATTTTGCCAAATTAATACGCCATTGGTGGCATGATCGGATTAATTTTGAGTATGCAGAATATTGCATGAAAGCCATGCTATGGCATGGCGGCGGCGGGTTAGATGCATATTTAGATTCAGAAGATTTTCGACTGAATGCCAAAGCAGTAATTCAAGCCAAATTCAAAAATAATCCCTTAATTATAGGTATCAATCAATTATTTCCTAATTTTTTAATTGAGCAGTTACGGGTTTCTGCTTATTACAGTGGATTAGGTCAATTCTGGCGAGTAATGGCTGATATTTTTCTCAGTTTGTCAGACTTATATGACCAAGGAAAAATTAAATCTATACCTGAAATTATAGAACATATAAAAGCCGGTTTGGTGGCAGATGCAGGCAGACCAATTGTTTACACTGTCAAAATCCGCGAACAAGTTTATGATATTCTGCCCGCCAAAGTAGGTTTAACATTTTTACCAGATACAGCTATACCCTATGTAGAAGCAATTTTCTTTAGAGGAACTCCCTTTCCTGGCACTGTTTCCTACAATGCTCAAGCTTATCAAATTCCCCCCGATCAGGGTAAATTTCAGTACGGTGCATTGTATGCTGATCCTTTGCCTATTGGTGGCTCAGGTATTCCTCCCACCTTGCTAATGCAGGATATGCGCCACTACATACCAGATTATTTACATGCAGTTTATCGCCGCACTCGTCGGGGAGAAGATGATTTACTGGTGCAAATTTGCGCCACATTTCAGAAATCTATGTTTTGTGTCACCAGTGCAGCGATTATTGGGTTAATGCCTTATGCTGGGGATACTCAAGACCCATCAGAGCAAGAGGCGAATCAGGTATATTTAGAAAAATGGATGGATCGACTCACAACTTCCCGCTTGCTGGATGCGAATCAGTAGGGGAGCAAGATATCCCCTTAGATATTGAGGATGCTCCGAACTGAGGTTCTTTAACACCTACCGAATCAAATCTGTACTCACTTGCATTTTCTGGTGGATTTGTCAATAATTCAAATAGTAAAGTTGGGTATTGTTGAAATATAGCAGTCGCCATCATGTTTAGGACGTTTTTCAGTTGATGGTTGGTAGTTGTTAGTTGTTAGTTGTTAGTTGTTAGTTGTTAGTTGTTAGTTGTTAGTTGTTAGTTGGCGGTTGGTAGTTGATGGTTGACAGTTTTTTAGTAGAACAATATTGTCCTAACCAATATGTCCATTGCTATAGTTTATAAAAAATCGAATCTCGATGCATGGAATTTTTCTATACAAGCATTTGCCACCGCATTCTTTAGTCTATCCGCTAAAATAAACCATATAACTGCCGCCAAGGAATTCCCCAATGGTCACTCAACTACCATCATCCCAAGGCATCATCTACCCAGAAAGCGACGGGCAGCCAATGGCTGATAATACCAAGCAATTTGAACTAATAGTATTAATTAAAAAGAACTTAGATTTAATATTTGCCGATAATCCTAACGTCTTCGTCGCTGGTGACTTACTTTGGTATCCGGTTGAAGGCAAACCCAATCTCCGTAAAGCCCCGGATGTGATGGTAGCTTTTGGTAGACCGAAGGGCGATCGCGGTTCTTATCTACAATGGCAAGAAGACAATATTCCCCCACAGGTAGTATTTGAAATTCTCTCCCCTGGTAATACCCACAGAGAGATGATTGAAAAATATGATTTCTATCGTCGCTATGGGGTAGAAGAGTATTATTTATACGACCCAGATACGGGTGAATTATCAGGCTGGGTACGGGCAGACACAGATTTACAACCAGTTAACGAAATGTCTGGCTGGGAGAGTCTCCGGTTAGGAATCCGCTTTGAATTATCTGATGATAAACTACAAATTTATCGCCCTGATGGTGAAAGATTTCTTACCTATGTAGAATTAGACCAACAGCGAC
>JAAUYH010005706.1_pt1 | contig 13792 bp, 12 predicted proteins | sample 7278061 | NCBI WGS metagenome assembly JAAUYH01 (sample SAMN14350203, study PRJNA611818) | marine sediment metagenome | isolation source: surface marine sediment (0.6m) | place: French Polynesia: Moorea | collected 2018-08
GAGCGTCTTGTAGAACGCGACGGCCCGCGGCAGGTCGCGGGTGGGCAGGGTCACCTGGTTCAGGTCCATCTGGTGGTCTTTCCGTGTCTAGCCGGTGGGTATCTTCGACTCGTCGAACTCGCCGACGTTGGTGGCCAGCGACCACTTGTAACCGTCGTGATCCATCACCATGCAGGTGCGATCGCCCCAGAACATGTCTTCCGGCGGCATCATGCCCTGCATGCCGGCGTCGACCGCCTGCTTGAAGAGCGCATCCACGTCGTCGCAGTACAGGTACAGGCTGATGGGCGTTTCCACGTCGGTGGTCGACGGCGCCCTGGCCGTGGTGCCCCAGGCGCCCTCCGGCGCCAGCATGACGACGGACTTGCCCTTGTACATCAGCTCGGCATGCTGCGGTGTACCGTCGGGCCCGGGCAGCACGAAACCCACCTCGAACCCGAGAGCCGACTTGTACAGCGACAGGGTCTTCTGGATGTCGCTCACCATCATGTACGGCGTAATCCAGCGCGCGTTTTCGGGCGGTTGCACACGATCGGTCATGGCGGATCCTCCATCGGGGGCTATGGGCCGTCTCTAATCAGTCTAGTTCGACAAGGGCCGCACCGCCCGGTTCGGCATTCCCGACTGGCGTCACCCCCGACCAGGTGCTTTACTTGAATTCTGACTCGAGGGACCGCGGTTCGGTTGCAGCGCATCAAACGTGGCGGCAACCGGTACACCGCAGCGCATCATGGCAATCAGCCTTCCCAGGCAGCCCGGCGGACAGCGTGACGGCGACAGCGCGGCACGCCTGTTCCGCCAGCTCACGGACGTGGCCGGTCACCGGCCCCGGGCACCGCTGCGACAAAAGCTCCTCGATCTGGGCGAAGCCGCCGTACCCGTGCTCGCCCAGGGCCTGGCCGACAACGATCCCTACGTACGCTTCGAGGCGATCAACCTGCTCGGGGAGCTCGCCATCCCCAAGACGCTTCCGCTGATCCTCGGATTCGCGCTCGACGAATACGAGACCCGCGCACGGTGGCGTGCCTTCTGGGCGGTCACGCGCCTGCCCGAGGAGATGACGCTTCCGAAGCTGCGCGAGGCCCTGGCCGGTCGTGAGTGGCAGGTGCGCTGGCATGCCGCGTTGATGCTCAGCATGCTGGGCTGGTCGGACGCGATTCCCGTGATCGCCGAGGGGCTGTCGGCCGGCGACGAAGTAACGCGTTGGGAAGCGCTGGGCGCCGCCCGCACCCTGTCCGCGTCGGAACTGGCCGAGCGCGTGACCGGATTTCTCGACCTGACGCAACCGGTATACGTCCGCCAGGAAGCGACGATGGCCCTGGGGCGAATGGACGGTGCGGCGGCCTTCGCCGGACTGGCGCGGGCGCTGGCCGATCCGGTGGCCGGCGTGCGCTGGCGCGCGGCACTGGCGCTCGGCGCCTTCGGTCCCACTGCCGTGGCGCTGCTGGAAAGGCAGCTCGCCCGGGAATCGAACCGGCAGGTGGCGCGGAGAATCGAAAAGACCTTGCTGAAGCTGTTCCGTGGTTAGGAGCCTGGTGACCGGCCCTGCCTGATGGCCCACCCCTCGAGAGATCCCAAGGAAGCGATCCAGCCTCCTGTGGGAGCGGCTTCAGCCGCGATCTCGCGCAAGGATCGCGGCTGAAGCCGCTCCCACAATGAGGTCATTCAGGCGGCCGCTTCGGCGCGCGCCTTCTTCGCCAGCTCGACCACGCGCGCGATGTCTTCGTCCGAATACACGCCGTTGACGCCGCTGATCGCCGCCAGCTTCATGCCGTGCTTGAGACCCAGCTTGTAGATCTCCTTCACCTTGCGCCACTCGGTGTCGCGGCCGATGGTGTACACCTCGAAGCGACCCTCCAGCGCCAGCACGATGGTCTCGGCCAGGCAGGCGTAGATGACGTTCTTCGGCAGCCCGATGTCTTTCATGTTCACGTCGCTGGGCAGCTCGATTTCGCCGGACTCGATGACGAGCACGTCGGGCCGTTTGGCCACTTCTTCCGGCGGCAAATCCAGCGGCCGGGCGACGTCGGTGATGACGCAGCCGGGTTTCACCTTCGTGATGTCCAGGATCTTCTTGCCGGCACCCGAGGTGGACGTGACGATCATGTCCATATCGCCGAGGTACTGGTCGTAGTCCACGGTGGCAACGACCTTCGCATCCGGCGTCTCCTCCAGGATCGATTCCTTCAGGGCCTCGAGCTTGGAAATCGTGCGCCCGGCCAGGTACACCTCGTCGAAGGCCATGGCCAGCAGGCGCGAGCTGACCGAGCCGATGGAACCGGAGGCACCGACCACCATGGTCTTGGCCTTCACCTTGCCGCTCTCGTGGGCTTCGACGAGCCCCATGCGCCGCAGCGCATCGGCCGCCGCCCACAGGGCGCCGGAGGCCGAGTAGCTGTTGCCGGACGTCACCGGGATTTCGGCGCGACGCGCAACGGTGACACCAGCGTCGCCGACCACCTTGGTGAAGGCGCCGAGCCCGATGATCTGCGCGCCCATCTTCTCGGCCATCCTGGCCGCCGCCAGCAGCCGCCGGTAGGTGAACTCCGGGCTGCGCGCGAGCATTTCCTTGGGCGTGCCGCCGACGGAGATCAGCCAGCCCTCCGCCTCGGCACCGGCCGGCGAGATGATGTTGTCCATCTTCGTGTAGACCATGGGCGGCATGTGCGCCGCGGCCTTCTCCACCTGGTCCATGATGACTTGCGGCGTTCCCTTCGGCACCGGGAAGCCCTTCTTGATGTACTCCTGGCTCAGGGGATGCACCACGAAGGCGAAGCGCCGGATGTTGCGGAACTCGCCGGTGGGGTGGAGCAGTCTCGGTTCGAACTCCAGCTCCTCGACGATCTCCTCCAGGTCGTGCTCGGTGAGCTCTTCGCTCGAGATGTCCAGTGCGGCGAGGATCATGGCCTGCACCGCGTTCATGCCGATCGTGCGGTCGAAAGGCATGGGCGAAACGTCCACGACGAGGTTCACCTCGCAGTCCTTGAAGAACGCCAGCCGTTCGTCGTCGATGGCCGAGGTGATGAGCGTCTTGCCCTTGAGGTTGCCCGGCGTTCCGCAGGCCTCGATGTCGGCGTAGGTGCCGACGATGACGTGGGAGCTGGCGAAGGCCTTGCCGATGACGCCCTTTTTCATCTTCGTCAGCTGCGACAGGCGTCCGGTGAACCGGTCCGGCAGCACGCGCGTGGCCATGCGCGCTGTCCGGGCGAACACCTCGAGCGAGCGCAGCGACTTGAGCAGCTTGGGGGCACCCGTACCCAGCACGGCATCGCCGAAAGTCAGGTTCTTCGTGTAGTCGGACATCGCCAGGGCCATGTCGTAGTTGGCCATGCCCGACAGAAACAACACGAGGTTGTTGTTGAAGTAGTGCCCCAGCTCGCGCTGCACCTGGCGCACGGCGCGAACCTGCAGCATGCGCCGCAGACGGGCACCGGTGGTGGCCGGGCAGCGGGTCACCACGTTGAGCAACCGCTCGGTGTCCTTGTGCACGTAGCGGCGGGCGCCCACCTCGTAATGGTCGCGCACCATGCCGAGGCCGATGGCGTCGGCCTCCGCCTGCTGACGCCGGAGCAGCTCCCAGGCCTTGCCCTCGTCGCCATCGGCGCCGAGCCGCTTCACGTGGAAGGAATGGCCGAGAAACTCGGTCTCGAACTCGTGATCCTTGGCGGAAGACCCGAGGGACACGCTGACGACGCGCTTCATTGATTATTCTCCGCAAACGCCCGCGACTCCCGGCGCCGGCCGGCTTGTGGACCGGGGCAGGGCGCCTGGATTCGGGCCTGTGACGTGTGACACCTGGCACTAGGATACCGCAAGCCGGCCCGCATCATGAGCCGGCGCCCGCCCCGACGGCACGCGGCGCGTCGCGCCCGCCGACGCTTTGCCGCATAATCCCCGTGCACACGCGTCTCGATCATGGGGGACCGATGATTCCGTTCAGCGCCAAGACCGCACTATTCAAGACCAAGATGAAAGTCCTGAAGGGCACGGCCAAGATCCTGCCCTTTCCCAAACCCACCCTGTTCAGCGGGCCCGGGTCGTCGCTGGAGCTGTGCGATGCCATCGCCCAGATGGGCACCCGGCGGGTGTTGATCGTCACCGACGAGATGCTGGTGAAGATCGGCCTGCTGGACGACATCCAGAAGCGGCTGACAGAGCTGGGCATCGAGTATTTCGTCTACGACGGCGTGAAGCCCGACCCGACCATCGAGCAGATCGAGACCGGCCTCCAGGCGCTGAACAAGCACGGCTGCGAGGCCATCCTGGCCGTGGGCGGCGGCTCGTCGATCGATGCCGCCAAGGTGATCGCCGCCCGCGCCACCAACGACAAGCCGATCCGAAAGATGGAAGGGCTGTTCAAGGTGTTCAAGGCCACGCTGCCCCTCTACGCCGTGCCGACCACGGCCGGTACCGGCTCGGAGGTAACCGTGGCGGCGGTGGTCTCCGACCCCGAGCGCCAGTCGAAGGCAGCCATCATGGACCCGAAGCTCGTGCCGGCGATGGCGGCGCTGGACGGCAGTCTCATGACCGGCCTGCCCCCCGCCATCACCGCCGCCACGGGCATGGACGCGCTGACGCACGCGGTGGAGGCCTATGTCTCGGACAACGCGCTGCCGGAGACCGACAACTATGCGCTGGCGGCCACGCGGCTGATCATGCAGAACCTGCCCGTGGTGATGGAAGACGGCGCGAACATCGAAGCCCGCCAGAACATGGCCATGGCGTCCTACTACGCGGCAGTGGCGTTTACCCGCGCGGGCGTCGGTTACGTGCATGCCATTGCCCACAACTTCGGCGCCTACTATCACACGCCCCACGGCCTGGCGAACGCCATCGTCATGCCTTACGTGCTCGATTACTCCAAGCCCGACTGCACGCCGCGACTGGCGGCGCTGGGTGAAGCGGCAGGACTGAAGCACGAAGGCGACAGCGATGCGGGCCTCGCCGACAAGTTCATCGGCCACATCCGCTCCCTCAACGCGCAGTTCGGCATTCCCGACAAGCTGGACGCGCTGAAGGCCGAGGACATTCCGGGCATCGCACGCGCCGCCCTGAAGGAAGCCCACAGCACGTACGCCGTGCCCCGGTACATGGACCGGCCCACCTGCGAGGCCTTCATCCGCCAAATCATGGCGTGACCCGCCGCCCGGACAGCTGCGGCGGCGGCGAACCCGGTGTCGGGCCCCGCTTCGACGCCGCGGTGGCGCCCGACGGCTACCTGTGGTGGTACCTGGATGCGCTGAGCGACGACGGCCTACACGCGCTCACCGTGATCGCCTTCATCGGCAGCGTCTTTTCGCCGTGGTACTTCCGCGCGCGGCGCGCCGGCCCCGCCGACCCGCGCGATCATTGCTGCATGAACGTGGTGCTGTACGGACCCAGGGGCCGGTGGTCGATGACCGAGCGTCGGCGGGATGCGCTGGCGCAGACACCTGCGCAGCTGACCATCGGGCCCAGCGCGATGCGATGGAAAGACGGGCTCCTGACGATCGACGTCGACGAGGTGTGTGCGCCTGTCCCCAGGCGGCTTGCCGGCCGGATATCGGTGCGCACTGGTGGCATCGGCAACACCGTGTGCACCCTCGACGCCGCGGGAAGGCACCGATGGTGGCCCATCAGCCCGGCGGTCGACGTGAGCGTCGACATGACCCGGCCCGAACTGAGCTGGTCGGGCAGGGGCTACTTCGATTCCAATGAAGGCGATGAGCCGCTGGAGGCGGCTTTCACGCGCTGGCAATGGTCCGGCGCGGGCCTGGACGACGGCGGCGCCGCCATTCTCTACGACCTGGAAGGCCGCGATGGCAGCGAGCGCCGCTTCGCGCTGCGCTATCGCCCGGACGGCGGCGTCGAGCCCTTCGAGGCGCCGGCAACCGCTTCGGCGCTGCCGCGCTCGGGCTGGCGTATCGAGCGGTCGACCCGCTGCGATCCCGGCGGTACACCCGCCATCGACCGGACCCTTCTCGACGCGCCGTTCTACAGCCGCTCGGTGCTGCGCACGCGCCTGCTCGGTCAGGACGTGGTGGGCGTGCACGAGAGCCTGGACCTGGCGCGCTTCGTGTCCACACCGGTGCAGTGGATGCTGCCGTTTCGCGCCGTGCGGGCCTGGCGATGAGCACCACGGTCCTGGTCACCCTCGGCCGCCTGCCCAAGGCCCTCGAGCTGACCCGGGGCCTGAAACGTGCCGGCTGCCGGGTGCTGATTGCCGAACCGTTCGGCTGGCACGTGTGCCGCCTGTCGCGCAGCGTCGACGCCAGCTTCCGCGTGACCGCGCCCAACACCGATGCGCAGCAATACCGCACCGACCTCGCGAGAATCATCGACGACGAACATGTGGATGTCGTCGTGCCCGTCTCCGAAGAAGCGATTCATGCCATGAGCGTGCAGGATGCGGTGGCACCGCACGTGCGCTTCTACTCGCCGCCCGCATCGACGCTGATGGCGCTGCACGACAAGCATCGGTTCACGCAGGTCGCCGGCGGCTACGGCTTGCCCGTGCCCGCCACCGTGGCGGCAGACGATCCCGCCGCCCGCGAGCTGCTGGCGTCCGGCCCGGTCGTCGTCAAACCCACCCACGGCTGCTCCGGGATCGGGGTTCGCATGCTGCAGCCGGGCGACACGTTGCCGGCCGAGGCCACATCGGGCGCGGTGGCGCAGCGCTACGTCGACGGTCGACATGTCAGCACATTCTCCATCGCCCACGAGGGCGAGGTGCGCGGCACGACGATGTACGAGGGCACGGTGTTTTCCGGCACCGTGGCCGTGTGCTTCCGGCGCGTCGACGCCCTGCCGGCTGTGGACGACTGGGTGAAGCGCTTCGTGCGCGAAGCGGGCTTCAGCGGCTTCATCTCCTTCGACTTCATCGTCGACGGTGACGGCCTTGCCTGGGCGATCGAATGCAATCCACGCATCACCAGCGGCGTGCATTTCATTGAACCGGACGACCTGGCGCAGGCGGTGCTGTCACCGGAGCAGCAGCATCCGTTCCGGCTTCGCCGGCAGACGCACTTTTCCCAGTTCTTTCCGGCGCTGACCGAGATCTACAAGCACTTCTTCAAACCGCGGCGTCTCATCGCCGGGCTCAGGACGCTGTTCTCGGCGCGGGACGTGGTGTGGTCGGCGCGCGATCCGCTGCCGTTTGTCCTGATGACGCCGGCGTCGTGGGCGATCCTGCGCCAGACGATATTCCAGGGTCGCAGTTTCGGCGAGGCGGCCACGCAGGACATTGCCTGGTTCGGCGACTAGTCAGCCCCTCGAAGTCATTGCGAGCCCGAAGGGCGCGGCAATCTCGTGACGGAACCGCGAAGTGGGTTCCCTGCGAACCTCGCAACAACCCGACGGAGATTGCCGCGTCGCTGCGCTCCTCGCAATGACAGTCGGTTCGACTCCCGTCATTGCGAGCCCGAAGGGCGCGGCAATCTCCCGACGTCGTCGCGATGCCTACAAACGGACCCGCACCCGACCCATGATCTGCTCGGCCGGTCGCGTGGTGAGCCGCGCCACCGGTCGCACGCGGTCGACGTCGTCCACGGCGAAATCGTAACGGCGCGCCAGCCGCGCGAGGATGAGCGTCGCTTCCACCGTCGCGAACGCCTTGCCCACGCACACGCGCGGGCCGACGCCGAAGGGCAGGTAGGCGCCGGGCGTCAGTTCCTGCTGACGCTCGGGCGTGAAGCGATCCGGGTCGAACACGTGCGGGTGCTTCCACAGCTTGCTGTGCCGGTGGATCGTCCACGGTGAAATCATGATCATGGCGCCGCGCTTTACCTTGCGGCGGCCGATGCGCGTCGTTTCCGCCGCCACTCGCGGGATGAACGTGATGGGCGGGTACAGCCTCAGCGTTTCACGGAACACGTTGCGCACGAAGGGCAGCTTCTTCACGTGCTCGAACAGCACCGGTCCGTCGCCCACCACCTCGTCGACTTCCCGCCTCAGACGCGCCAGCACGGCGGGCTGCACGGCCAGGATGAAAAAGGCCCATGTCAGTGCGCTGGCGGTGGTTTCGTGCCCGGCCAGGAAGAACACGCCGAGCTGGTCGATCAGCTCGTCGCGGGTGAAGCCGGCACCGGTGGTGGCGTCGCGCGCGTCGATCACCGAGCGGGCGATGTCGTGATGCGGACACGCGGCCTCACCCAGGTGCGTGTCGAGCAGTTCGCCGAGATGGCGGCGGATGCGGGCGCACGCATCCAGCACTTCGTCGTGTTGCGGCACATCGGACCACGCCGGATCGAAGATGAGCCGCTTCAGCTCGACGTGCGCCACCGAGCGCTCGAAGATGGTGAACGCCTCGAACACGTCGCGCGCCGTCTGCGATTCCAGGGACGTGGAGAACACCGTGCGGCAGATGACGTCGGCGGTGAGGTGACTCATCGCAAGGTCCAGCGAGAAGCGCTCGCCCGACTGCGCCAGGCCGTCGAGGCGGCGCTCGTAGTCGTCCACCGCGGCGCGCATCGACTCGAAGGCGGTGTTGATGCGCATGTGCGAGAAGGCAGGGTCGATCATCGCGCGCTGCCGGCGCCAGGTGTCTCCGCTGGACACGAATATCGAGTCGCCAACAAGTGGCGCCAGCGCGCCGACCATCAGGTCGTTCTTGGGGTAGATGTCGGTGGGATCGGTGAGAATGCCGCGCACGATGTCCGGCGCGTTGATGATCAGGATCGATCGCCGTGAATATCCCAGCGTGCCCACGTCGACGCGGTAGGCCGCGGCCGGCAGCAGGCTGAGCAGGTCGCCGCCGCCGCGCCACATCGTGCGCACGAGCGCCGCGATCGGCCACAAGGGCTTCGACCTCGGCGGCGTGTACTGTGCGGTTTCGGTTGCGGACACCGTCCAGCCCTCGATGCTCGGCCGCCGATCGGGTAGCGGTCATGAAACAACGGTTGCAGCAGTCCGGCATTAGAACATAATGACCGCATGTCGAGCCTGCAGGTTTTTCATACGCTCGTTTACGCGCACATCGCCACCGGTGCCGTCGGGCTCGTGAGCTTCTGGGTGCCGGTGGTGTCGAAGAAGGGCGGGCTCAACCACCGGCGCTGGGGAAAGCTGTTCACGTGGCTGATGCTCGCCACCGGCACCATTGCCGTCGGCATCAGCACGACGACCATCCTGGCGCCAATGGAGACGCACCCGCAGCTGGTCGGGCACCCGGAGTTCGGCGACCCGGCGCTCGTGCGTGGCATCTTCGGCTGGATGATGCTGTACCTGGCGATCCTCACCGTGAACCTCGCCTGGTACGGCTGGCTGTGCATCCTCAATCGTCACCGCCACGCACGCAACCGCGACTGGCACAACATGGCGCTGCAGGTCGTCCTGGCCGTAGCCAGCGTCAATTGCGCCGTGCAGGGCTGGCGACTGGATCAACCGCTGATGATGGGCATCTCGTTCATCGGCTTCGCGACCGTCGCCACCAATCTTCGGTTCATGCTCAAGACCACGCCGGGGTCGATGACCTGGCTGCTGGAGCACATCAAGGCGCTCGTCGGCGCCGGCATTTCCGTGTACACGGCGTTCCTGGCCTTCGGCGCCGTGCGCTTCGTTCCGGAGCTGGCGCTGGCGCCGGCACTCTGGGCGGTGCCGCTGGTGACGGGGCTGACCATCATCATCTATCACCAGGCTCGGGTGCTGCGCGGCGTCCGCGCCCGGGCCCGAACGGCCGACGGCTGATGGCGCCGCGGGTGGTGATTGTCGGCGCCGGCATGGGCGGGCTGGCGGCGGCCATCGACCTTGCACGCGCCGGGGCCGAGGTAACGGTGGTCGAGCGCGCCGCAGAAGCCGGCGGCAAGATGCGCCAGCTGTACGTCGACGACGCCCCGGGGGCAGATGACACGGCGGCGTCTCGGGCGCGGGGCATCGACGCCGGTCCCACCGTCTTCACGATGCGCTGGGTGTTCGAAGGCCTGTTTTCCGACGCCGGTGCCGATCTCGGTACCGAACTGGCCCTGATACCCGCCACAATCCTTGCGCGCCACGCCTGGCGTCAGGGCGGCACCCTGGACCTGTACGCCGACATCGACCGGTCGGCCGACGCCATCGGCGATTTCGCCGGTGCCGGCGATGCGCGCGGCTATCGCGAGTTTTGCGCGCGCAGCGCCGAGGTATATCGCGCGCTGCTGGATCCGTTTATGGCGGCGCAGCGACCGTCGCCCTTCGAACTGGTGCGGCGCGTCGGCTGGCGTCGTCTGTCGGCCATGCTGCGCACCTCGCCACTCAAATCCATGTGGTCGGCGCTGGGCCAGCACTTCACCGACCCGCGCCTGCGCCAACTGTTCGGCCGTTACGCCACCTACTGCGGCTCGTCGCCGATGGATGCGCCCGCGACGCTCATGCTGGTGGCTCACGTCGAGCAGGATGGCGTGTGGCAAGTGCGCGGCGGCATGATTCGGATCGCACGCGCCATGCGCGCGCTGGCCGAGTCGCACAGAGCCCGCTTTCGCTTTTCCACTCACGTGCGCGAGATCGTCGTGGAGCGCGGCGCCGTACGGGGCGTTGCCCTGGCCGACGGCGAACGGCTGGACGCCGACGCGGTGGTGTTCAACGGCGATGTCGGCGCCCTGGCGCGAGGACTGCTCGGCGAGGGCGCCACCAGCGGCGCGCCCGGCACGCCGCGCGAGACCCGCTCGCTGTCGGCGGTGACGTGGTGCCTGGACACGCGCACGAGCGGTTTCGACCTGGCGCATCACAACGTGTTTTTCGGGGATGACTACGCCGACGAGTTCGACGCCATCTTCCGGCGCCGGACGATTACGGAGACGCCGACCGTGTACGTGTGCGCCCAGGACCGCGGCGAGGGGGCGAGCCCGTCCGGTTCCGACCGGCTGCTCGTGTTGATCAACGCGCCGCCAGACGGCGACAGGGTGGTGATGGACGCCGGCGAACGTGTTGAGCTCCAACGCCGGGCCTTCGGCCTGGCCGAGGCCTGTGGCCTGACCGTCGACCGCAGCACTGGCGCCGGCGTCATCACGACGCCCGCGGAATTCGAACAGCTGTTCCCCGGCACCGGCGGCGCCCTGTACGGCCGCGCCACCCACGGTGCTCTGGCGTCGTTCCAGCGGCCGCCGGCAGCGAGTCGCATCGAGGGCCTGTACCTGGCCGGCGGATCGGCACATCCGGGGCCCGGCATCCCGATGTCGACGATGTCCGGCCGGCTGGCGGCGGCGCGGTTGCTGGCGGATCATGGATTGATCAACTAGCTGTTTTTGCGCATAATTTGTCTTTTTGATGACTTGACATCACTGTATTGGATGCCATACTGCCTCAATGCGCACCACCCTCCGTATCGACGACGATTTGCTGAGCCGGCTGAAAACCCGTGCAGACGCCGAAAACCTGTCGCTCACGCGGCTGGTGAACCGCGTGTTGCGCACCGGCCTGGCGGCCATGGACACCGTTGCCGATGAGCCGCCACACCGTGAGCACACCTACTCGATGGGCGCTCCGCTCATCGACCTGACCCGCGCCAGCGGGCTGGCCGAGGCGCTCCAGGACGAGGAAACCGTTCGCAAGCTGCTATTGCGCAAGTGAAAATCGTCGATCTGAACGTACTCCTTTACGTGGTGAACCGTGACGCGGAGCATCACGAGGCAGCATTGGACTGGTGGACAACCGCGCTGGAAGGCGACGAGACCATTGGCCTGCCCTGGGTAGTACTCCTGGGTTTCGTCAGGCTCTCGACCAATCCGCGCGTATTCCCGCAGCCGCTTGCCGACACGCAGGCGGCGGACAAGCTGGACGCCTGGTTGAAACTGTCGGTGGTTACCGTTCCGCGCGAGAAGGACACTCATTGGGCAGTCCTTCGGGGCCTGCTGTCGGCGTCCGGCACCGCGGGCAACCTGACCACCGACGCACACATCGCGGCCCTGGCCCTCAGCCGAGACGCGACCGTCGTGTCCTTCGACAACGACTTCGCGCGCTTCCCCGGGCTCAGATTCGAGAACCCATTGGCCTCGAAGCGGTCTACTCGCAGCAGGCGATGAGGGATCAGACGGCCGATTGGCGCTTTACAGCGCAAGCACACGTTTCTTGACTCGCAGATACAGGCCGGGACAATCTATCCTGATGACTACGAGCGCGACAGCCTTCCGCCGGTTCGGCCTTCTGGCCGCGGTTGCGCTCGTCCTGGCGCAGCTGGTCGCCGTCAGTCACGCCGTTGCTGCCGACCACCAGACCGGCGAGGCCTGCTTCGTCTGCCTCGCCAGCGATCGCACCGACGACGTCGGCGCGCCCACCGCCGATGTCGCGGCATCACTGCCTTCGGCCCCGACCGCCGCCGCGACGGCAACAGCAATCGTCGCCGACGACCACCGGCCCACCGCCAACCAAGCTCGCGGCCCGCCCGCACTCTGACACGCCCTTTCTTCGATCGCGTGTAATCCACTGGCCCGCCAGGGGCCCAATGGCATGAACAGAGTACGGAAGCATGAACACTACGACCCTTACCGCCGCCGGCGTGGCGGCGACGTTCCTGTGTGCGAGCGCCCTCGCACAGCATAACGACGACACAGATTCCCCCAACCACGGCGACGTCGAGAACGTCATCGTAACGGCCGTGCCGCTCGACGACGTGCTGCAACCCGCCGACGTGTTGGCCGACGAAGAGCTGGCGCTCAAGTCCGCCGCCTCCATCGGCGAGGCGCTGGCCGGCGAGCTCGGCGTCAGCAGCAGCTACTTCGGTCCGGCGTCCAGCCGCCCGATCATTCGGGGCCTGTCGGGGTCCCGCGTGAAGATGCTGAGCGACTCGGTGTCGACGCTGGACGTGTCGGACGTCAGCCCCGACCACGCCGTCACCGTCGAGCCGCTGCTGGCCGATCAGATCGAGATCATCCGTGGGCCAACGGCGCTGCTGTATGGCAGCGCGGCGGCGGGCGGCGTCGTCAACGTCGTCGAGAATCGCATCCACGAGGTGCCCCTGGAGGCACCGTTCAGCGGCGGTTTCGAGATGCGGGCCGACACGGCCAGCGAGGAACGCAGCTTCGTCGGCCGCCTCGATGGCGGCGTCGGCGCCTTCAGCTGGCACGTGGACGGCTACGACAAGTCCACCGAGAACATCGACATTGACGGCTTTGCCACCGCTGACCCCGCGGAGCGCGAAGAGGAGGAGGAATCGGGCACGCTCGCCAACAGCTACAGCGAGTCGGACGGCTTCGCCGGCGCCATTTCCTGGTCCGGCGATCGCGGCTACGTCGGCGCGTCCTACAGCGTCATCGACAGCACCTACGGGCTGCCGGGGGCGCACGAGGAGCACGAGCACGAGGAAGGCGAAGAAGAGGAAGAAGAACTGTTCGAGGGTCCTTTCATCGACATGGAACAGACCCGCGTCGACCTGCGCGGCGAGTACCGCTTCGACAACGGCGCCTTCGAAAGCGCCAAGCTGTCGTTCGGCACCAACGACTACGAGCACAACGAGATCGAGCCCAGCGGCGAGATCGGCACCCGCTTCGACAACGAGGCCTGGCAGGGCCGCATCGAGGTGATCCACGCGCCCATCGGCGGCTGGCGCGGCGCCATCGGCCTCCAGTACGACGACCGCGACTTCTCGGCCGTCGGCGAGGAGGCCTTCATCTCGCCCACCGTAACCGAGGCCGTGGGTGTGTTCATCGTCGAGGAACGTGACTACGACTGGGGTCACCTGCACGTCGGTGCGCGCATCGAGTCGATGGAGCACGACTCGTCCACCCTGGCTGACTATGACGAGAATGCACTGTCGTTCAGTGCGGGCCTGGGCGTGCCGCTGTCGGAAACGATCGATGGCACCATCAACGTGTCGCGCACGCAGCGCAACCCGAACGCAGAGGAGCTC
>JAAUYH010074674.1_pt1 | contig 13792 bp, 11 predicted proteins | sample 7278061 | NCBI WGS metagenome assembly JAAUYH01 (sample SAMN14350203, study PRJNA611818) | marine sediment metagenome | isolation source: surface marine sediment (0.6m) | place: French Polynesia: Moorea | collected 2018-08
ACTATCGTACGCAATTTTCTAGACAGGGAGACTGCGATTTTCAGGCCTTTCACCATGACCTTTATCGATCCGTCGGAAAAGACCGTTGGTGGGTGATGGAACAGCAACCTGGTCCGGTTAACTGGGCGCCCTATAACCCAGTCCCCATGCCGGGCATGGTGAAACTCTGGACATGGGAGGCCTTTGCCCATGGCGCCGAGGTCGTTAGCTATTTCCGATGGCGTCAAGCGCCCTTCGCACAAGAGCAATTGCATTCTGGTTTGCTAAGACCGGATTCTGAAGAGACTGAAGCAGTAAAAGAAATCAAAGAGTTAACAGAGGAATTACGCACCGCAGGCGAAGTAGAAAGAATCAAGTCGCCAGTGGCGATCATTTTTGACTACGATGCCGAATTCTCTTGGCAAACCCAACCCCACGGCAAAAACCTGAGTTACTTCCAGTTGGTTTTCGATACCTATCGCACCCTACGAAGTTTGGGAATGTCGATTGATATTTTACCACCCAAGTCAGAAGATTTTACTGACTATAAGGCGGTCTTTGCCCCAGGCCTCATGCACATGACAGACCGACTAAAGTCCGCCCTTAAGGAATCAAACTGTCTTTGTTTAATCGGACCCAGATCTGGAGCACGTGACGCCGAGATGCAAATCCCGGTTCCTTTGCCGCCTGATCTGCCGGAGTTTGATTGTGTTGTTTCAAAGGTAGAGTCCCTTCGTCCCAATTGCACAATTGCTCTGGAGAATCAGGGATTCATAATCGGGTATCGTGAGATCATAGAAAGCGGAGAAGAAATCCTTGATAAAACTTCAAGCGGAGAACCAGTATTGGTCGGAAATGGCAAGACCTACTATCTCGCTGCAATGCTGGATGACAGCGCGCGCAAAAGGATTTTTAGTAATTTCCTTCTCAACGCAAATCTAAAACCGATCGAACTACCCGATGGTGTTCGGATCCGCGAAACCGCTACTGAAACATTTTGGTTCAATTACGATTGTGTGCCTCATAAAGTACACGATGTGGAACTTGATGGCGCAAGTTACATCCGAAGAACAAAATGAGCACGCGACTGCTGCGGCGTATTTACACCCAACCACCATCAACAATGAAACTCTGATTGGTGCAGCCTCCCGCTTCGTCAGACGCGAAAAACAAAACCGCTCGGGAAATATCTTCAGGCGTGAGTTTTCGTTTAAGACACTGATTTTTCTTAAGGTCTGCTTCTGCTTCTGGCGTAAGCCACATTTCGATCTGCCGCTCTGTCATAATCCACCCAGGGACAACCGTATTAACCCGAATATTGTGCTCGCCTAGGTCTCTTGCAAGAGCTCTAGTCAGCCCCTGAACAGCTGATTTTGCAGTAGTATAACAAGGCATACCACCCTGCCCAATCATCCAGCTGACAGACCCCATGTTGACGATCGCGCCTTTTTTTGCAGCGATCATGCTTTTTGAAACAGCCTGCGCCGCAAAAAACTGATGCTTCAAGTTCGTTGCAATTCGCTCATCCCAATATTCGGAAGTAACGTCGTCGATGGAATGACGGTCATCGCGTGCTGCATTGTTGATCAGAATCGTTGCAGGCCCCAATTCATCTTCGAGGCTTGTTATGGAGGCTCTCAAGGCGTCTACATCACGCAAATCGCACTTGCGGAAAGCAACCGTCTTTCCCGCCAGTTCATCAACCAATGCATTTGCTGAAGTTTCATCAAGATCGAGAAAACCTACACGCGTTCCCTGATTGCAGAAAGCTCTTACAATAGATGCCCCTATTCCTGAGGCACCTCCCGTGACAATTGCTGTGCAATCTTTGAGGCTGGGATAGGTTGCGATTTCTGAAGACATTTATCTTTCACTTTCAGGTTGATCGGGTTTCGATTCGCATTTCAGCGAAATGCGCTTTGATTGAAAAGTTTTTTCGATTGCGTCAAGAAATTGAACGGCTACACAGTTTCCATCGCGCCCGGCCCCGGTATTGCTGCTTCCGGACATTTACCCAGAATGATCATGCTCAAAACTTCATCCTTGGTTACATCCGACGTATGAGCATGACCTACCATCTTGCCGTTTTTCATTACCGCCACCCGATCTGCGAGATCAAACACGTCGTGAATATCATGGCTGATCAGAAAAATTCCGATGCCCTCTTTCTTCAACTGTTTGATCAATTCGCCCACTTGCTCCGTCTCTTGCGGGCCAAGCGCTGCAGTAGGTTCATCCATAATGAGTATACGCGCATTGAACAGTATAGCTCTAGCTATGGCAACCGATTGCCTCTGACCGCCAGAGAGCTTGCTTACAGGTTCCTTAAACCGCTGAAAATTTGGATTCAGTCTGCCCATGACCGCGCGTGCTTCCGCTTCCATAGCGACGTCATCCAGGGTGCCCCAAGCCGTTTGTAACTCCCTACCAAGATAAAGATTTGCCGCGGCATCTACATTGTCTGCTACAGCGAGAGTCTGATAAATTGTCTCGATACCGTATTTTTTCGCATCACGCGGGTTGTTGATTTCCGCACGTTCTCCGTTGACGAATATCTCACCACCATCAGGCTTATAGGCACCAGACAGGATTTTTATCAGAGTGGATTTCCCTGCTCCGTTGTGACCCAGCAAGCCAACAACCTCACCGGCAAACAAATCTACAGACGCGTGATCAACTGCTTTGATGCCACCAAAGGCGATTGAAACATCACGGAGTTCGACAAGTGGTGTTTTTGAGTTTTGTTCAGTCATGCCGCTCTCCTATTTCGCCCGACGCCGGTAAATTGTGTCAAGCCAGACGGCGAGCACCAAGACCCCACCAACGACCATTTGTTGAACTGCCGTATCAAACCCGATCAACACCATTCCGGTTTGCAGGGATTGCATCACCACCGCACCAAGGATGGCACCATAAATCGTGCCAATGCCACCAGCAAAGGACGTGCCGCCAATTACGGCTGCCGCAATAACATAAAGCTCGTCCAGAGTACCAAGCGCGTTGGTTGCGGAATTCAGTCTCGCCGATGCGATGATTGCTGAAAGACCGCACAAGAACCCCATTAACGCAAATATCTTTACGGTCACCCATCGGGTATTGATGCCTGCAAGTTCTGCGGCCTCCGGGTTTCCTCCGATGGCAAAGACATACCGGCCAAAACGAGTCCTTGACATGATAAATGTCATGACTATGCCTACTCCAATAAGGATTAGAACTGGTATGGCAAAACCATGCGAGATGAAAATTTCGCCTATCGGCGTATCAATATTGTTTTCGGCAACATAGCGGCGCACAATGCCTTTTGGCCATGGATACGAATTGACCAAAACCACGAATCCAATCACCAGGCCACATCCAACAAACCCCAGAAGATTTTCCGCCCACATTGGTCGAAGTGGAAATTTGAAACGCTGCCGTTGGCGTCTGCTCATATACAGCGAGAGGATAATACCGATACAGGCAAGGAGGCCAACCAACCAACTTCCCCAGGCACCAATCGCACCATATGGGCCTCCTCCCATCAGGGCGAATGTGGGATCAACCGGCGATATTGTCTCACCGCGGGCCATCACGAAGGCAACACCTCGCCAAACCAGAAGCCCGCCAAGCGTTACAATGAACGCTGGAATACCAAGGTAAGCAATCAGATAACCATGAAATGCACCGATTAGTGTGCCCAACAACAATCCGGCAAGTGCTGCAATGATCCAAATCATGGGGTGCCCCAAGCCCAATATGTCAGGCAACCACCACACTTGGACGATGGCCATGAACATGGCGCATGCACCAAGAACTGACCCCACAGAAAGGTCGATGTGGCGGGTTACTATCACCAGAACCATGCCAGTCGCCATAACTCCAATTGAAGCAGTTTGCACTGAAAGGTTCCATAAATTCCGGGGTGTCAGAAAGGCACCAAATCCATTTACAATTGCGCCATACAGGTGAAAGCCCACCCAAATCAGCACCATTGCCCCGACCATGCCAAGCAGACGCGCGTCGATTTCAGTTGCTCTCAAGAACTTCGTGAAAGCTTTCTCGTTTTCAGCCTTTTCAGCACCGTATTGTAGCTGGTTGCTCAATGATCCGTTCCTCAATCACCGACAAATTAAGTATCTCCATGCAAAGCCAAACAGACCGGAATTGCACAGCATATTTTCAGAATTGCTGCACCGGTCATTGCCGGTGCAGCTCATGTTTATGAAGTGGTAAGCGAGACTGGTTTAGCAGCCAGTGACGCCAGACTGCGCACCTGCGCAGGCCTTGTCTTTGCTGATCCAGCCAGCATCAATAACCACGTTAAGATTGTCCTTAGTGACCGGAATCGGAGCCAAAAAGCGTGCATTCATCTCAACACCATTTGCACCACCCGACCATTTTACAGCACCAGGAATTTCTGACATGGATTTTCCATCTGCCAGCATCGCTGCGATAGAGCCAGCAGCCTTGCCAAGCTCACGAGCGTCCTTCCAGACAGAAACAGTTTGTGTACCACGAGCTACACGATTAAGCGCGGCATGGTCTCCATCCTGACCGGAAACTGGAACTGATCCTGCAAGTCCTTGCGCCTCAAGAGCCGCAACAACACCACCAGCGGTTCCATCATTGGAGGCAACAACAGCATCGACTTTGTTGTCATTGGCTGTCAAAATCTGCTCCATGTTTTTCTGTGCATTGTCCGGCTTCCAACCATCGGTATACGCTTCACCAACATTGACGATTTTGCCTGCATCCATTGCTTCCTTCAGCACTTCCAACTGACCGCCATGAAGGAAATCCGCATTCGGATCCGCTGAGCTGCCTTTAATGAAGGCATATCTTCCCTCTGGTTTCGCAGCCAACACGGCGCGAGCCTGCATACGGCCCACCTCGACATTGTCGAAGGTCAGATAGAAAGCTCGGGCGTCTTCGATAAGGCGGTCATATCCGACCACAGGAATACCCTCGTTGTCAGCCTTGTCTATCGCAGGTCCAATTGCACCAGAATCCTGTGCAAGGATGATCAGAGCATCAGCCCCTTGAGAAATCAGGCTCTCCACATCAGTCAGTTGCTTCGCTGCTGAAGACTGTGCATCGGCAGAAATATACCTGTCACCATTTGCTTCGATCGCAGCTTTCATCGCAGCTTCATCAGTCTTCCAGCGCTCCTCCTGGAAATTTGACCACGAAACACCGATCACCTTGTCTTTTGCTTGGGCCGCTACACCACTAGCCAGCGCCAAAGCAGCTGTTGTCAACAATACACTAGTCAATTTTTTCATGTGAACTCCTCCATCATGTCACTAAAAGCGCACCCAACACGGATTGCGCTGTTGGTCCGCGCTTAAGAAACAATATTTTTCTCGACAGTCAAGAAAAATATTGCAAGTGTGAACAATTCGAGGAATTATGAAGATACGAAACCGCAGGATGACAGAAGAAAAACACCCGAAAGTCGCAAAATGATTTTGGAGCTTTTGAGCGCATAAATGCTGATGGTTGCAAATACGGACACACTGCGCCAGCAAAGTCGCGCCATGGTTTTGACAGCTTTGAGGAAAGCCGGAGCTGCATCTCATACCGAGATTGCAAAGCTAGCGAGAATGAGTTCAGCAACTGTTTCTGCCATTACTGCCGACCTTGAACAGGAATTGGCAATAAAACGGTTGGAGCCAACGCGCACTAGTGGCAGGGGCAGGCCAAGGGTGCTCTTTCAGTTGAATGAAAGTGCGGCGTTTTTGGCTATTGTGCGGATCACGGCACATTCCGTGGAATATTCTTTGGCTGACTATGCGGGGACAATAAAAGACCGGTTCAGCGAATCTAGACCAACGAAGGACGATACGGTTGAGGAATTTGTTTCGAGACTGAACACCGGGCTGGAGAGGTTGATCGCCCGAGCCCAGCTTAGCCCAGACCATATTGAGGCAATATCGATTACAAGCAAAGGTGTTGTTTCATCCGGGTTGCCAATCCTCTTATGGTCACCGGTTTTCGGCGATCAAAAAATAGATTTTGGATCGGTGTTGCAGTCAAAATGGCAAGCTCCGGTTCAACTCACGAACGAAACACGGTTTGTTGCCCAGGCTTATGCGAAAAAAACCAGGCAGGCACTTGGTATTGCAAAACCGCGTAAAGTGGCTGTCATTTCTTTGGGAAACAGCATCGGGATGGGTATTTGCACAGAAGACGTGCACGGGCGGGTGGAATCGATTGCACCATCATTCAGCCACATGGTTCACCGAACCGACGGTCCCTTGTGTCAGTGTGGCGAGCGCGGATGCGTGGAGGCATTCTCGGGGTTTTATGGAATGCTTAGAACCGCAATGGAGGCACCAGAAAACAGCATCCCGGTTAGTCAGGTCCCGCTTGATACATTGGACAAGATTGCAAATGATGCACGTTCTGGAAATTTGCATGCGGAGTATGCGTTAAGAACGGCTGCTGAAGCGATAGGCGTTGGATTATCCCGTGTCCTGTCACTGTTCGGGGAAATGAAGGTCGTGATCACAGGACCTGGCGTGAGATATTTGGACCTGATGCAACCTACCATTGAAACCCACATGCGAAAAAATTTGTACTTGAGGAATCGCGACGGTTTCAATCTGGCGATAGAAACAGATGAATCCGGACTCGTTTATGACGGCAATTTGGACGCGTGTTTGTCCAATCTGGACCGAAACGTTCTGGCTATGGGTTCAAGAAAAAAAGTGGTGAGTGATCAGTGATGCAATTAAAACCAACACGCTTTTACCCTCAAAATATCTCACTCAGGAATTTCGTGTTTGCACTGCTTTCAACAGTGTCGCTATCAGCATTTCCTTTTCAGTCGGTTGGCGAAGAGATGCCCTGGCAGGAGAAGATCGTCAAAGAACATGTCAATTTTTCTGACTATTCAGGATCAATTGATATCGAACAATTGAGTGCTTTACGAGAAGCAGGTGAAACCCTCTTCTCTGGAAAGTTCACAAGTGAAGATGGATTCGGTAGGCCGATGGCCACACAGGCGATCATCCCGACAAAACGCAGACAACCAATGCAATCCGATTTTCAACGCCTTGCCGGGCCTGATGCAAATGCTTGCTCAAGCTGCCACAATGACCCGATTATCGGTGGAGCGGGGCATTCGACAGCGAATGTATTTGTTTCCGAGGGCTTTACCAATTCGGATTTTGATTCAATAGACCCCCAATTTTCTAACGAGAGAAACACCAATCATCTCTTGGGAAGCGGGCTTGTGGAATTAATTGCCCGTGAAATGACACGTGATCTGCTTAATCTAAGAACCGAAGGCTTGCGTGAAGCCCGAAAGAGCAACAAACCAAAAACGATTGTTCTAACTACCAAGGGCGTTTCCTTCGGAAGTTTGCTCGCCAATCCGGATGGCACCGTGGACTTGTCATCCATTGAAGGGATAGACAGCGACCTTCATGTTAGGCCATTCAGCCATAAGGGTGTGTTTAGCTCGCTCCGGCAATTCTCGGTTAATGCAATGAACCATCATCATGGCATGCAAGCCAGCGAGCGGTTCGGAACCCGCTGGACGGGAGAGAAAGACTTCGACGAAGATAGTGTAGAGCTGGAACTGTCAGAGGGCGATATTTCAGCTCTCGTCGCTTGGCAGGCGGGATTGGCGCCACCGGAAAAGTTGGAACCAACCGATGCCACATGGAGCAATGTGTCGAGCGCGGGCGAGAAACTGTTTTCACAGATCGGCTGCGCGGAATGTCATAGGCCCGCGCTGCCGCTTGAAAACACTGTCTTCAGTGATCCAGGTCCTTTTGATGTTGCAGGTACATTGCGCGCTTCCGAGACCAAATCAGCAATTGAGTATGATCTGGCTCAGCTCGCTTGGATCAATGCACTTCCTCGAAACAGTCAGGGACACGTCCTTGTTCCGCTCTATTCTGATCTGAAGCGGCACAAGATTTCAGATTCAAAAACACAGATTTTTGGCAATGAACTGCTGTCTCAGCGGTTTGTTGAACGCGACCAGTTTCAGACAAGCGAGTTATGGGGAGTGGCGTCTACAGCTCCATATGGACATCGCGGCGACCTTACTACGTTGGATGATGCTATTAGGGGACATGGGGGTGATGCAGCATCAGCATCAAGAAACTATGCGGAACTTGCAAACTCTGATCGCCATGCGATCATTGCGTTTCTCAAGACACTGGTGATCGCAGATGAATAGGATTTTCCATCTAGCATCTGTTGCCATCCTTTCAACAATGCAGATCGCGAACTCAGAAGAACTGCAAATAAAATCCGATATTCCGATTTTTGTCGAAGAGGCTGAGCGTGCCGGCATCAAACATTTCTATGATGGCCCATGGGAATATTATGTAGGAGGCGGTGTTGCAGCATTTGATTGCAATGGCGACCGGTTTCCCGACGTTGCGATCGCAGGTGGTACAAATTCCGCAAAAGTCTACGCCAATCAAAGCAAGGCTGGCGGCGCTCTGGAGTTTAAAGAAATCGGAGGGGCCATACCGGAGCCAGCGGAAAAAAATGTTACTGGAATCTATCCGCTCGATTTCAACAATGATGGGCTTAAGGACCTGGTCGTGTTGCGTGTGGGGAGAAATTACCTTCTGCAAGGCGAGCCAGATTGCCGTTTCAAATCAGTAAACAAAACCCTTGGAATAGATGGAGGTCGTGAATGGACCACAGCATTTTCAGCTACCTTTGAAGACGGACAGTCGTTTCCAACACTGGCATTTGGCAATTATGTCGATCGATCTGCGCCTGGTTCTCCATGGGGCACATGTCATGACAATTATCTCTTTCGACCAGAAAACAAGGAAAACTTGAAATATAGCGAACCGCAGGTGCTCTCGCCCGGCCATTGCGCGCTTTCGATGATGTTCACGGACTGGAATCGATCCGGTATTAGCGACCTCAGAATCACGAACGACCGACAATACTATCGCGGCGGCGAGGAGCAATTGTGGAAGATGACACCAGGACGGTCCGCCCGGATTTATCGTTCCTCTGAAGGTTGGCGGCGCGTCATGATCTGGGGTATGGGAATTGCCGAAGCTGATCTGGATGCAGATGGCTATCCGGAATACGCGCTGACATCCATGGGCGATACAAAACTACAAACCCTCGACGCTGAAGAAGATCCACCTCGCCCTACTTATCGTGACATTGCCTATGAGAAAGGGGCAACGGCCCATCGCCCCTATTCCGGCGAAGAGATCAAGCCTTCGACAGGATGGCATGCGGAATTTGCCGACTTCAACAACGATAGTCGTGAGGACCTTTTCATTGCAAAAGGTAATGTAGAGGCCATGCCGGATTTCGCGGCCTATGATCCTGACAATCTTTTGCTGATGCAAGCAGATGGAAATTTTGAAGAAGCTGGTTCATTGGCTGGGATTGACAGAAATACCCGGGGTCGAGGCGCAGCTGTCGTCGATTTCAATATGGACGGTATGCTTGACCTTGTCGTTGTCAATAGAAAATCCTCTGTCAGCGTATTTCGAAGTCAGGGCAACAGGAACCATATTGGCCAAGGAACAATGGGCAACTGGTTGGCAATCGAGCTGAATCAGACCAACATCAACCAGGATGCTGTGGGCGCCTTGATTTCAATCAAAACCGGAAACAAAGTACAAACACGCCGCATTCAGATTGGGGGCGGGCATGCATCAGGCAGTCTTGGTTTTATTCATGTGGGACTAGGAGTCGCTGAGAGGGCTTCAATCAGGATCAAATGGCCTGATGGACAGTGGAGCCACAGTTATCGTGCATTTGCCAACAATTTCGTTGTGATTGACCGAGATGCTACATCGGTCAAATATTGGTATCCTGTTCGATAGTCCGATAAGCATGAAGCATAAAATCTTGGTTGGTTTCAGACGCTGTGGAACCCGTAATCTTCCAACAACTTAACCAGCATCTCTTTGGCTTGTATGCGATGAGCCCGGTGCAATTGCCTTGCTAAATCAGCATCCCCATCGCGTACGGCTTTTAATACCTTGCTATGAGCTTCATTGGATTTCGTCGGCTTTGGTCGCAAATTCAATGTGAGCGTCTTGGCACGGCGCACCTGATCACTGTAATTCAGAAAGATACCAACAATTCGGCTGTTTCCTCCAAGCCTTACAAGCTCGGAGTGGAAGAGTTCATCTGCAACCGCCCACGCTTTCAAATCATTGTTCTCAAGCGCCACTTGCATTTCCTGGATTGCACGCTCTGCAACTTCAAATTCTTCTTCAGGCAGTTGTTTATTTGCTGCGAGTTCAGCTGACAAACTTTCGAGTTCCGTCAGTACGTCATAAATTTCTGTCATGTCACCGGGTGATAGCGGTAGGACCCGCACGCCGTGTCTTGGTTTTACCTCTACCAAACCTTGGGCTTCCAGGATCAATGTTGCTTCGCGAATTGGTGTTCGCGACATTCCAAGCATCTCTGCCAATTCGCTTTCAAGATGGTTTGAACCAGATGCAAGCCGATTTTCTAAAATGAGTTCCTTAAGAACCGATAACGCATGTTGGGTGTTGGAAGTACCCTTTGGCGCAGCAGTTACCGCATTTAACTTCACCATCTAAATCCACACTTTCTTGCCTTCCAAAGCTGAATCATAGACTGCTTCTTCCAACTTTATGACCGTAAGATAGTCTTCGGCCTCGTTCTCCAATTCTATTTCTTTCCCCAGCAATGATTCGATAACATGAAACTGTAGTGCATGTACACAATCACCGGCAAAACCATCCCAGTTCTTAGCAGGTAGCAATATCCTTGACTCCTGGGCTCCAAACTTACGGATTTTCAACTCTCCTGAGCCTGACAACGTAATTGTGCCCTTATCTCCTTCCAGTAGTGCTTCACCCAGTGTAGTCCTGCAATTCTCAGCTTGATGATCAAGATGTCTGTTACCATCGAACAAAGCTCTCCTGCCGCCGTCAAAATCCATTATGAAATATCCAGCATCTTCACCGGATATAGCGGGATTGAGTTGTCGAAGATCCGCATACACTGCGGTTGGTGACCCTAACAAAAACCTGAACGTGTCAAGCCAATGAACACCCGTTTCACGTATAAGAAATTTTTTCATCTTTTGAAAATAAGGTTGACGATCAAGGTAGGCGCGACTCCCCTGCCCGTCCCCGGTTCGCAGTCTAAACGTTAACTGCTGAACTTCGCCAATAACCCCTCGGTCAATTGCCTGTTTCATAGCCCGATACCAAGGTTGAAACCGAAAGTTCTCGTGCACAACAAGTTTTATCCCAGCTTTTGCGCACAATGAGACAGCCCTTTCGGCCTGCTCCAGAGAAGTACAAAACGGTTTCTGACAAATGATGGCCTTGACGCCCTCTTGAACACACTTCTCAATAATCTCAAGATGGCTTTCCGGTGGAGTAATAACATCCACCAGATCCGGCGAAACTGTGTCCAGCATTTCTTGAACGTCATCAAAAGGCACGAGCCCGGTCAGTGCCGCTTCATCTTTTGAAAGGCTTGCCGCGCCGACCAATTCGACAGCTTCTATCCTTCGCCATGCATCATAATGAAATTGGCTGAAGTAACCGGTTCCTACACATGCCACACGAAGGGTAGCCATTATTTCTCCAAAAGCTTTAGTACAGCCGCTGCGGCTTCATCGGTATTTGCAGTGCCACCAAGGTCTCTCGTAACAATAGAACCTTCAGCAAGAACGGAATTGACGGCATCCTTCAACGCGCCAGCATCATCTATCATCTGCTGAATCCCGTTGAGGTGCCCCAGCCATTCTAACATCATTCCAGCGGAGAGAATCATGGCAAAAGGATTTGCGATCCCCTGGCCCGCAATGTCGGGTGCAGACCCGTGACAAGGTTGGAAAACCGCATGCGTATCGCCGATATCAGCTGACGGCGCCAACCCGAGTCCACCCATTAGCCCTGCTCCGAGATCTGAAAGAATATCTCCGAACATGTTCTCGGTAACCAGAACATCAAATGCCCACGGACGTTGCACCATCCACAACGCCATCGCATCCACATATGCATAGTTGGTATCGATATCCGGGAACTTCTCCGAGGTCTCATCGAAAATGCTTCTGAAAAATGCGAAAGCCCGAAACACGTTGGCTTTATCTACACAGGTCACGGTGCCTGTGCTCTGCCCGGCCTTCTTTCGCTGCGCCGCGAGCTTAAACGAAAAATCAAAAAGCTTTTCGCTGGTCTTTCTGGTTATTTGCAGGGTTTCACGCGCTTCGTTGCAGGTCACCTCACCGCTACCCATTGAATGAAACAGGCCTTCTGTGCTTTCCCGGATCAACACAAAATCAATTGTTTCACCATTCGGACGTATAATTGGACAATATTTACTATCGCGAACCGTTACCGGCCTCACACCGGCATACAAATCAAAAGCCATTCTAAGTTCAATTTGCGGTGCAATTTCAGTTCCATCCGGGTAACGGACCTCAGGAAGCCCCATGGCAGACAACAAAATAGCGTCACTGGTTTTCGCGATTTCCATCGATTCTTCAGGCAGCGATTCCCCGGTTTTTTGATAATGGGCTGCGCCAGCATGCGCCTCACGAAATGTCAGAGAATAATCAGTAGTGCCGCTTTGCAGCTTCTCAAGAACCTTGAGCGTGGGCGCCATTATCTCTGGGCCTATACCGTCGCCGGGAAAAACTGCAATCGTGAAATCCTGAGTCATATTAAATACGTAGCCCCTTTCTAAGCGAGCGGATAATCAGGTGTTTTTCATAAAACGCAAAATTGCGTTTGACAACTAATTTATTAATGTATACGTAATTTTATGTCTTATTTTATTGTGCACAGGAGGAAATCATGAGGCGCACACTTCTAAAACTACTAACAGCTGCCGCGATCACAATGGGGATCAGCAGCGGCGTGAATGCGCAGGAGTATCCATTTAGAGATATTACAACTGCTGTCGTTTGGGGTGCCGGTGGCGGCACCGATTCAATCAACCGTATGATCATGGCCGAGATGGAAAAGCATTTGCCGGTCGGAATTTCCGTTATCAACCAAACTGGTGGCGTGGCCGGCTCGAACGGCATGGTTTACGTAATGAACCAGCCTGATGATGGCTATACGTTGGTTGGTCTTTCCGAATCCAATGTAACTGCTGCCGTGCAAGGCGGGTGGAACAACAAGTTCTCGTTCTGGCACCCGTTCATTGTTGGCGGCTCACCTGATCTGATTTCTGTTCCTGCAAATTCACCTTACAATACATTGGAAGAATTGGTGGATGCAGCAAAAGCAGCACCAGGAACAATTCCAGCAGCAGCTTCGGGTTCAGGGTCCATTCACCATTTGAACCTTCTGGCAATTGAAAATGGTTCAGGCGCTAAATTTAAATTTGTTCCTTACAAAGGATCAGCCCCGGGCCAAGAAGCCGCAATTGCAGGCGAAGTTGACCTAGTCGTAACCTCTTTGGCTGAGCAGGCACCCCTCATCGCTGGCGGCAAATTAAAGCCGCTGGCGATGCTTACTCCCGAAGCTGCAGAGTTTGGTGGGAAGACAATTCCTACAGCATTTGCAAGTTATGACGGATTGGACAAGTATCTGCCACTAAAGCAAGCGATTGGTTTCGCTGTTCACGCTTCAGCACCGGATGCTGCAAAAGCCGCACTAACCGAAGCGTTCGACAAGGCGATTGCATCTGACACCGTTGCAGAGTGGGCCAAGGCAAACAACTATGATGTGTCTGGCAAATCAGGAGCAGAAGCTTCTGCCATTTTCACAAAGCTGGAAAGCACGTTTGCTTGGACCCTTTGGGACTTGGGAGCGGCGAAAGTCGAGCCAGCGACTCTGGGCATTGCCAAACCATAACAAAAACACCCTGCCCAGTCAGGCCAGACCTA
>JAAUYH010003257.1_pt1 | contig 13790 bp, 12 predicted proteins | sample 7278061 | NCBI WGS metagenome assembly JAAUYH01 (sample SAMN14350203, study PRJNA611818) | marine sediment metagenome | isolation source: surface marine sediment (0.6m) | place: French Polynesia: Moorea | collected 2018-08
CTGAGGCGCTTTAGCAAGCCGCCCCACTGGGCTACGCTCGCACGGTCTGATAATCAACCACCAATGTAGGGTATTTATACCTGCCACGAGTCGTGTCAACAATCCTTTAATTATTGAATACTGACCTTCAATGACTCGAAAAATTCGATATGAATTATTTGACGGAAACACGGAACGAATCCAATCTCTTTTGAATCTATTTAGAGAGTTTGTTTTGAGTAGCTAAAGATTTGTCGTATAGGTAAGCGAACACCTAGAAAGCGTGTCTAATTCAAGGGAATCAAAACAACTTCATTAGTGACTAATAATATTTAACCCAAAGCCATTGCTATACACAGAGAACTAATCAACTTGAATCAGGGTAATTATCCTGAATCGTGTTTGATTTTAAACAGATATTGTTTGCACAGTTTATAGAATAGCTAAGAACTGCTAATGACTCAGTTAATTATAAAACACTAAATTGAAATCATATCTATTCCATATCACAGCATATTTGAAATGCTTGTAACAGCTTTCAAAAATATTCTTAAATAATTCAAATAAAGTTTTCTAATTACTTCAACAACCTAAATTTATAGAAAACACTGTTTTTTCAGGATCAAAAAATAACAATATTAGAAATTTATTATTAGTCATTGCTAGAGACTACTTTTCCTAACATTGGAGAATTTTCCTAATGCATTACACATAAATTTTTCGTTATTATACGGAAAAATTTGCATGTATTTCTGTTTATTCTAGAATTCTAAGTATTGAATACTTGATACTAGATGATGGTACCGTTTGATATAATACGTACCATAGCGTAGCAAACTTCGTGTGATAAGCCTGGAATATGTGTAGACAATTACGGATGAGTGACTTTTGAATGCGAAAACCTTAAAATCATAGCAAACAAGATTGCTTCCATACCAAGGAACAAATACGCAAAAAGAATATCTTTGCCTTTTCAGCAAAAAATAATAACGCAATAACTTATATCATTTTAAACGTATTGCATATGATTCGGCCGTTAATGCGAGATAAAATAGCGTGAGGCTTTTATTTACTAGAATTTGAAAGATCAAATACTTATTGCAGCATCATTGTAGCAATTCGAACAATATTGATTCGAGAGAATGCACTCAAGCGCAAGTTTATTTGCCCTCTTCTTTCTTACATGCATTGTTGGCTGCTATAGTCATTCTATGATGACACATCCCTATCCATTCTATCCATATGTACGATTTTGATTCCTTTCCTTACGGCATATCTAACATTGTTTTTAGGAATGCGGTGTATTTGAAGATGAAAATTGTCCTGGTCCATGTGAAAGATCACTGTTCGAAGAAGATATAATTCCCAGAACCCCTACAGTTACTTGGCGTCGAGGACAGAACGTACGAATTTTATATAAAAGAAACAACCATATTCCAGGTGGTTTTATTCGCCTATCGATAGTTCAAATGAAGCACATGATGAGTTATTCGAAACACAAACAAGGTGCTTTCCATCATAGTTGCTGGGGTGCTGAGATTATAGTTGCATCTGCGGCAGATCGGGAAGAGGATGAATTAGGAATGAGTTTATCGTCAGTTCGAGGCATCCTTAGCGTTTATTCTGATTTAGCAACTTTCTGACTCGTTGACAGAGGATCTGATCGGCCAGAAGGTTTCAAACCAGCATACTACGTTATGAATGCCACTATTCCGAAGAATATTCCAAATGGTGTACGTTCTCATTTCCTCGTAATTTAATAGTTAGATTCTGACAAAGTCGCAGAAATATGTTCTCGGTTGGGTATGGTACGGAGGCCTGGATGGAGATGTTGAAGGCAACTTCGTACAAAGGCCTACAAATGCTGGATTTTTTGTAGACTATTGGTCTTGCTCAATCATACGGATCAAAGGAGGCGGTTCTGTATGGGGCAGCTACCAACCACGTTTCGTCAATGATATGCGCCAGTTTTCAAGGAAAGGCTGCATGAGTGGTAATGCGCATCCTCGAGTATGCAAAAGAGAGCCTTGTTGGACAAGAGCGAAGTATCGAAAGCCAAGACAATTCAGAAACGGTAGGAAGCCGTCTCGTATTCCGAAAGAGTTTTACACAGATTAGATTTCACAGCAATATGCTCTAAAAACTTGTTCAAATATTAGATTGAGGAATAAATATATATCAAACTAATCATATCAATATATTTGGGACCAAATTATAGAGCCATTTATTGCTCAATCTAACTACAAAATCATATCAAGACTATTTACAAGCTGATCAATTGCTACTAATATTTGTGTGTAAAAATAGATTAAAAAAAATTTTTAGTAAGATTTCAAGGATCTAATGAATCTATATTTACTGCAAATTACAGCACTATTATTCTATCCGGAGGACAAGTATGTAATTTTTGGCTCCCAAACGCTCACTGGTTACAACATATAAAATTCAAAAAAGAACGATGATTATATTGTTAGCAGTATATAGCATGCTATACTTCGTATTAAAGTATGGATGTATTTAAAATATTTTCAATGATATGAAAGATCTGTTAATTAATCAAGACTTGAAACGCTCCAGGGAATTCGAATCTTAAAACCTTTTTTTTCAGTTCTAATTATTATCTGGGCGTGTTTCTGTATGAGTTACGAACTTCTACACGATGAAGAAGCACAAACAATACAAGTTGAGATGCACCGCAGCAGAGATTGCATTTTTCATGTCCTCTGTCATGTCTCTTAGCCGTATGTAATACAGAAGAAGACAACGCGAATTTAGGGATTTTGTAAAACGAATACAAAGCCATGATATAACTTGAAGAGAAACTAGCCTATAAACAATGTAAAGGAATTTTAAGAATTTAAGTACGTAGAAAAATTGTAATTGTGATATTCTAACAGAACAAGTATATTCTTGGCCTTGTTAGCGATAGTTTGTAATTGTTCCCATGTTTACATCCTTTTGACAGATCTTTTTCTTGATAATTCCTTCCTATCGCACATTCTTGTACTAAATTCGTACAGCAAATTTACTCCATTTCCTTTAGTTTTAATGCTGGAACGGCGATAGACTCATTCTTTAGAAACATTTGGAACGTAAGATTGAATCAGCTCATAGTATAACCCGTTAGAGCGCATCGAAACTTGAGTTCTACGGAAGCAGGAAGTCGATACAACGATATAAATGGATATATTGCTTATTCTTTTTGTTCTGGCTTGAATGACTAAGCTGTTTTTATACCCCATAGAAAATAGTTACGACGTACTCCGTAATGCTGAACTTTGCAATCGGATTTCACTTTTTCATAAAAATTGCGTCTGCCAATCAGGCCGTGACTCATATCTTGAGCTTCTGCATTCTTATTCCTACTGTACGTGAACTGCAGTGAGGCAATCACTGTTGAACAAATCTCATTGATCGACATAGTCACTTAAGTACTGAGTTGTACTTTGGAGAGAGCTTGATGGCAGCACAAGAAATTCTATCACAAGAAAGTGTCTGCTCAATGAAATGAGTACTGTAGCCTACTAACTGGGTCTGAATTCAAGTACCCCACAACCACCGGCACCCTTTTTTGCATTGGTTAGGAGTCTGACAATTCTTGTGGCAACAAGTTTTCGTTGAATTCCTCGATAGTTTTCAGTTCAACGCGCAAAAGTTTGATGTCGAGGAGTAATCTGTTGGCGGAGACAGTCAAAATTGAGACGCCGCTAGACTACTGCTTATTCTCATCGACTGCATGGGATGTACCGGTGATGCTACTTTGCACTTGGACACATCCAGTGTTGACACATGCCATATTGGGATTGAAGTTGAATCGTGTGCTGTAGAGCGTCAAGGATGACGCGACGCTGGAATCTACTACTCGGGAATGCGCGTTTGACCTTGACGAAAGTGATGAATTCTAGAGGAAACCACAGGGCTGCTGTTCCCTAAAGTGGCGGTAGCGGTGGAGAGCCTGCTGCAACCATACATGGCCGAGGCAAAGAAGCTAAACGCGGTGGGCTCTGCCTTACATGGTGTCTGTTGAGACGCAAGATGCGGACATGGTAAAGAAGTTGGCAATGGTGATACAACACTTGTCAGAGTTGAGAAAGGGCAAGCAAATGCCCGATTCATATCCTAACATTGCGACTGTGCTGTCGAACCAGATTAAGAAGGGTCGACTGGATGGTTATTTTCAAGTAGAAGAGAAATCGTGACCGACGAAGTTCAACAAGGAACGAGTGATTGCGCTGATTCAGGGGTGAGGTTACAGTAATGCAGGGGCTACCCTGTTAGAGTTTTTGTCTCAGAGGACAAGCGTTGGCTGTGGCGCCAGTGTCCAACGCCCTCATGAACGCACGCGCCGACTAGAGAGTGCTCGACAAATATCTCCTCGTCGACCCGAAGAGCAGGATGCCACCACCAACGAGGGCATCCCGAGAGGGAATTCTTTTCGTGGTAGGTCCCAGCAATTACGAGGAGTACTAGATTTGTAGCAGCTATGTGTGTGCCACTGCTGACGCCGCTGGCAAGAAGTTCGTCCCCAACGGAAAGTCACACATTCATGGCGTCACCGAGCTGGCGTCTGTTTACCGATTCCTCGCCAGGTTCCACGAGTTGGTGGGCCCCAAGGCGCAGGCCAAACTTCCCCGACTTGAGGACTAATTAACTTGTCAATCTTTCGCACGCGTGTCATTGAGTGCTTGACGTGTACGGTACAGATCTAGGGTGGAGAACTAGGAAGTCGCGTCGTATGCGAAGGCGTGTAGAAACTCAAATATAACCTTATACAGTAGGTGCGGTGGCAATGCCGTTTTACGTTAATACATTCAACCTCCGAGTAGGCGTCATTTACAAGAGCGAGTCAACGGTTCCTGAAGTTCGGTATTCATGATACAGTACAGTACTTCTCAGTGCAGTTAGTTCATCGAAACCCCAAAAAGTACGGGCCAACCCTATTACGAATCACGCATGGGCGCCAACTCCCCACATTCGTCGCCCGCCTGCGAGTTGGAAATGCTATCATCGTCCATGGGGAACACAATTTGATGTTTCTTACTTCCCACTTCAGATTCAACGGCGGCCAATTCATCCATGTACGCTTCATTCAACGCCTCTAATTCCGCGCCACTGACCGAAGAATCAGGCATATCCTCTTCCTTCATAGCATCGTCTTTAGTATTCTCCTCCTTCCCAATGTCGTCCATCAACACCCCATCCAACCGTTCACGCTCGAGTTCTATTTCCTTCTTGCGTTGCTTTTTGAAACGACGCTTTGCGGCTTTCGCTTCCACAGGTACAATACGCGAAAGGCACCTACAAACCGGTCAGTAAAATCAGCACGCTTCAAAAATCAGATGCGATAAAACGGGAGCAACCTACACTTCGAAAGGCGCATCGAGTTCCCCATCAACAAATTTGGTGCTTTCCGCTTTCAATCGTTCGTACGGAGGTACAATGCCACGCCCACCACACCACGCCAGAATCTCACGCTCAAGTAATCGCAATCGAGCTTGCTTTGTCTCATAATTCGGAGGATACGGCGACGGATTCTCCACAACCGCGGGCACCTCTTTCTGAATTGGCAGGGAGCCCTTCAATTCATCTGGCAACAGATTTTCAATGAATTCCTCGATGGTTTTCGGTTCATCTTCCTTCACCACCTTGCGTTGATAGGGCGTTTTCTCCGGCTCTTCGTGTTCGATTGGAGGCAGGGGCGTCTCCTCGATCTTCAGTTCCGCCGCTGCTCGTGCACGAGCCGCAACGATGTCCGCGAAGTAGCGTTGACGACTCGCCTTGCGCCTCGGCTCCTCAAAACGGGCGCCACCCGGCTCATAGCCGTCATCTTCCGACTCCGACGATGACGACTCATAGAAGTTTAATGGTATGTACTCAGGCGGTGTCTCGTGTACCATGACTTCCTTGCAAAGGTGATACCTCGCAGTTAAGCGATGAGCAAGACAAGCGAGGCGATTTCGGATGATCCACCCACGGCATTAGTTGTAACGTTAGATTTGAGCGCGAGTTCTTTCTGATGTTTTTAGATATCCGTGGCAGTAGGGTGCACGGATCAATTCCACTTTGCGAGTATTTCTTTTCTGTTTCTTATCGTAACGGTTACTTTCCATAAATCAGTACGGAACAAAAAGTGGATGCCCGTATTCAAGGAATGGTTCCTTGTGTGGAGTTGCCGTAACTAGAGTAAATATGAATGCTACGTTACTTAACTAATTTGGCAATTACCGGTAACAATTAGTAACCTCCAGTGACCAATTACTTTCGTTCTAAAAATATATTAATTGCACCGACTATGAAAATCTAGGAGGATGCATTTGAACTGCAGAACGAACATGATGTGTCATCAAACAAAAGGATTTCGTCCAATAATACTTCTACTGAAATTTCTAAAATCCAGACAAATTTGTTTATGGAGTTTGGATTAGATTAAAGCAGGACCATAATAATTTTCCGGTTAAAAGTACCCTAACAGACACTCAAAATTATCTAAATTTTGGTTAAGTAGTAAGCTCAGGGGAAACTATTTCAAAAAATTCAAAATCGATTTTATGCTATGTTAATAACATGGTGTTACCCTATCATTCCGAAATGTTGTTAATACATAACTAAATTTTCACATCTTCATATTTGTTTTATGTACAGGAGGTCCAACAAAAGAAGAACACCCTACTTTAAGTAAATGATTAAATCAAATTAAGGTAAAACAATCAATGCTACTTGAATCTTTTTAACAAAATATTACAGGAAGTGGTACTACATCCTAGATCAAAGGAAGACATAAGACGCAAGAAAGGTTCTGAAGATGTGCCTGGAGAGCAGAAACGCTGTATTGTGGAAATGGCTAACGCAGGGCTTACATAAAATCGTATTGAGAATCACTACAATATGCCACTACGGCAACAATACAAAAAAGAGGCAGAAAAAATAAATTATCGGACCGAGATAAAGATCTCTGCTGAAGTATGCACGTATCAGTCGTTTCAAACTATTGCATATGATTTTTGCTGAATTTACTGCAGATACCGGAATTGAGATAAGCAAGAATACTGCCAGAAAATATTTGAATCAAAGTGGTATACGAAGCTACATTGCTGTCTCTAAACCATACTTGTCTGCGATGCACACTGATGCAAGGTTGGATCGGGCACGTTCACGTGATGCAGACAATACATGAGAGTGGAATAGCGGCATCTTTTAGCGATCAATAATCTTTTACTTTGCGTTCATTAAAACAATGCGCACATTTTGCCGAGATGCTAACTCACGTTATCTACCTTTTAATATGCTACGTACTTTCAAAGCTGATCACATATGCATCACTGTATGGGGCGCATTTTCAGCATGTGGACGGACATCGCTCGTACGAATCAATGCAACACTCAACAAGGACAAATACATTGATAAATTGAAGCAATTCGTTGAACCTTTTGCATTACAATATCATGGTGGATTGTAGCAAGTTGTTTCCAGTAAGAAAATTGCACACCACAGAGCTAACATTGTAACTGAATATCTATCTACAAGAATCATTGCAAAAATGAAGTGACCAGCCCAAAGCCCAGATCCCAATCCGATTGAAATTCTTTAGGATGTAATGAAGCATAAACTACGACGCAGATCTATCCATTTATCACATCCTGATCAACTATTTCAACTTTTGTTCACGATATAGTACGAGCTATCTAACGCATTCTTTCTAAAGCTAGTACAGTCTATGTCCGCACGACTCAATACCGTAGTCAACAATAATGGTCGTTCGACAAAGTATTGATTGAATTTGAAATAGCTAAAATGCAATAAATTTTGTAGAGGTTTTGTGGTAAATCAAATCTTCTCCTTCAGTCCTAATGAGGTATTCTACTTTTTCTGGGCTCCCTGTACCTGTCATTAACATTTTGCAAGTTCGAAGCAATAATACTTTAGAACTGTGTCATGAATTGTTCCCCTTTCTATACATCAAACATCCGGTTTCCCTATTCGGTAAGGTATTGCTGACATGACGGCCAAACTACGAGAAATCATTGTCTTCATTGTGAACTTGATAGTTCGAATCAACTTCCGATTTCTCATCAGAAGCATCTATCATTATAGCGAAAATGAACGGGCATACATGGAAAACAGCATGGCAAAACAATCTTCAATGCAAAAAATGGCAATCAAATTTTTGAATTTCGTAAATTCAATATTTCATTCTGATCCAAAATGCGATCGACAATTGTTCCAATTATATAAAGGTGCAATGATTAAAAACAATATTGGATACGAAAACAAAATCGTAGTGAAAAGTTCTAGTGCTTCTACGCAATAGTGCCCACAAATCGATTCTCTTCGTGAAGAAGTCAACGAGTGAGTCGAAGTCCGAAGTCAGATTGTGAGATAATTAGAAACCTAAGACAAAGAAAAATATCTCTGTCCAAATAGTTATACAAATATTTTCCTAAAATATGTTTCAGGGTAGACTGAAGCCTTTTCATGACATCGACATAAAATTCAAGAAGGTCTGCTTCCAAACAATCATTTTATAAAACAGTATATCGGAAATGATGATCTTGATTCGCATTTTCGTTGATATAATTCCGCATGATCGTACAGCGGATATTGTTTTAAAAGTTTCAAAAAAGGATTTAAATTTTCTTAAACGGAGGCAGTACGATGAAAAAAATTATGTTGCAAAATACAGGTTACAGTCCAGGTCCATCGCATCGTCAACGATTCTTTTCATCAAAAAAAGATTAGCATAGTAGAAATCAAATTTACAATAGTGCTTTTCATGTTTAATGGCAAGGTTACCATGTATAACTTTGAGTATTTCGTTGATTAGCTGTTATCAATCTTATTCGAAATGTTCTTCGATCTGTGACTACTTTTATTACATCAGGACGGGAGATAAAATACTTTTGTGATTGAGAAATACAATAAATTAATTAATGCGGATAGGAACACGGAAGAGTATCAAATAAGTAAAGCAGAGTTATAGGCTTTCTGTCTGAAGCCGAACAAAACCTAACAATCGTATTGGCCTCTATTTCACCCATCTACGGTATATGCCTGTGATGCTTTACTTTTTTGCATGACTGTTTTCGTTTCTCTGGTGCTCTCCGATTTTGCATTCCTGTTTAGTTTGTTTTCCTTTGAACCAGCTTTGCGCATTGATTCATCATGGTATTTTTCTGTCATATTTGTTTTCCGGACTTGTGTTTGAGTGACTTTACGTGTCGTCCCTGATCCTTTTACTATTTCGAACCAGTATTTTAGTCTGTTTGTTATGTCCCCGAGCATGAGCGTGTGGTAAAAGCTGTAGTTTTATCCTAACACAGACTGTTATTCTTTCATCCTTCCCTTCTATCCATTTCCTTCCTCTAATTGTTTGTTTTTATTTTAGTCTTTTACAACTGGTATTCTGTTTGTGCTGTCTTAATTTCGCAGAGTACTCCGTTGAAAGCAAAATATAAGGAGAAGAAATAGCAGGAAAAGCGACAGAAGGTTTGTTTTCTGAGTATTGAACGCGATCTTGGATCGAATGATTCTACTCTAAGGCTTATCAGATGTGTTATAGAACAGTCGTTCTGTCAATTTTTCCAATGCTTGTGTATACACGGAACATATTGATCTATTCCATAACCTAGTAGATTGGAAATCAAATGATTTATATGACTTTCTATTTAGAAGAAACATAGCTAAATGGCCATCCTATGTAAGGTGTAAATCTGCAACAAACAAGCGCAAGTACAGTTTCTACTCAAGACAGCCCTATTATAGGTGGAGAAACATCTAACATACAATTAATGTCAGGAACAGAGACCAGGGCATAATAGTGCAACAAAAAGTACTAGCAATTTACCTCCAATATAAACTTCACTAACTCGATTGCAAAATTATATGAATTCTTAACCGTACGAAACCGGAGGTATAGAAATTAAGCATCCAATATTTAAAAATGCTATCCGTAGAAGTTTTTGATCTAGAGCAGATCCTAGGAGGCATCGAAAATCTACTTTACTTAATTACACCTTTTTACAGTTAACAGTGGGTCTAACGATTTCACAGTGAATTGTAGGAGAAATACTACGTGTTTCGCTACCTTCCCAAGTATTTACCCGGCTTGCTGTTACAGAAGAGCAGTAAACACTGATCATTTGACTCGTACAAATATTGGGTGGCTTAGCAGCCTTCCCAGGAATACAAGTGAAGAGCAGATAACACTATTACATAAGTAATTCTGGACAGAAAAACTGCTTGCTCAAGTTGATTTTACATTTTAACTCAACTTGTTAATCCTAGCTTAATTGTTTGTTTCAGCTTTCAGTATATTGAAAATCGCAATCAGTTTTTGAATAAAATATAAGATTAAGTCATGTGAACGTATTTGCCAAAATACTAGCCATTTATTGAATAAATCAAATAGTATAGCTTTCGTGTAGGCCCGATGAACAAAAAATTACAGAATGACCAATAAATATTTTGAGATTGCAGTAAGCTGACCGGAACTTGGCATTAATGACTTTTAGGTTCTACAATTTATCATTCAGAAGCATACGAATCAATGTCGGGTAACAAAATTTTGAACCGAAGTCGAACCGATTGCGTAACAAATTACAGTTGAACCGAATTTTTAGTTACAGGAATCATTGATAATTCAATGTAAAAGTGTTATCAAAGATAATTGAGAATCGTTACTGTTGAAGGTACTATCAGGATAGGAAAACTGCAAGATGTTTAGACTCGGCACTCTTCGACTTCTTCTTTTGAAGGTATGTGCAGGATAAGGCATATTCAGTACAAATAGAATTTATTTAACGTCATAATACCTAAAACCATGATGGCAGACATGTGAAAAATGAATATATCAGAAAAGAATGTGTCTTATGCCAGCATGGGAAACGCATCGAGCAAGAGATATTCCAAATAAAAACTTTTCTGTTTTGTATGCGCATGAGAAATTCACTGATCTATATGAAACTCTAGTAAAGTGATCACGATCTAAAGATAAGTCAGTTCTTCTCTCCCACCCGTATAATACGTCTATGTACTTGTACATTCAATTGCATCGAGTGTTTTTAAACTAAGTTGCACTATCCCGGAGAAGTGATGAGAACTACAACTGAATCGGACTTAGTAATCATAACGTGTGGCTCCCAAAACCCTGTTTTCCCCGCTTAGTGGTTTGAATTTTACTCATATTATGCTAGTCAATTTCAATAATTGATTCACGGTCAAGTCTGCGCATGTTCAACTTATCAGCCTCCTATAGACTGCTAACACAGAGCCCGCGTCTTCTTATAAAAACCTGGGTCAGATAACGGGTGAGGCAGATGCAGCTCTGAATCTAGTTCAGCGCATCTTCCACCCATAACGTATTGAGACTAATGGAATTATCGAACTTCGACTGATAACTCATCTGTCCCAAATGGATTTCTTTTCCTTCGCACTTCTGCGTATTCATGTCAATGGAAGTCATACTCTGTAGCCGTGAAATACTGGATAGATAGCGCAGCAACAGTCCTTTCTGACGTCATGTTGCCATTGTAATCGGGACAGACTCACGGTGACATTTCAGCGCGCCATGTACTGTAACACTATTCAGCAATCTGAGGTGGATGTCAATATGCCTGTTTCAAAAGTACTTTCAGGATACTGGACAACCATGCCATTAAACAACAGAACTACTGTACAAGCAATCAGCGACGTTTGTATATACAAGGTTTGAGCGAAGGAAGCCCTGCTTCTTTCCAATCCACGCATTTGTTATCCACCGTGTCGAATGCGAAATGAGAAAAGAAATCGGAACCTCGTTTCGATGCTCCGTTCCCGCCACCTCCACCACCATTACCACCACGTTTCTTCCGCCTACCCTTGCCTTTTCTTGATGCCGAAGAACCACCTCTAGCGCTCCCATCGTTTTTGGCGATGTGAAGAAATGGATGACCTTTCGAGTATCGAAACCCAATGCGTTCAACAGCCTCCACAAAGTCGTCCCGAGGAATCCCTTCGAAGCGCGATGCAACCTCCGCAATTAACAGGGTGCCGCCACTTTTCAACACACGGCGCGCTTCCGCGAGTGCTGCGCCATAATCGGTGCCCATGAGGGCGAGACAAAATATCGCGATGTCAACGCTCTCATCGGATAGTGGCACAGATGACATGGAGCACGCAGTGATTCGCTCGTTCACAGCAACAAAGTCGAAGGAATGTACTGTGGATTGCGGTGCTTCTTTCGCGAGGCGTGCCTCGCCGCAACCAAAGTCGGCGACAACCGCAGACGAAGGGAACTCGCGCAATGCGGCGAGCACGGAATCAAGAGGATTCCTGGGCCATCTTGCGCACTGAGCTGCGAATCCTGCGTGGTAGGCGCGAAATAGGGTGCCATCATCCGACGACATCAGCGCGTTCGCTTCGGAAGCTGTCGTCGTGTACAAGGTTTCATTCAACATACGAAACTGTGCACCCTCCAATCGAGCGTGCAGCTTCTGTTGGTGCGCAGAAAGAGTGCGTGGCGCACGTGTTGGCTTCGTAACGCCTGCATTCTTCACCATGCTGGTATGGTGAACAATGAAACCAACGACGAGACGAAGAAGAAACGATTCAACGCAAGCACGGCTTGTTACCGAAATGGGAAAAACAGGTTTCGATTTTAGTTTTCGAATCATGACCAATTCGTTTGACAACGGGCAAGCACATTTGGTACAGTATCAGACTTGTTGCATTAATTCGTTCAAGGAGGTTTAAACCCTGTTGCCGGAGAAGCCTTGCACACCAGTGAATAAACGCAAGGGTAGATACCTCAGGAAAATCATCGGGATTCACGGGACACTCTCTATCGGACCGCATACCTAGAGTACTGTACTGTGCGACCAAGTTGAGAACGATGGGGACGTAGGTTCATTTCATGATGAGAGAAGAGCAGTACGCAGTAGAAACATGAATCTTGGCAGTCAGTTCTGCATGCGCGCCAGAATTAGGGAATCGCAAGCCATGAAGTTGTTTCATTGCTCATGTTGCATACTGACGGGAGCGTTCACCGCCATGTGACAGCGTCGTCGATGCGTGGGTCACACTGCCGCGCGCATTTCTCTCGTCACGTAGTGCGCAATTCGGACAAGCGCCGCGTCCCAATTTAGGACACGCATAGGTTTCGATCATGCGAATTCTAATTCTCATTAGACATGTCCTTGTCGGTCGTCTCTATTTCGACTAACGACACCATTTACTTCCAACGCGTCAGAGTCGTGGTGCAGTGCGTACATGAATTCTGTTACTGTGCAGTAGTGAACTATCGTCGATTTTCGTATCGAGTGGAAGTAAATCGACGATACGTTTGAACGTACAGCTAATTCCTCGTGAACCGAACAACGTCAGATCGGCGATTTCTCAACTCCAGGTGGAAGGATCACGTCTTCGAAGAGAGTGTACTCAGCAGCGAGATGTGATCGAAATTCTACAGCATGCTAATTACAGTTCTTTACTAATAGATACAAAAACAATACAGTTTTCATTTCTAATGGGTTACAACATGTTCCAAATCCAAGACCACCGAGATGCGTTTATCTAACGTTCCCAAGTAAAAAAAACTATCGAGATGCTTTAAGTCGACATTAAATAAATTACGCTTTCCCTTTTTAAATCGATAAAAGCAATCAAGACATTGGTAATAAATCTGCACACTCATCCTAATCGTCAAAAGTCTATAAAAGAAAAAAAACTTTCGAAGTCTATGAGATCGATACAATCAAACAAATAAAACATGAGTTTTGTGCCCTGAAATCTAATAAAAAAAACAAAATAAACTTCTGTTTTAGCGAGATAAATATGAA
>JAAUYH010007117.1_pt1 | contig 13790 bp, 11 predicted proteins | sample 7278061 | NCBI WGS metagenome assembly JAAUYH01 (sample SAMN14350203, study PRJNA611818) | marine sediment metagenome | isolation source: surface marine sediment (0.6m) | place: French Polynesia: Moorea | collected 2018-08
CGGTACAATTCAACATGGTGCTTCGCCATGTGGATATAGTGGCAGCGTTTTTGCACGAACCGTACAAGGGCGAGCACCCTTTATATGTCGAAAAGGTGCATTATTTCAACGAAGACCGCGCCAAACGTGCCAGCTCAACTGTGTGGCGCATTCGCCGCAACATTTACGGAACCCGCAATGCACCACGCGTGTATGCCGACGGTCTAGCAGCACATATGCTCGCAGTTGACTACCAGCGGTGTCCGGCTGACGGCAACATTTACACGAAGACAATCAATGGTGAGCGAGTAATGTTGGCGATAACCGTGGATGACTTCTGCGTCGCGGCGGCGAGAATGCGCGCATTCCGACAAGTACTATCGGATCTGCGCAACAAGTATCAGGCGAAGGGTCTAGGGCCCGTGCAGCGCTTGCTCGGCTGGTCCATCCAAACGGTCGCAGACGGCGGACTACATCTGTCGCAACCAGACCTGGCCGAACGCTTCGTGCATATAGTTGACCCGCAAGGCGTCCGCACGGCCAGTACGCCATATGTATCGCGTCTGGACATAAGCCCAGCCCGAGCAAACGAGCGGCAATTGCAGGGCGAACGCACAAAGTACGCGTCAGCGGTGGGTGTATTGCGCTATCTAGCGGACTCCACTAGGCCAGACTTGGCGTTTGTTACTTCAGCACTGGCATGTGCACTGGCGGATCCAACAAGACGCCATTGGTTGCTTCTGACACAGGTCGCACAGTACCTACGAGCAACATGGGGCTATGGGCTACTCTACCGACGGCAACATACGTCGCTCAACGCGATGAGTGACGCCGACTTCGCAGGGTGCCATGCTACGCGGAAGTCGACAATGGCCACCTTGGTTTTTCTGGGTACATCGCTCGTCTCATGGCATAGCAGGCAGATTCGGACTGTGGTGACCAGCACCTGCGCTGCTGAATACATTGCTGCCAGCCAAACAGCCAATGAGGTCCAGTGGATACGAGCTCTACTAACGCATATTGCCGAGCGCGTTCCGGCACCCACCACGTTGCGCATTGACAATACGGCAGCAATCGCTGTCGCGCAGGCACGAGCGAAGACAAAACGCTCGAAATATATTGAAGTTCATCACCATAGTATCCGCGACAAAGTGCGAAGGAACATTGTACAGCTCGTCCATTGCCCGTCCGCGCAGATGACGCCAGACACCCTCACCAAGCCGCTGTCATGAGCCCAGTTCGTACAACACCGCATCAACATGGGAGTACAACCAAGCACGGCCGCAGACATGCGCACGGCTGTGGAGGCATCATAGATCAACATGTCTGCGGAAACTGCTGGGGGAGGCATCATAGACACTGTGATTCAATGATAAAAGGTGGCGGCCGAGCAAGGGCTTGGGGGGCAAAGGTTTTTCCTTCTATAATTGATATAATTGACTTAAAAGACTAGAGGTACATTCTAAAGCGGCACCGAAGATTCGAGTCAAGTTTTTACAAGTTTCGTTTTATGTCGTCTCGGCTTATGCGTCTCCACTCCCAATTTTCTTGAAGTATAGCTCTACTGATACTCCAAACCAGAAGCAGTAATCGCATTTATCTATTTCTTCTTGTATATCCTCGATTCGTTCAATTTTTTTCCATTAATATTGACTTTCTGCAGGTCATAGTAGATCCATTTGTGTACAAATTTGGATATGTGTCAATGAACCAGGCTTTCCCAGTAGACTGCGGGATTTCAATGCTTGTACAGCAACAGTTTGGCAAAGTGCCTTTCATTGGACACCTGTTTTATGTCGTACGATGGCGCTAGGAGTATCTGTCTTTTTTGCCAGTTGCAATCCTGTGAAGAAGCGGCAAGAAACTAGGTATGAAAAAAAACATGTACCTGATCGCACTAATCGGAGAGGTTGAGCGGATCACATAGGTTACGGTGATTACTGAATCATCAACTCAGGTCCTTCTACTTGGAGTAGTAAATGTTTCTCGGGAGATACAATAATAGCAATGGAGTCTTGAGTACTTAAAAAGTGGATCAAATAAAACTTGTTGGCAATGTTCAAGAATTCGAGTGTGCCTTCTCTGAAATATATGAATTAACTCACGGAGGAAGCAAACTGAATCATGACTTCCTTACTTTCAGTAATTTGTGATCATGAAGCAAATTTTCATTTACAGTGTTTTTGTGGAATCAAAAATGTTCCTCTATGGATAAATTAAAAAATAAAATAATAATCATAAACTTAGAAAAATTCTAATTTAAGAGATAGAGCGCAACCGTCTTTTCTATTGCTAGGGTTATGTCTTTAATATCGTTCGGTCACATCTTGTGGTACTCAGACTTTTAAAAAATAGTATTGCAATGGATTGAAGCCTAAGAATCAATCCTCTATTACAATAGTTCGGTTTTCTTCGAGCAATAGCTATTGCAATATTTTACAAATCTCTTACTTTTATTTTTGGGGACTTTACTATTCGAAACTGTTGGCGTTCTGAACTAAGGTTTCGTTACAAGACCTTCGATTTATATTTAAAGATACCAAAGCTTCAAGCATCTAAAGGAATAGGTTCTGGCGATTTTCTGATAAAATATACTTTGAAATGCTCCACATCCTTTCAAATTTACCAACAGTTCCCAAAATGAAAGAGCAGTCAGCATAATTCGACTTCGTAGCATGCTTTTTTTCTTCTTTTTTGCATTCTTTCAACCATTATCAACGAGCTGCACTGACTAGATTCGGCGTAGTTTTCAGCAAACAACGGTACAGTTTTTTCAGTAAGCAGAATAGAGCTCTATTCAAACTGACTTAATTCAGATATTTCTCCTTTTTGAAACTTCACTATACTACTTTCAAAGTAGGCATCTGTTACGACCTTTGAGTTCTCACATAAATATTCTGTGCATAGTTTGCACTCGTACAAAGATGAGCCAGGAGTATCTTCCTGTTCATGCAAAGCTTCAATAAGAGAATCTAAATCGTTTCGGCAGTCCAAGAGAATATGATGTCTAGATTGTAAAGAAACAGTTAACTGGTCAAAATCTTCCAGTATTTTTGTGTAAAACTCCACTTTGTTCTTGAATTGCTCCGGAATATTTATGTGAATGTCAGGTTGAGTATGGATAGATACTTGGATGAGCTTGTCATGTATTATTAAAAGCCTCAGGAACATTTTATTAATTCCCGGTCAAATTTCTTAGCAATGCAGCATTTTTCAATGTTTTAGCAGCTTTTATCACATTTTGCACTCTGTTTGCTGTAGTCCATTGTTCATCATCTCTTATAATCGATCTTTTAACTTCTAGTCCTAATTTATGGCTATTACAGCCAACTGAAGGCTTCCGTCTTATTCGTGAAACTTTCCTATTTACAGCTGCATCATCTCAAATCTGACTAACGACCCTTTTCTGAAGTTGAGTTCGTATTGTAGTGCAACGCTTGGTCTGACACCCACTGGTGGGAGACAGCTATGACCTAACTACACGTGGTGCGGCACCCCCTTTACCCTGGCGGACTGAAGACCTATCGGGGGAAAGCAAGGCACCGATCCTACCTCCCTGGGAGGAAACTATGTCCGATTTTTCGTAGTATTTTTAATATTTTAGTTTTTAGGTATTGTACTATTTAGTGGACTAGTATAAAAAGTCTAGGGACTCCAGAGAATATAGCAAGGAGTGTTTCGCCCCAAAATTGCCGCCTGCGGTGTTCAGTATTGTCTACCACTAGTGGTGTTGTGTTTGTGACTCCTTGCGACGGGTTCAGGAGGCCCCCGTGGACGTTCCCTTTGCCGGATCCGCCCTCAGAAGGGTTACTGAGGTGCCTGATCCCTCCGGGGTGGTCCTGTTGCGTTGTTGGCGATCCGAACTAACTCTCTTTTCCTCTCTACATCCCCCTTTGGGGCAAGCATCCCTCACTAGGGCGGTGCTCCTGTTGCGGTTGAGGTTCTACAGTCACCTCATCCCCCTTTGGGGTGTTCGCTACACTTCCCCATCTGGTGGCCGTCTACTTTCTGGGTTTGGTGGTGGTGTTTGCTTTCTCCTAGGAGGATTGCACCACAATAGGACTATGCTCGTACTAGTGCAACAAGAATATCGATACAAAAATTGAAACTAATCAAAAGAAGAGTTTACAATGGAAAAATGGTGAGGAATGCGCCTGGCTCTTGGAGATTTCGCAAACCATTACGCAGTACTACTACTGCTACCGCCTGGCGGATCATTTTCCGAAGAATCTTCACTGTTCTTCGCGCTGTTCCCTCTTCAACGCGCTCCGATTCAGGTAGAACAACGGCCGCTCGCTTTGCGAGTGGATTCTCTAGTGAGGATCCGGCTGTTTACCCGGGACGGACAATTTCTTTTACCAGGCCGATCCGGTCGTTCATGCTAAATGAAACCTGCGTTTTTTTGGCAATTACTATGTTGTTTCCATTCCTTGTCGCCCGTAGAGGTAAAGAATTTGATAGAGTGACAGAACTGGCCTCTGCAGTGCGACGTTCGATTTCACCGAGACTAGTTAGATTGGGAACACTGCCGGGGGCGCTTGTTGACATATTCTGAAAACTTGAACGTGCGTTATTGTTTCGTCCATCTGGTCCGGATGCCGTCACCTTCTCGTTCTCATGAACGCGTAGGATTCTGAAGTGGCCACCTCGGCGATATCTGCCCGTATGATTAATAATCCTTCGAATTCGACCAATCTCGGAACGAACTACAGCTCAGGCATGATGATCTTCGTGGCGTCTGCGTGCTTCTTCTTCTCGGGGCCAACGCAGTACAGCGCGCATAGCACGTAACAAGATACTTTTCTAGCGTCAAAGCCTCAGTTTATAAAAATTATCTCCCTCCCGTCGACCTCAGGCCTCAAAGTCGAGCAACTGATACGTTCCCCACATGCAGAAGTTGCGAAATTATGGCCAGGCCTCCTAATATCGATTATCTTGGTTCCCTTGATACAGCATAATCCGAAGTGTAGACCTGAGTTCCGTGCGAAACATTACGCGGCACTGTCGTACCTACTGGATCGACTAAGTCCCAACGTAAAGTGCTCATAATAGGAAGGCGAAGTACCGATCCCAGCTAGGTGTTCGAAACCAATCCGATTCATCTGAGCAATCAAACGCTGGCTTACCCAAAATAATCGACCATAGTGCCTGTACTCGTGAATAATGGCAGAGGCAACACGTTGGAGAATCAGAGTGATGAAAGAGCTCCACGCTGCCCATTCAAAAGGATTTTTATGAGGCAGGCCTTCATTACTGGGGTGTCATACCATCAACAGGCCAAACAGCTTTACTACAACGGGAGAAGATAGCCAGAGTTGAAAAGTACTTCCAACTACGTCCACAATTTAGGTGTTAGGAGCCACCGCGCACGGGCCTCAGGGGTGAGACGATGCTAAAGCGGTGCATCTTGGAACGTAAATAAGTGACCACTGATTGCACAAGCGCTTCGTTCGTCTCTCCGGAACAACTCATCAGCCAACCGTGATGCCCAGCATGCCGAACAATAGCCCGCCATCAAAAGGTTCTGCTGAAATAGCATGTCTTGTATCTTGCACGAATCTTTGGAATTAATACAGCCAACGGGTCTCTTCTTCATCGAAAATACTAGCCAAATCCGGGATCGCAGCGCCGGGCGTGTCTAGTGGCGTATGGGGAACAGAAGCCATATCTTGAACGAGCACACTCATCCGTTCACCCTATACACTGAAATCAAGGACATTTGATCCAACGATATCTCTTGAATTGATCTAATTTTATGAGTTTAAATCTTATTTCATTCCCTGGCAACTTAGTATTGGCTATGTCTTTCAGCCCAACTCGAAGGTACCTCTACCTACCCTTTGGGGTTAAAATCCCATCCTAGGGCGGGTTTTTGAGTTGTTAGATGCGGTTCTACAGTCGCCATACTCCTTCGTGGGTGATCCTACGCCACTGCTAGTGGACTCCATTTCAGCACATAGCTTGTGTTGGGGTCATCTCCCTTCGCGGGTTGCGTTAAATATTTGATCTCACCAGATAGAAGAAGGCCTGGAAACATCCATTTGGTGGCTAGAAGTCGAATCAACCTTCTTTATTTCTTCTAACAACGTCCCAGCTGGGGCTACTATTCTCGTATCCTCAAGTAAGGGCACCCAGGTGGGCATTATCTTATAAACACCTCATCAGAGGACCAAACTTCAATGCTCAGGTAAGCACTATTCTGCCTACTCCCAGTAGGGACCAAGTTTCAAAGCTCAGGTGAGAACTATTCTACTAATGCTCAGTGGCGATCGAATTTCAAAATTCAGGCTAGCACTGTTCTACATCAAGACCAAAATTCCTAGTGTGGAAGGCGATATGTGAGTCTCACAGGAGAACTATTTAATCAAGAAGGCGACGCATTCCCGGCTGCGAAGTCAAACAATCGACCTTTAGAGATTTGTCGAGCCGACAAGTCACGAGGATTCATGGACGTGAAGTACATCCCAGGATGGCTGATCCCGTTAACAAATTTCCGAACCGATGAATCCATCTGACACCACCCAAGCCAGCTAACCCGCTCGCGGGAAGCGTTCTCAAGGCTCGCTCTCCATAAGAGATGATACCGGAATGATTCTGGGCATCTGGCCGACGTGATCAGCCAAGCTCAGAAACTCGGCGTCGCGGCCACGGCATCCGCTACCAAGAATGCCTCTCTTTTGGAGTCGAGAGATGAAAACAGCGGCGCGTCGGCCAAATTGGTGTCCGGCCAGCAGTATCCCCGTCCGCGGGGACGCCGTCGCGATAAGTGCGGAGGGAAAATCCGCTCTCCCCGCCCACATGATTTGGCAAATCGAGAACGCCGCGCACAACCCTACTAGCGGCGAAGATCCGCCATACGCCTCAGAGAGACACTGCCGTAATCTGCCGGACATCTACTCCCGACTGCAGGTGGAGTAACGGGCTATCGTCAAAGGTTAGCAGAGGCAGCAGCACTGCTGCAGACGAATATGGAATCCCTGCAGTTGAAAAAAACCACGAAGAAGAAAGGTTGCACCTAATTGGGAACGCGTTCAATCTGAAACAGCAGTATCACCCAGCTGTGGCCGCACCGACTCCCCTTAGGATAGGCGCGTCTACCCGGACCCAAACGGCAGCATTCCACCAACCAAAGAACACACAGACATACATCTACCACCCATGCGTTCGTCGCCTCGCCACGATATAACACGCAAGGAGCTCCAACGACATCGACGTAGGGAGTACAAACTCCTCTGAGGACGACCGCGATGACTCATACGATGCTGACTCGATCAAATCCGAGCGGTACGTTTAACCAACCTGTTAGGGGAGTGTTCGCACGCCCGAGTGTCCGAGGGTCTGCGGCCAGGTGGAGTTACATCCGACGAACCGATGGTTTGAAACTCTCCTCAGCTACCGCTGTCATTGTCTACGCCTGCGGGATGTTCCGGACGTGAAGGACAAAATGGGTAACATCAGGTAGAACATAGCATACCTGAGGTATCACTTGAAACTCACCTTTACGGGAGAGGACCACATCGTGGTATTGGAATTCCTGGCCACAATGGTGGAGCGATTCGACAGCCTCTTAATTAGCGTATGGGAGGCGTACGCAGTGCTCCTGAAATTCTTCGAAGGGGATACGAGTGACCACAGAATGTTGTGCCAGAAAGTTGGGTGAGCCTCCGCCGGCAAGAAACATAACTGGCCGACAGCCCAACAATGTTTCCTGGAGTCATACACCACGAATGAGGCTATGAACGAGGCCGCCTCAGATTTTTGGGCAGTGATACTGCGCCCCTCAGAGAATGAACAGGCCTTCTATACCCGCTTCATTGGCGCCATGCGAGGGCTGGGTTCTTCATGTGGGAGATGGCACTTGTCACGTCTCATATCGGAGCGTTGTACCCTCGATTCCGTCCAAGAATGTGGGCATGGAGGGATGACAACCCACGAATGGGAATGTTGGCCGTGTCCCACCGCTCCAAGACAGAGGGGGAGACAATCCGTGCTACATTCGGCCAAAGTTGCAGCGCGGGCAGCAGTGGCGCCGAGTACCTCACGCGTCTCTCCCCAAAACAGGGAGACTGCCGGCACGTCAATGTGGTCGAACCTGTGAGGGAGTGGAGTCGGGACGGTACGGAGTCCGACTCCGGCTTCGGAATGCCATACGGAGGAGATGAAACCGGATGGCTAAGAAGATGGTGCTGATGACCAAATAATTTAAAGATGATACGCATTGAGAGAAAAATATTCACATTAGAACTGAAACAATACCGGAGTAAATTGATTTGCCAACAGTTATATTAATTAATTAAATTTCATCTGCATTCGTATGTGAACATGATTCATAAAATACCATCGAATTTTGACTAACACATAAAAAGAAGAGGTATACATCAGTAGAGAATAATGTGTACGAGAACAAGTGAATGGAATGTCTACTAATATATCACTGAGAAGTGTCTATAGACTAGGTGGGATCACATTCATAATAACTGAGAATGTTCTACTTCTAGATCGTTTCGATAGAAAAAAAGAGAGTTTCAACAAAATATTGATAACGTGCTACGAATGGTAGCCCAAAGAAACTAACTGTTCCACCGTGAAAGATTCCTGTTGAAGATTATTTTTTTCAGATTGTTGAAGTGTTGATTAACTACAGACAAAGCAGCATTCCCTTTGCATCTTCCAATCAATTTTTCACTATATTGTTCGGAACATGTAAAAATCAGCTTACCCAAGCATCTCTTTGCTCACAGGCTTATCCGATAATTGAAATCTTGGAGATTTTAGAGATTACTGCGATACTAGTGGTAAAGTGGGTAAAATTTTTCTGCACGGTCCCGCATTCAATCACTTGATTCTAAATAATCTTGCCGTTGATGAATTCTGTAGAGTTTTTGTGTTCAGCCTTAAGTTCATCCTAGACTTCTAAAGCTTTTTTCATGGACTACTAGACAGAATTTCCGGCAGAAACATAAAAAAACCTTATCCGCGGCGATATGTAGCGAAATCGTTCCAGCTAATTTAAGTACTGAACGTAGTGAAAGATTGAGTCTTCGTCATCTTCGATGAAAATTAATAATTAAAAACCCAATAACACCGCTACCATTGGTCTCCGAGAGACAAATTTCCATTTTTTTGAGAGTTTTGAATCTAAATTTGTCATTATTGCGTTATTGAGGTGCGAATATGCTTTTGATTTCCATACTCGTTTTGAAGCCTATCAGCTTTCCATAGACAGTACAAATTGCGTTACTGAAACCTTGGCAAATCATCCAACCAGATTGATATTGTGAATAGACATGACATAGTACATGATAAATCTTGCTTGAAAATCAGATGAATGCAGAGGCTCGAAAAGTATTTTTGATGCGACTGAACTTGACGAAGTTAACTTCATATCGTTTTTCTTCCCGCGTTATTTGCACTGCATGGTCTCTAGTTCGTTTCGATGGAGCAGTGCTCTTAGCTATCCGAAGAGGCACAGTTCAGTAACAATGGGTTGGCAAGGAACACTACTCCTGGGCTCGTAAGGGACGCAGGTTTATGTTTACAGTATAAATGTATCGATCAGCTTCTGTCATCAGAAACACGTTTCTGCATTGTTCGAACCACTCATTTACGAGGCTATAAGAGACGAATACAAATATTCAGCACGAAATCCGTTGATGCTAATTTCGGTACCGGTACCAAAATGAGAAAACTGTTTGAAATTACACTTAACTTACTACTCCAAACTCGAGACATTGAATTCACGGTTTTATTTAGTATGTACTACGAAATATCGTAGGAATAATCCGTCATCATGAATCGTACCTTAACTCTTTCGACATATCGCCTATTGATGCGATAGTTTCATATCAATCCAGTTGGTGATTACACTTGAGTCAATCGATTGACAGAGATCCAAGCGTTTATTATACAAGACAAGCACCAATTAGTACGCAAATTCTCGATTTATGGGAGTAGTGCAGTTTTACAACCTTCATAACCTACCTATGGAACTCTTTCGAAAATAACTTCATGACTTCAAATAGAATACGGATATCTAATGAATTAGTAAACGCGGGTTTTTAGCACTTCATCAACGCTAAGTTCCACTAATGTATGGTCAGTGCGCCATCTGAGGTTTATGCTGCACAAGCGAGGCCGACGAATACCAGCGTGCGAATACCTGACTACCAGTCTTGAAATCTTCGAGAAGAATAAATCGACATCAATAATTTATTGATTTTTATTGAGAGTATCATTCCAAAATGCAATAAATTATGACGAACTTGAGTTTTATTCCAGGTAATGAACAAGGTCGTTATGCTTTTTGAGTTAGTTTTTGCCTATGGCATTAACTATGGGACACTAATCAACGATAGCATTCACATCAGAAACGTTCTAAAAGTCGGCTACCAGTATAAAGAAACGTTTGGTCATCGAAAAGTGCTGAATTTGACCTTTTCACCTCCGAAATTATATGATTTCAGCATACGAGGGTCATTATGCAGGCAAAATTTATACGCTGCATTGACCTGATTCTTGCTGAACACGAGCTCTTCAATTGACTCAACTTCATCAAATTATTGCATGTTTTGAGTAGTGTTACTTACTTAGTCCGATTTGTATCCAATAAATAACTATTTGCAAGTCGCTAAGTAATACATAACCAGTTCAATTACTACTGCCAATTCAATTTATTTTCGATAATCTACACTGTAGATCTTCAACTTTTTATCAATGGGGCACTACTTGCTATTTTCATCTTTAAGAGTACATGACCGAATGTAGTCGTTCAGCGTATGTCGGTCTCTGTTTCTTGTGAGCTCCGATGTTCTAAGTATGACATGTGCAAAAAATGAAAATACTCATGATCTTCTTCTGATCCGTACCTTTTCAACATATTCAGGCCATCCTTTTTGCGTCGTGTCTCCAGTTACTCTTTCATTATCTCCTTATGTTCTTCGTTACCAACTATTCAGGGAAGGTACTGAGACATTTACACCTTTAGACCTGCTCTTGTAGTTTGATCTTGATGTTACACCTCGATTAATTTATCTTCGTCTGCTCTTAAATGATTCCTGTTACAGGACTGCACCGAATTGAGGATCCGAGAACGCAACGCAAGAGGGCCCTGCAAACTTTCTGAGCGTACCCATCAATATCAGGAACTGCTTCCGAACGTATTTGAAAAAGACATCATGGAACACATACTTAAACTACGATAGTTAAATTTGTTAGAAACAGACTTAAATGAACCTTCTTTGACAACCCACGAACTTTCCAGCCCTACCTTCGTTCGTATTCGCATCCCAAAGGTGCGACAGTTGCAACTTAGTGCCTTTCGCGAAAAACCACCGAGCACTCACGCCCCGCCACCGCGAACACCACCAGAAACTGGTCAGTTTGGATTCCCTCTCGTTGGAAAGACATGCGCACTTACCACTTCCCTCACCCTGAATTGCCATTGTTGCTGCCTGTGCCTCGCCCGCCGTCGCACTCGCACCTACAAAAGTAAGCTGTCGCTTTCTGCTCCTCTTTCCAGACGTGTTCTAGCACTATTCTTCGCAAGTGCTGAAGCAGGAGTTTGGCAACAGGGCCCGTCTCTGCCGTCGCTGATCAACGCCTCACCGCCAGCTTCGCTTCAATCGCTCTCGCTCCCCGTCGTCGTCGTCCTCTCGCACGCACACTCGCTCTCGCTCTCCATCCTCGTCGTTCCGAACGCCCACTCGCTCTCGCTCTCCGTCATCTTCGTCGCGCACATCCACGCGCCCGCAGCAGCGCCACCAAGCAGGTTCTGCGGGAATCGAAGAAGTTGACATAACACTTCTGTCCCCTCCTCGCTCTCCCGTAGACGAAATCATCGTCGAGTGCGATAATGATATCGCAGTAAGAAACAAAAAAAGAGGAAAGAACCAACCGAGACAAGAGACGCTTCGCCCCAGGAACAACGTCGCTGCATCACGTACGACGACAAAACAGACGGCGACGACCCCAAGAACCTACCTTAGCCAATTTCTCGCCGGCCCGTAGGCCCAATAGGACCGCACAGCCGCCTTCGGAAGTCTAAAGGAATCCCAGCTCGCAGCCCGACACCGCCTCGTGCACCACCCACTGAACTTGAAGTGCTACTAACTTGGTTGCGCTCAACTCGAAATCGAGCAAGCCACAAAGTGTGGGTACCAGGCACATTTGTACTTATCTAAAATGAACGTAAAATGGGATATGTTTAAGCAAAAATCCATTCCTGCTCTACCAATTTCTAGATCGGAGAAAGGTCGTCCAGGCGTTATTGCTAAATTTTATTCATCCCCATACTCGAAGTATACTGGTAAAACATCTGACAACCACAGTCTCTCTAGACATCAAATGGTATACTACGCGCAATGCAACATCGCTCAATTGACAGCTTCTCAAGGAATGGAAGGTCTCATCAATATGATCGACACGCAGTCGTTAGCCGGCACATTCTACTTGAATGAAGTATACGGGCAAGTTCAAACTCTCGAAGAAGCCTTTGATAAGCTATTTTCCTGGTCTAGACAGTCCACAGAATACAACTTATTCGTGCGAGAATGGCGAGGACTCCGGATCACGCAATTTAAGAACGACAACAACAGCTGGGCTTCTGCCATGGAAAAATTGTATGAACGAGCAAGCACTTTACAGGATCAGTAATACGAAGTACAAAAGCATCCTCAACTTCTCTTGGGAGTACTAGAGTGCGCTATTCAAGACCAGCCGTTTTACTTGTTCGTAGACCGTGTCTCAAATCAAGATTCACCACATTCTTTTTATCATATTTGTCTACTATCAATTCAAAAGCAATCTCTGCATGAGAAGAAACGACCGTCGTCCGGTTATTTGACAGAGTACATCAATACCGACCAGAATATTTATGAAAAAACTCAAATACAATTACTGAAGCCTTGTTTGCAAAGGCAGGTCGTAGATACGGCGTTAATAACCGGTAACCGAAATATCAACAAAAAATCCGGTTCGAGATGGAAATGTTATGAAATCCAGAGGATGTGATTCAGAAAATCATTTTATTAGTGACTGCCCCAAAGTGAAGAAAGCCGTACTAGTCAATTTAGTTATGGACGGATCACTTCCTCTTGATAGCGGCAAAATCAATGCCATGACAGTAGATGACATATCTGAAGCATTTCAAAACCTCCCAGACGAGGTTTAGGATGAGTACGCTCCTCAAATATTACAGACAGAAACCGTAAACAACGACAGTCAGCCTACATCGTCCGTAATGATATCCTCTTTGAGGGAATGCACCGATTATCATGATATTTTCAATGGAAAATTCAACAAGGTTAACAGTAGCTGGATAGCGCAACTAGGATACGATTTTAAGGTAGATCAAGCAACTCCTGTTTTGTTCACTTCCGAACAGCCATTATCTTCTCTACCTCTTCGAAAATTAAATTAAACGCTGAAGAAAATGGTAGACAGTATCATATCTCAAGGGAAGCTCTTCTTTGAACGAGTGATGCTTGACAACGGAGCGGCAAGGTCACCTGCTGGTCTACTCGCATACCTCAGATATTGCGCCTTCTGCGGAACAATCCCTAAGCTTCGCCCCAGCAATCTCGTGTTCAAAGGTATGGGCCGAGGCACCACTCCTTCTTTGGGTTTAGCAGAGATACGTCTACCGATTGGATCTTCAATCGCGTTAACATTCGACATTGATGTGGTTGATCACGATGTACCGAAACTGTTCGGCCTGGAACTTCACAAACGTTTCCAATGGCACCGGCGTCGGTATTACTTTTTTTTGGGTCATATTTCCGAAATTAAATTCGAGCTAACCGTATAAGAATTCC